>ERZ1740067.1901-NODE-1901-length-13481-cov-8.172427_pt1 | contig 13481 bp, 12 predicted proteins | sample MGYA00581736_ERZ1740067 | MGnify/ENA primary metagenome ERZ1740067 (study PRJEB43018, sample SAMN04849236) | marine metagenome | isolation source: floating plastic debris | place: Pacific Ocean | collected 2008-08-27 | study: EMG produced TPA metagenomics... | reverse complement strand
GATAACTTTAATTCTTCTGAGCAGAAGGTGTTTGGGCAGAAAGTGTTGGAAGATAGGCCGGGACGTAGTTATTTAGGAAGGAAAGTGGCTGACTCATGTTTTCTGCAAAGCCAAGAATGCCTGGATCGCGCCATTCATAGACAATTTCTTTAGCTTCATTAATCAAAAAGGTTGCGCCTCGCTGGGTCAGATACCTCGCATCTGGTACATAAGTTTTCCAATGGCTAAGTACTTCAGTCATGTTGCGCAGCCTGAGCGTAGCGAGTTCAAAGGGCCGCTGAAATCCCTTGCCCCCTGCCGCCTTAAAGACTTCTCCATTTAGTGCTGGCAAAGGTGCGGCTTTAACGACTTCATCATCGGCGATTAGCTGCGGGGCCCGTTTGTCTCCGGTATAGCCTCGAAAAACCTCTTTGAGCGTGCCAGGGCTACCGCTACCCATACACATCAATAGCAGGTTGAGATAGCCGTTCTGCTGAGGGGTTGTCCCTGGTAAGGACGTGTTGAGCCCTTGGTATAGGTTGAGCGCCTGGTGCAGCGAAGCGGTGGGATCTATGTGTAGATGCTGTGTGGGAAAGCCTGTGTACAGGCAGAACTTTTCTCCGGCTGTGCGATCGCCAATACCCGTAGCACGTACTTGGATGTTTGCTGCGCTCAGGCGAGAGCGCTCTTTTTCTATCCACCAGGCGTATTCCAACGTATCGAAATCCCCTAGCTGCGGCCAAATTAGCAACAGCGTGTAACTCGACAAATCGCAATTGTCGAAAAGCAATGCCTGCTTACCATCACTGACCCGCTGAAGTTGGGCCTGACTCAAAATCGAATAAGCATTCATAGATAGCGCGCTGTGATTCTAGATAATCTGGATAACGCAAAAGGACTAGCAGCGAAGCCACCAGTCCTTTCACCATTAGACCATTATCAGATATTACTCCTAAGATTGGAATAAGGCGTATTGAATAATGGTTGTTGTTCAATGCGCCTTATTCAGTTGTTGTTTAACAGTCTTGCTAACTGTTGTGTTGCTCACGCGAGCAACAGCTTTCGAGAGAGTTAAATTCAGAGAACCAAAATTAACCGTGATCTTGAGGCACCCACACAGAAACAGAACCACCTTGACAGCGGAAGTCTCCGCAGCCTCGATCATTCGTCGTGATAGTCGCATCGATGTGACCTGTGATGTCAATGTAAGTACGATTGCGGTAACCCACATCCATATGCTTGACACCTGCTTCGCCATTACTCATGACAACGGCCATCCCACCAGGATGTTTGTCATCTCCCATGCGCGTCCATCCAATGACATCTTCATGATCGAAATAATCTTTTTGGTAGCCGTGTGCGTAGGCATGCCGGGCCTCCAAAAAACTATCGATCAGAAACTGATGAGAATCCAAGAAAATCTCATGCTCTTGACCGTCATCGCCCACATCTGAATAATGAGCACCGTAGTAGTCACCGTAAAAGATGCAGGGATAGCCATCTTTCCTCAACAAAATCAGAGAATACGCTAATGGTTTGAACCATCCTTCTACCCAGGATTCAAGCGATTGCAAGGGCTGCGAATCGTGGTTGTCAACAATCGTGACCGCCAGCTCTGGCCGACTCTTTACCAGACTGTTGTCCAAAATGTTGCGCATGTCATAGCTATCGCCCTCTATGCTGGCATAGTGGAAGTTGTAGTGCAGAGGCGCATCAAACAACGGCACCATGCTAGAGGTCAGGTCGATAAACCGATGCAGAGAAGATAACCGGTGAGACCAATACTCACCTACTGAGAATAGAGAGCGACCGCTATATCTTTGGACGTGCTGCATCCACTGTGGGAAAAATCCAGCGCGCACATGCTTAACCGCGTCGAAGCGAAACCCGTCCATGTCGATGGTGTCGACGTACCACTCGCCCCACCGCTTAATAGCATCGGTCACTTCTGGGTTTTGCAAATCAAGATTGCAGCCCATTAAATAGTCAAAAGTCCCCCGCTCTAAGTCAACTTGATTTTCAAACACTTTCCCTTCGAACAGATATACAGCATCCATCTTTGGATTGTTGCTGTCGTAGTCTGTTGCATTGAAGTGATGCCATTGCCACTCCATATCGTCGTACTTTCCAGCACGTCCTGGAAACGTAAATTGAGTCCAGGTAGTAATCTCTCTTTCTTCTCCAATTTGTTGATGCCTATTCTCTGGTGAATAAGGCGTGGCCGTGACGGATTCCTCTCCGTCTGCGCCCATCATATGGTTTAGCACGATGTCTGCATACACATCCATTCCCGCCCCTTTTATCTTCCTGATGGCGTTAATATACTCATCCTTGGTGCCGTACTTTGTTCGCACTGAACCCTGCTGGTCAAACTCTCCTAAATCGTAACGGTCATACACACCGTAGCCTACATCTGAGCCTCCACCAATTCCCTTGTACGCGGGTGGAAGCCACATTGCTGTGATTCCTTTCTCGGAGAGTTTACTAGCCTTGTCAGCCAACTCGTTCCATAACGAGCCGTCATCTTTCACATACCAGTGAAAGAACTGCATCATTACGCCGTTTGTCGTATACATAATCAAAAGAGATTTTCGAAAGAACAAGGTAGGTTCGCTACCATAGTCGCGCTAGTCTCTATTTCAAACACCGACCTCCGGTATATATTCACATCAGTCGAAAAGATGAACTTTCCTAAAGATTTCAATTGACATATTGCACTCAGGGCAAGTTATAGCAAATGAAAACACAAATCGCAAGTTTTTTTAGTTCTAATGAACTAGATCAACAGCGCGAAGCTAGTCATAGGTCCTATGAAAGATAGTTTTCAACTAAGGCTCTCCCCGCCTTTTTTGACAACTCTCTAAGGACTGCTTAAACCCCTATAAATTCTGCGTTACAGGGGAATTCAACATGACTTAGCTTAAAAAAAGCTATCTTCAGAAAAGTTCAATCAATAAAGAAAAGATTAAGTTCGCTAATTCTCTACATAATCAATCAGAATCACCCCGTTACCATTTCAGACTTTCTCTCAAAAGCGTTTCGCTCTGGTCATTTCAGGAATTGTTCTTGACGATTCTAATCGAGCAGATGTCGATAATATGGAACATAATTTTAATTATCTCATAAAGCGAGCAACAATTATGAGCAAAGCTTTAATATGTCGTTACATTGCGTGAGCTAACGTTACTTAACTTCCCCGAAAGAGCGTAGATGCGAAGTACTGGCTCATTGAATGCATAGGCCTTTTTAGCCTGTTTTGCCTGTCATTTATTTGATTCTAGACAGGTTGTTGCGTCCGTTTTAAAATTGCCCAGTTTTTTCTCTGTAACCCTTGTTTTGTTGAGGGTCGGCTTTTCATGTTAATCACGTAAATGTTGTGGCGACTAAGGGCAAAATCCCATAGAGATGTTTTGGCGGTTGTTTTTCTATTGTTAGCTTTTTTCAACAAAGTATGTGACGCTACGAAACTTTTCTGTTGTTTGTGGGTACACTCCCTTGTTGTTCTTTCAGTGATTGGCTGTGATCGCGGATCTCTAAGAAAACAAGCAGCGCATTCACCTCTGCTGGCTTGACTCCACCAATGCGGGTAGCCTGACCAATTGTCATGGGTTTCACTTTGTTGAGCTTCTCTCTACTCTCCATAGAGAGCGTCTTAATTGTCATATAGTCCAAATCTTGAGGTAATACGCGATTGGTTTGACGAGAAACTAGGTCGATTTGCTTCTGTTGTCGTTGAATGTATCCCGAGTATTTAATATCGATCTCAGCGCCTTCTTTTTCAGGGCGATTGAGCTGCTCGTTGCCCAATCCATAGGTTTCTAAATTCTTATAGTGAAACTTTGGTCGACGGAGCAAATCGGCCAAAGTCACAGCGCTTTTGATTTTCTGTTGTGTGTCTGCGTAGATTTGTTGGCCGATTTGCTCATGCTCTTTCACACGAGTGCTGTGAAGTCTCTTTTTCTCAGCGGCAATGTTTTCTTGTTTCTGGGTGTATAAATCCCATCTGCGATCGTCAATCAAGCCAATCTCTCTTCCGAGCGGTGTGAGTCGCTGATCAGCATTGTCCGAGCGTAAAATGAGTCGATACTCTGAGCGAGAGGTGAGGACTCGATATGGCTCACGCAGCTCCTTAGTGCACAAATCATCAATCATCGTACCGAGGTAGCTACCTTCACGCGGGAAGACCAGCATCTCTTGTCCCTTCACCATTCGTGCAGCATTGATCCCGGCAACGATCCCCTGACCCGCAGCCTCTTCATAGCCTGTTGTGCCATTCACCTGCCCAGCACAAAATAACCCATCTACCTTTTTGCTCATAAGCGTTGGTAAAAGCTGTGTTGCAGGAATGTAGTCGTAGTCCACTGCGTAGGCAGGACGAAGCATGACGCAATTTTCGAGTCCCGGTAGGGTTTTTAGCATCTCGATTTGGAGCGTTTCGGGTAGGCCCGTCGAAAAGCCCTGAATGTACAGCTCGGGATAGTCCCTGCCTTCTGGCTCAATGAAGATTTGGTGGCTCTCTTTTTCACTAAAGCGAACGATTTTATCTTCTATGCAAGGACAGTAGCGAGGACCTTTGGCTTCTACCCAGCCGCCGTAAACAGGCGATAAGTGCAAATTGTCTCTCACGAGCTGATGGGTGGCTGCGGTCGTGCGTGTCATGTAGCAGGGAATCTGCTCACGCTCATTCCACTCTTGGGGATCAAAGCTGAACCAGCGGACACTGGGATCACCCGGCTGTTCTTGCAGCTTTGTGTAGTCTACGGAGCGTTTATCAACACGGGCTGGTGTTCCAGTTTTAAGGCGTGAAGTTTCAAACCCCAGACGATTAAGCGTTTCGCTCATTCCAATGGCAGCGGGTTCTCCTGCGCGGCCGGCAGATAGCGACTTTTTGCCAACCCAGATAGTGCCGTTGAGGAAAGTGCCCGTAGTCAGGATTACAGCTTTGCAGCCAAATGCCATCCCAAAGTGAGTTTCTAGGCCGATGATTTCATTGTTCTTTCCGAGGATAATGTCGGTGGCCATGCCCTCGCGTAGTACCAGGTTTTCTTGATTCTCAACAACTGTTTTCATCACAGCCGCATATTCGCGTTTATCGGTTTGGGCCCGTAGAGCCCATACGGCAGGACCGCGAGAGCTATTAAGAATGCGCTTTTGTAGGTATGTACGGTCGGCGATCTTGCCGATTTCACCGCCCAGGGCATCAACTTCGTGGGCCAGCTGCGATTTGGCAGGGCCCCCTACGGCAGGATTACAGGGCTGCCAGGCAATACGGTCCAAATTCATGGTGATGAGCAGTGTCCGGCAACCCAACCGAGCTGCTGCTAGTGCCGACTCGCAGCCTGCATGGCCCGCACCCACTACGATGACATCATATTCGTCTGAAAAGGAGACGCTCATACCTAATGTTTTACCTGGCTTATCACTAAAAGAATTTTAGTGATTAATGAGCGGTTTTGTGGGAGCGGTAGCAAAGAGCCTGTTTGCGAGAGTACTTACTTGGCGTGTGCTCTTAGGGAGACTGCACAATCGTGCATATTCTGGTAACTTACTGGAGGTATATAACAATTTCTTAATAAAAAACTTTAAAGCCATGGATTTTGGCCAGCTTGTAGCTCAGCGGAAAGATGACATCATCCAGCTTTGGATGGGGCAAGTTAGGGACGCGTCACTCATTCGCAGCAGTCACGATGTGAGTCGTGCAGGTATTGTGAACAGCTTGCCGGAGCTGCTGGATGCGATCGCACATATCCTGTCCCATGCCGATACCGAAGATTTGCATGCGGCCTTTCAGGTCAGCAGAATACATGGCAAGCTGAGAGCACAGCAAGGCTTCGATGCAGCAGAGGTCGTTCGCGAGTATGCAATTCTGCGTGATGTTCTGTTTCGTGTGATGGAACCATCGCTCCTGGCCAGCGAATCCATCTTGCTACTGAGGACAGTGAGACTCGTCGACGGCGTGATAGATAGGGTCATGTCGCTGAGCTTGAAGCTTTACACAGAAGAGCGACTGCGCGAGCTGAATCTGCTTTATGACGAAATGCTCGCTAGCAACCGAGAGCTGGATCGCCTGGCTCGCAATGAGCAGGAAAATTTGGCTCATTTGGCCCACGAGCTGAAGAGTCCTTTGAGCTGCATCATTGGCTATTCAGATTTGTTTTTGCGCCAGCACTCAGATGGCAGTGGGTTGAAACTCGGCTTCATTGAGAGAGTACTCTTCAGCGGACGGCAGCTTTTAGAAATCGTCAATGAAACTCTGGAAATATCTTCTTATCAGGCCGGAAAAGTTGTGCTTGATATAGAACCCATTGATGTCTGTCGACTGGTGGAAGAAGTTGCAAAGGCCATGGACCCCCTGGCGCATCAAAAGGGCCTTGCGGTGATGATTGACTGTCCAGTGTCTGACGAGGCGGTGATGACAGACCGCAAGCGCCTGCGACAAATTGTGACCAACCTAGTCAGCAATGCGGTGAAATATACCGAACAGGGCAGTGTTGGTGTTAGCGTCCGCCAGTTAGAGGCCCGAGTTGAAATCGAAATCGCGGATACGGGGCCGGGCATTGAGCCTACTGAGCAAGCGCGAATCTTTGAGCCTTTTTATCAGGGGAAGGCGGGGCAAACGCTACCTAGCAGCACGGGATTGGGACTGGCGATCGCCCGGCAGATGGTAAAACTTCTACAAGGCAATATCTACTTAGCGTCGAAAGTGGGAGTTGGTTCTACCTTTACCATCAGCCTCCCGCTAAACTATGTCCCTGAGTCTAACAATTCTGATCCTGTATCTGAGTCTTCAACAGAGATAACGACTGATACATTTCACTCTAATGACCTTCCCTGATGAATCTGCGAGCCTATCAATATGACTTCTCCCGATCTAGTTGCGTTTGATTTTGACGGGGTTATTTGTGATGGCCTAATCGAATATTTTCAGACGGCATGGCAGGCTTATTGCACCCTATTCAATCCAGAGCATTCTGAGCCACCAGAAGGTTTAGCAAAAAGGTTTTATCCATTGCGACCTGTTATTGAGACCGGATGGGAAATGCCAGTGTTAATTGATGTGTTGGTCAAAGAATTTGAAAATCCTAATATCGATCAGCAAATTGTTGAACAGTGGCCGGAGATGGCGCTGCCATATCTAGAGTCCGCGAACCTGACAAAGACTGAGTCTGTACAAGCCCTTGATGGCGTTCGCGACCAGGTGATCCAAAGTGACTTGCAAAGTTGGCTCGCCTTACATCGTTTCTACCCTGGCATGATTGCTCGGGTAAGTGAACTCCTTTCAAGCGATCTCCCTGTATACATTGTGAGTACTAAAGAAGGCCGATTCATCAAGGCGTTGCTCAGTCAGAGCGGACTCGATTTCCCGGATGAAAATATCTTGGGAAAAGAAGTTAAAAGACCTAAATATGAAACGTTGCGCCTGCTAAAAGAAAAGCATTTAGCGCCTCAGATTTGGTTTATTGAAGATCGGTTGCCAGCTCTAAAGGCAGTAGCAACACAGTCGGAACTTACAGAGGTACAGCTGTTTTTGGCCGATTGGGGGTATAACCTAGAGCGTGATCGCACCCAAGCAAGACAAGATCCCAACATTCATCTACTATCGTTGGAGAAAGTAGTACAAAAGTTCGATCAGTGGACTTAAAAGCGCGATGCTGGATCTCACCAAGCTTGCGCGGCAAATGCAAGGAATCAGTGAGCACCTGAGTCAAGAAGCAGAAGCCGCTAGCCGTCGGGTAAATATTGCCAACAATCTTATGGTGCAGGCTATCGAGCATCAAAACCGGCTCGTGAGTCAGCTTGAAGCGCATCGAGATCGACTCCTATTCGCTGCGGCTGAACCTGTTGAGCCTCTGAATACCAAAGTCTTGATTGAGCCAGCCCCGGTGGCTCACACCGTTATCTCCTCCGACGGCTCACAAATTTCGCCCAGTCACCACGAAATCGCCTACTGCTATCTGCTTAACATCAGTCGAGTGGTTATCCACTACGGGCAGAGCCGTTATCCATTGCTTGACAGTCTACCGGAAGTCATTTATCGCCCGGAAGATCTCTATGCCTCCCGACAGTGGGGCATCCGCACAGAGGAATGGATGGGGTACAAGCGGACGGCAGCAGAGGCCATCATGTTAGGTGAACTAGCGACTCGGCCAGCCTCATTCAATGTTCAAATTCCCACGCTGGCCCTGACAGATGGTTCCTTGATCTACTGGTTTCTTGACCAGATCCCCGCCAAAGCCCGCGATGCAATCTTGATCCCTGTTTTAGAATCCTGGGATAGTCTCCGCACGGCTCGCGTTCCCGTAATGGGTTACATCAGTGCCTCACGCAGTGGCGAAGCACTGAATTTTCTCCGTCTGCAAGCCTGCCCTTACGACTCGCCTGACTGCCTCACCCACTGCGAAGACCATCGCGGACAAACGCCTTGCCAAAGCTTTTCTCCTTTACGAGACGTCACACTGTGGCGCACATCATTATCGCCGGGCGAGCGGGGACCGCTGTGGAAAAGTTCTGCGGATATTCTTAGCTGCTATGGCGATCACGCAGTGTATTTTTGCTACGTACATGTAGGTGCAGAAGTCGCCCGAGTGGAATTTCCTCAGTGGGTCGTTGAAGACAGCCAGCTGCTGAACTCGTCCCTAAGCTTAATGCTCGCTCAAGTTCAAAAAGGGTTTGGCTATCCGGTGGCCTTGGCAGAAGCGCATAATCAAGCGGTGGTGAGAGGCGGCGATCGCACCCGATTTTTCACTCTGCTAGAGCAAGAAATGATCCGCGCCGGGCTTAAAAATGTCGGGACCTCTTTTAAAGAGGCCCGCAAGCGTGGCAGCATTGCTTAAATGGGGATCATGTTCAGTGGGAGATTCTTTTAGTGGGAAATTGTTAAGAGAGGATTACGTGAGGTTTATTGTTAGTCCACGTTGCTTAATAGCTTGTTGGATATGACTGAGGGTAATAGTTTTTGCGTTTTTTGATTGCGCGATCGCAACTGCGCCTTTCGCCAATTGTTGAATCTCGCCTCCACTCACTTTCAGCTGCTCTGCCAACGCTTTCCAATCAACATTATTGCTACAGGCGATGCCTGAAAATGCCTGACGCCATAGCATGGTGCGAGCCACTTTGTAAGGCATCGGGAGCGATAGAATCGCGTTCATTTTCTGTCGCCATCGGGCTTGTACAACATGTAGATAGCGGCTGCTAAACAGGGTGATGCCTGGCTCAGCCCTACGGGTTTGCAGCCATTTCTGCAACTGCGCGGTAGTCAGTTGTGTTTCGGTATCTGTGCCGTGGTTACGACCAAACCAAATAGAGGCGGATTTGATCAGCAATACGGGATAGCGGTAAGCATCAAGGGAGTCGAGAACTGCTATCCAGTCCTTAGGATCGACTTCGGCAAGATCGAGAATACTCAGAGTTTGACGCACGGAGGTAGCGATCGCACTTGCGGCCACTGTTTTTCCTGTACCGCGCTCACCTACCAGCATGGCAACCTGCCCACCAGTGGCACGGGTAAGTAAGCTAGCAGAGGTCTGCTGGGTTACGCTTTGCAACTGACCCATAACGGGTGTTGGCAAAATCAGCTGATCCCAGGTGACTTCAGGCTGTGTGATTTTGACCGCACGCGTAGCAGGAGTGGGTGCCGGCAGCGCCAGCACTGGCGAAGAATGGGTGGCTGCCAGCTGTTTGAAAACAAACTGCTGATCGGGCTTTTCTGACAGAAAGTAATCAACCCATTCTTCAGAGAGCTGCAGGTAGCTCATGAGTCGAGTGCCCGGCCGCAGCGATACGTAGCGCAGAATTTGCTTGTTGAGCAGGGAGTGCGGTCCTGTAAGCTTTGCACGGGCTCGCCTACGTTCTAGATCGTTGCGGCATAGCAGCCGCAGTGCCAAATCTAGCATCGGCAAATCGGTGGGGCGAGTCGATTTTTCCTCACCAGTTTGCAAAAAGTGATAGAGCTTGCCGTAACGCCGATTGACTTCGGGGGCTAGCACCATCAAGATGAGATTTTTTTCAAATAGGGTGAGGTTGAGATAATGGCGTAGTGAGGGCAGGGCCAGCACGATATTGGCTTGGGCACTGGCCTTGATACGTTGCTCTAGCTGACTCTGGTAGCCGACAGTTACCTTGCACTGAGTGGTGGCTGGCTCTGTTGTGGTAGTGGCCGGATGGGAAGCAGATTTCTCAGATTTTTGGGGCGTAAAGGGTGCTTTGCTGTCGTCATATTTTGGATTGGGCACTGAGATGACGCCTTTCCACCAGTGAGCGCTGAGGCGATCGGCTGAGGTGGTCGCGACCTTACTCACTGTTTTGTTGTCTTTGCGCTGACGAGTGATCGCTAGCATCAGGAGTCGATCTAGCCACGCTAGCTCTGTTTTGAGATACGCCCAGTTATCTGCGAATGGCATCCGGTCAGTGCCCATTGTTGTACCTAAGTGTTCTATCTAGCGTCTACTCGCCGAATAAATTCAAGAGGAAGCCCATCTGTATCTGCTAAGAAAGCAACTTCGTAAGTCTCTTCTCCAATTTGCTGCTCCTGGGGCGCGAGTAACACCTTGAGCTTTCCACCAACCTCTGCAACGTCTGCTTCTAGCTGATTGATCCAGCTGGGCAAATTCTCTACCTGCTGAGTCAGGTCAAATGACAGATGGTAATAGCCGGTATAGTGCTCATCAGTGAATGCATCAATCGCAGGGCGGGGCTCTGGTACCTGCATGAGCTCTATGCGTCCACCGAGACCTTGCATCCAGCAGGCAAGGGTAACGCCTGCTGTAAAGCGGGTTTGCACCGTAAATCCAAGGCGTTCGTAGAATGCGATCGCCTGATGAATATCTGCGGTTTTAATTGAGGCGTGGTGCATGGTGAGCTTCAGCTACAGAAACAAGAGACGATGAACCTTCAAAACAAGGTTCTCCTCGGACGCCTCCGCATCACAACTTTAAATGAATGTTAAGTTCTATACCTCAGTCTACCTAACGAAAGCTCTAAATCGGTCAACAATCGATCACTCAAATATTTTTAGGTACCGATATTGTGTGGGGACGCCCGGCTCCTTCTCCAAATCAAAGTTGATCACTTCCCACTGAGGATTTTGCTCAGCCGTTTCGCTGAAGACGACCGGGAGCCCATAGAGCTTGGGCACTTTTTCAGATCCTTTAGACTGCCAGGGTGCACCATGTTCTAAATAGGGTGTCATCAGCTGCTGGTAGCGCTCAGCAATAATCACTTTTGTTGCTCGCAATCCCTCTGTATACAGGCGATCTAGTTCTTCGTGGATTTCAAAGCGAATCCCATCGGGGTGAGTGTGCTGGCGGTACCACTTATTGTTCCAGAGGCGCCAGTGGCGGCCAGACTGAACGTGAACCAGTTCTTCGGTGTCAGGATTGGCTTCAAACGCGCCGTGGCGTGAACATAGATAGCTGTCTGTTAGCAGGAGAGCGGGAATAGTTTGACGACAGTGAGGGCACTGTATTTCAGGGCCATATATGGGATATTGAGAGTCAGAGCCAAGCATTAAGCGTCTCTATATCTACAGGTGTTGCGGAGCGGCTAATCGTCTAGCTCTGCGGAGCGGCTCACCGTCTACTAAAGACAGATGAATGGACCCATTATAGCTATCGAGGTGTTTCCATGAGCGTGACGGACCCGTCTTCAATATCAGTGTCTGATTTATCGAGACCCGGTGTCTCAGTCACACCCACAGCAGATTTTTGGCCAGCGCCTGACTTATCTAAGGCTGCTTTCGTAGCGCCCAATGCCACAGTGATGGGCAAAGTGAATATTGCTGAAGGGGCTAGCATTTGGTACGGAGCGGTGGTGCGGGGGGATGTGGATGTCATCTCCATCGGAGCCCACAGCAACGTGCAGGACGGTGCGGTGTTACATGGCGACCCGAAGTTGCCGACAATCCTCGAAGACCATGTGACGGTGGGGCATCGTGCGGTGATTCACAGCGCCCATATTGAGCGCGGTTGCTTAATTGGGATTGGCTCCATTATTCTCAATGGCGTGCGAGTAGGGGCAGGCAGTATGGTAGGTGCGGGCGCTGTGGTAAATAAAGATGTGCCAGCGCGATCTCTCGTCGTTGGTGTTCCTGGGAAGGTATTTCGGCCTTTGTCCGAAGAAGAAGCCCTAGAGCTGATAGAACATGCCAACAAGTATGAGCAGCTCGCTCTGGTTCATGCTGGGAAAGGGACTAACCTTGGTTTCGTCTAGCATTTTTTTGCCTGCATTTTTTTGCCTGCGTTCTTTGGCCTGCTTGTTTCTGACGTTTTCTTTTCATGCCCGCAAAGTTTTTTATCCCTCATCAGCCGCTGCAAACACAGCTCGATGACATCTTAGAGGCGACTTGGCAGGCTTTCCCTGCCCTGGCTCAAAACCAAATTTCGCTAACTTGGATAGCCTATGAGCCACCCTATCGGGTCAATACCGGTGGCGGCTTGAGCCCGGAAGAATTTTGGACATATCAGCCGCAGGGGGCAAGCTACCGAGGGGTAGAGCTGATGAATCCCGACAGCATGGTGCACTTGTTTTATGCAGTGGCGATGCAGGTATGGCTAGAGCAGGGGATGGCGCAGCCCTCAGCGGAAATAGACCGGGCGATGACGGATATGCTCATTTGCGGTAGTCACGATGCTGCGAGCTTCTTGATCGATGTTCTCACTGGGACGACGAGTGGCCCTAGTTTACCGTCGGGTACAGATGAGACGTGGTCGTATCAACGCAATCTTGTAAATCGGTATTTTGCGAGCCTTGGCTGGCCGGAGCTGAGGTCAGTGAACGTGAACCAAAAAACTTGGTGCGATCGCCCCTATGGCAGAGAAAAAGACTTTCTAGGCGATGCGCTGGAAAATCGCAATCAGCTAACGACAGAAGCAACAGCGAAACTACTGCACAGCATTGTTGGTGGCGTGTCGGTGAGCCCGGAGCGATCACAGTTCATGATGGACCTGTTGGCACAGCCTTCTACAGAAGAACGGTCTTCTACAGAAGAGCGATCTTCTCAGCCGCTGACGTTCTTACCTGCAGAGGGTAAAGTATGGTCGCGCTCAGCGATTACGACCGAGGTAGGCCACAATCTTGCCTATGTAGAATTGCCTGATATTCATCCCTACTTGCTGGTTATATTCACAACGCCCAGTCAATTGCCCAACACATTTAAAGGAACAGCTGTAGTGCCTGCAGATGATACGCAGAATGAATCCTTAATCTCATTTGTTTCCGAGCGGATTTTTAAGGCAGCCCAGCAGAACTTTGAGCGTAGCGGCGATTAACATATACAACTTTTGGTGCCTATGACTATCGATACCCAACAGCTGAATGATGTCGTTCAATCTTTTGTGACTGGGACCTTGAATGTGCAGGGCGCTGCACTAGTCACTGCAGAAGGGCTGCCTATCGTGAGCACTTTGCCGCCTGGATTAGAAGAGTCACGGGCAGCAGCGATGGCGGCAGCTGTTGTGGGAATTGGTGATCGCATTGGTGAAGAGCTTCAGCGTGGCACCACTCGG
>ERZ1740067.1898-NODE-1898-length-13487-cov-4.970518_pt1 | contig 13487 bp, 10 predicted proteins | sample MGYA00581736_ERZ1740067 | MGnify/ENA primary metagenome ERZ1740067 (study PRJEB43018, sample SAMN04849236) | marine metagenome | isolation source: floating plastic debris | place: Pacific Ocean | collected 2008-08-27 | study: EMG produced TPA metagenomics... | reverse complement strand
GCTGATTAAAAAGGCTAAATGACTGGAACTGGGGTTTGTCGTAGGGCTTAGACGCCACGAACATCTCACCGGCCGTCACATCCATGATAACCGTTGCCAAGGTTGCCGAGCTGTCCCCCCCCGGCCCCTTGGCCGGCGAGCGGCAAACCGAATAAGGAGCGCCCCACTTATCAGCAAACGCCTCTTTGAAATCATCAATCGTGAGGCGGCCAAGTCGCGTTTCAAGACTTCTCCTTACTCGGACATCGCGATAAAGCGTATCGGGCGTGACCTGTAATGCCATGTCCTGATAGGTCGCAATCGCCCCTTGGGATAGGAAATGATTGGAATGCACAATCAAATCATTTTCCGCCCGGAGCCAGAACAATTTCTCCGGCGTGGTTTCAAAGTTCACCGCTTCCCCGTCGCCATGGCTGACCATGACGTTAATCGAGAAAGATCGCTCGCTACCAATGACAGCCGATAGACCGTCGTGGAAGTTCTCGGCCATTAAAATCTTTCGGCGGATAAAGGGGGCCGGAATACCATTCCTGGCCACCTCATTCGTGGCCTTCAAAAAATTCCCCGTCACGGCCAGGCCCGCATCGTTCAAGCCACATCGAGCCAGCGTTCCAGCCTCGACCAAGGTGATAAAATTCGGGCCACGCTCGGGCAACACTTCCAGCACAATAGTGAAATCAGCGCTTTCTTCACGCCAATCCCAATTTTGACCATGAATAACATGACCGCTGGCGGTCGCCCCCGAAAGGGCGATAGCGCCCGTACACCCCTCACCCGAGATATCGTCATGACCGCCTTCCGGCGGGGTTTTTGCACCATATAGCAATTCTGTACGCGCATTGAGGGCTACTACTTCCCCCATCCGGCGACCGGCGCCCTCTGCAATCCCTTGTAATTCAGTATACATATCGGCATCAAAAAGCCGAATGCGATCGGCGAACGCCTCCCCCACTGCGATGACATCGTCCCATGCATACCCTTTTTCGGCAAAGCCCTTTTTATAAACCTCTGTAGAAAGATCGATAAGGTCGGCCGCCTGCTCTCCATAACTCTTTCCGCGCGTTATGGGGTCACCCTGAATAACAATATGACGAAACACTTGGACTTATCCTTTTATAGTGCGCCTAACCCTGGCGGCGTAGTGTCGACTGAAAAAATGTGCGGACTTTCGACAATAAAACAGGAGCCCACCCTTCGTGCGTGATGTCAGGGATGAGATCAAATTGAGCCCCCACCCCTTGCGCCTCAAAACTCGCCTCGAGGCTTCGCAATCGCTCAATTCTTGTCGCCCCTGCTGCATTCGCCCCTTCCTTCCACCAAGCGGAGTCTTCAGGGATAGTGATCTCCCAAGTTTGGGTATCTTGACTGCCAACAACCATTTGGACGGGTACGGCTTGAAGCGCGTTCATATCAATTTGTACACCAAAGCGATCCTTGATGTCCCGGACGCCCACCCACCAATCTCGCTCCTCATCAAGAAGGGTCACCACACCGGGGGCCCCTATCGAGACGGCTTGCAGCCGATCCGGGTGGAAGTATAAAAACCGGTGGGCAAAATGTCCGCCACCTGAAAATCCGTGAAGCATAAAGCGGCGAGATTTAAGGCGATATTTCTCAGCCACCTCATCCACCATCGCAAGCAAGAGATGGTCGAACTCAAAGCCGCCAAAACGAATGAGCTTGTAGCTGTCAAGATCACCCGGACCCGCGAGCCCCACCGGGAACAGCGGCGCCAGAACAATGCAGTTATGGTCCGCCGCAAAGTCAGCAAATTTATCCCGATACGTTGCCGCCCCTCGTTCGGTACCGTGCATGAGGACGATAAGGTCATAGTCTTGCGTCCCACTCTCCTCATAGGATTCAGGGACATACAGACAGTAACTGACGCGAGGATCAGCCTGCAGCACAAAGAAGGGCGTCGCCCCCCAATCATAGTACGTCAACTTATTGCCATGTCCCTGACGTGCCAACGATCGACTCCCTTGATTTGAATTGTATAATATCACAAAGAAATACAATGTGAACCATAAAATCAACGATTTCAAACGAAATATTGTCCAATGTTGGGGTACAATATATAAGTGGGCGATGCCCAAATGCCCTTTCACCGCCAGTTAAGAGAGACTTAGACCTGCCACAGCTTAAACCAACTGACCTGCAAATTAGGTTAGCCTTGCAGATCGCGAAATCGCTCAAACTCAACTCAACCGAGGCGAATGCGCACCTTAAAGAAAGTGCCATCGCAAAGGGTTTGGGCGTATCTCGCTCCCCTGTCCGGGGTGCACTGAGCTTACTCGAGAAAAAGGGAATCGTGCAGTCTAAGGCCAATCACGGCTTCTACCTGCAAATCGATGGCAAGGATATTGATGTCGACGCGTTGAACTTTCGCGAAACCGAAGCGGAAACCCTTTACCGAAGCATTATCGCCGACCGTGTCCGTGGTGAATTAGCGGAAATAGAGACTGAGTCAGATCTTATCAGGCGATATGGCGCTTCGCGGCCACAATTAATACGGGTGCTTACAACCTTATCGAAAGAGGGAATTGTTGAACGAAGCCAGGGCTATGGCTGGCAATTCAGTCCTGCCCTCAACACGGAACGGTCCCATGATGAGAGTTATGCGTTTCGCCTGCTCATCGAACCTGCGGGGCCCATACAGCCCACCTTTCAGTTAGATAAGAAGCGCCTTCGGGCAACCAAGGAGGCACACCTGGACCTGCTCGCCCGCATCTCCACCGATGCAACGTCCGAAGAACTTTTTGCCGTCAACGCGGATTTTCACGAGATGATTGCAGAGTTTTCGGGCAATAGATTTATCCTTCAAGCCTTAAAACAGCAAAATCGCCTACGCCAACTGTTGGAATATCGCGGCTTTCAGGAAAAGAACGAAGAACGCGCAAGAATTTCATGTACCGAGCACCTGGAGATTATCGACGCGCTCGAGCAAGGCGACAATGAACTTGCCTCGATCCTCCTTAAACGTCACATTCAGGTGGCCAGTAAGCTTAAGCTTGGCTTCGATGAAGCCGAAGCCAGCTAATCCCCAAAGGCAGACCACGCTCCAACAGGTGGATGCTTGCCCGCCCAAGGGGCCGCACGCTCTAACTGACCCGCCAGCTGAAAGAGTGTCGCCTCGTCCCCAAAACGGCCGATGAAGTGTGAGCCAATTGGCAAGCCGTCCGCATTCCAAAACAACGGCACCGACATGGCCGGGGCACCCGTGATATTGGCAAGTGGGGTAAAGGGCACAAACTTCAACCACCGATCCAAGTAGCGATCGGCATCAGGATCATTCGTGTAAATATATCCATGCTCCACCGGTGGTGACGCCAGCGTCGGAGTGAGGAAGAGGTCATATGTTTCCCAAAAGGGAGCTGTCTGGCGCGCTGTTGCCGTGAATAGCTCTAAAATGCCAAGTAAATCGACAGCACTCATCTCCGCTCCGCGCTGGGCCAGTGCGAGGGTGGCCTGCTCGACGGTTTCAGCATTTACCGGCCGCCCCGTTATGTCCGACATCGCGTCGATGCCAAATGACAAGTGAATGCAAAGAAGCGCGCCCAGCGCTTCTGCCATCTTTTCGCCGTCAAAGTCCGGCGCCGCCTCCTCAACATGATGGCCTAAGCTCTCACAAAGCTTTGCCGTGTCCTCCATTGCCGCAACACAGTCAGGCGAAACCTCCGCATCGAAAGGCGGCGACGCAGAAAAAGCAATCCGTAGGGGTCTGGGTTCGGTCGTCACCTCATCAAGGAAGGGGCGTTCCTTTACCGGCGCGCAATAATAATCCCCAAGCTTTGGCCCGTCCGTTGCGTCCAACAATGCCGCGCTATCTCGCACCGATCGGGTAATTGCATGCTCAATAACCAAGCCATTCCAATACTCTCCGCCATCGGGCGCGGTGGATACGCGCGCTCTTGTTGGCTTTAATCCGAACACACCACAACAAGATGCAGGGATGCGTATCGAACCAGCACCATCATTGCTATACCCCAGCGGCACAATACCAGCCGCCACGGCGCTGGCGGAACCGCCACTCGATCCACCAGAGTTTCGGGTAATATCCCAAGGCGTGGCACAAGGCCCGTAAAGCGTGGCGTCGGTGGTCACACTTGCACCGAGCTCCGGCAAATTGGTTTTTGCAACCGGGACGATGCCGGCGTTCCGATAAGAGGAAACCAGCGAGGTGTCATAAGGGCGGGACCAACCCGCGGCAAGACGACTGGATTGATCATTTGGAACGTTTGCGACCGATAGATATTCATCCTTCAAGACGATGGGTACACCCACAAAGGGTCCATCCGATACCCCAGCCTCCAAGGTACGACGCGCCTCATTTTCCAGTGGTCGGACGATTGCGTTCAGCTTTGGATTTAGCTTTTCAATTAAATAAAAAACAGTGTCGATGACGTCTGCTGAAGAAATTTGGCGATCCTTGATGAGATTAGCCAAATCAGTTCCATCAAATTGGGGATACTCTTTCAAGATGCTCATACCAGACCATTCATCATAATTGTTTTTTGTATTTTGCAAAAACATTTATATAATGACACGGAATGACGTTCAATGCCCATCGGTGAAAAGCTGTAACGCGCCGGTGTGCCTAGATACGAAACGAAGAACTGGGCCAGCCTCCTTCTCTACCGCCCATAGAATGATAGCAGGACTGACGATGTATCGCCCCGCACATTATGACGAGCCAGATCAAGAACGCCTTCTTTCGCTGGTTGATCAGTTTCCCTTCGCAACCCTGGTGTCGGCGCGCCCCTCCCTATGGGCCACCCACCTTCCTCTCCTACGCGATGATACGAGCAACGCCGACGGCGTACTGATCGGTCACATGGCAAAAGGAAACCCCCAGTGGCGCGCCCTGTCAGATGGCGATCCCGTTCTTGCCATTTTTCAGGGGCCGGACGCCTATATCTCCCCCCAATGGTATACGGAGGAGGCGGATGTCCCGACGTGGAATTATGTTGCCGTTCACGTTAACGCGACGTGGCATCGAATTGACAACGAAGGTGATATTGACAGTGTTTTGCGCAAAAGCGTGCACAGGTTTGAACAGACCTTCGCGCAACCATGGTCATTGAACAGTTTAGATCCCGAGATCATTCAGCAGTTCAAAGCCGATATCACCGTTTTTTCCTTGCGCATCACCACCATCGAAGGCGTTCGAAAGATGGGTCAAGACAAAACCGCTACGGATGTGTCTGGTGTAGTGAAGGGCCTTTCAACCTCCCCCACCCCTTCAGAAGAACAAGTTGCCCAACTGATGGTGGACGCAAATCCGGAGAAATAATACCGATAAGGATCGCTTCTTCCTACATCGTCTGCTTTGATAGATAGTCGACTGTTGCGCGGAACAAAGTCACCGTCTCATGAGTGCGCCAACCGCCATCCTTTAAGAAGTTTTTGTAGGCAGATGTTTTGACAATGACGATACTGTGTTTACGGTTGACATAGATGAACTGCCCATAGATTCCAATGGCCACAAACTCATCATCATAGTCCTCCGGTATCCACCAATGATGTTTATACCCGAAATAAGAGGAAGACAGAGGGTTATCAGGACCAGGTTCAAGTCGCGGATGGTCCGGAACGGTTGACCCGTCGATCCACTCCGTTGAGATCAGTTGCTCGCCGCTCAGGCTTTTGCCTTCATTGGCAAAGATGCTTCCAAATCTCAGCATATCTCTAAGCGAGATATTCATTCCCCCACCCGCGAGAGGTTCGCCTGTCGCATCGGTCAGAAAGTATGCATCGGATTCGGCGCCAATTTTATCCCAGACCTCTTCTTTAAAATAAGCTTCGAAAGGCTTACCTGTCGCGCCGCGAATGACCATGGCGAGAATGTGGGTATCAATAGAGGCATACCGATGAAACGTACCAGGCTCATCCACCCGCTTCATAGTTTTGGCGAAATCGTCCAAAGACCCAATCGCTGAGGCCTTTATTGACCGTACCAATTCCGATGAAAGATCGCCCATATCCTCTCGCCATTGAATGCCAGAGGACATGTCCAGCAAATCAACAACACGCACACCGTCATAGGCCGTTCCCTCTAAGGCCGGCACATAGTCAGTAACATAATCATCTTTACTGCTGATATCCCCCTTCTCAATCGCAACCCCCGCAAGGAAAGCAGTGAATGTTTTGCTGACTGACATTTGCATCGCCAGGCTGTTTTGATCATTACCGCGATCGTAGTTTTCATATATCAGCTTACCATCTTTCATGATGGCTAAACCTGTCGTGTTCATCTCCTCGAGAAAGTCGCGGGTGTCGCTCGTTTTTTCTTGAAAATCGAACGTCGCGGGCATTGGAAAGGGTTGGAGATCTTCGATGATTTTCGTCGCCTGCGGGCTACGATCAACTTTCAAAGATGGTTGGTTTGCGTAGGCCGTACGAAAATTTTCATCCAACGCATCTGCATCAAAAAACCGAGCATATGAATGCAACAGAAGTAAATCTCGTACCAACCCGGTTTGTATGAGGGAAAACACCCCTACAAGAACGACAATGCCGGCGATGATGTAGCTGCGTTTCATGTTTATTCCAAAACCGTTATTGCCTGCCCTTTAGGCGATATCCACCAAAGGACAGGCATTCTCTATACTTAGTAATTCATGGAATAGGTCAAGCGGGCTGTTGCGCCTGGGCCTGACGTGAACGTAAAATCCTCTGCATTTCGGAACGCATCGGGCGTGAAGTAAAACTCGTTCAACAAATTGTTGATAGCAAGGGTTGCTTGGCCTGGACCAACTTTACCGGTCACGGAAACATCAATCAGAGTGAAGGCCTCTACATCCGAGCGCCCAAACTCCTGCTCATTCTCGAACCGTTGTTGCCGCGCGGAATGCGTAAGCTGCGCACGTGTGGACCAGTTTTCGGCAAAATCATGTTCAACGAACGCGATCACCTTCCCCGGCGCAATACGCGACGTGTCCAACTTGCTGATGTCCCCGGTCGCGACATCCTCAACTTCACCATCAACCCAGGCGATAGAGGTGCCAAAGCGCCAATCGTCAGCTGGCTCCGCTTCAAGTGCGGCTTCGATACCCCATACTTTCTCCGGCGCACGAACCAATTCGAGGGTGACCGCGTTGAACGATGAGCCAAACTCAGATTCGCTATAGAATGCAGCGAGCGATGATTTCACCACCCCCATTTGGGAACGAACGCCTATCTCGTAACTGTCAATCACTTGAGCTTCGAAATCAAAGTCGCTCACGGAGGGCGTGGTCGCAGACCGGATCGCGCGGCCAAAATCATTCACGGTAAAGCCTTGAGAAAAACCGCCGTAGAAATCGACGCCTTCAAATGTTCCTTGGAAGGGGCTTACCACAGCACCAATATTGAAAAGGAGTTCCTCATATTCAACGGTGCCCCCTTCGACCGTCGATCCGCCCGGCAAGAAGGGGTCAAAAATTGGAATGGTCGTAAAGGTCCCGACAGATACTTCAGCATTTTCGAAACGCAGACCACCCACAATATCTAGCCACGGCGCTGGTGTATACTGAACCTGTGCAAATGGAGAGAGGCTCGTCTGCTCAAGCGGGGGCACAAGTAGGCGCCCATCCGTTAGGGGTTGAACCGTCTCATCCTCAACATAGTCGATGCCCCACAGAACGGTGCCATCACCACCAAACAACGTAAACGGTGTATTTAAGTCGAGCCTTATCCCATATCGCTCCGCCTCAATAAGACTCTGCCCACCATCTGGAGGGAACACAGGGGCAGGATTAAAGGAGAAGACGGCCTCGTAGTCGGAGTAAAACCCTTGAATATTCAAGGTACTGCCGAAAAAATCGGCATTTGAGTATCGTAAGGTAGTCACCAGATTACTGGTCGAATTGTTTTCCCCTGGGAAAACACCCGGCACGGCAACCGCTGGTCGGTCCCCAAACACACCGACCTCTGGAACAAAATCGGTGTCTTGTTCAGTTTCGTAGTAGTTGACCGATAAAAAGACTGACTGTGTATCAGTCAGGTCATACCCGATCTTGCCGAAAATATTGTAGCTGTCCGTATCCGCGATACCGCCCTGTAATTGGGGATCAGGAGGGATACGGTTTTCTTCAGCATCAAAGAACGATCCATAGTTTTCATAAAAACCACTGAAGACGAAGCTCACTTTTCCTGCACGGCCGGACCCCGCCTGCTGTACGGAGTAATTCAGACTATCATCCGGATTAACGATAGAAAGGCCGACGGACAGATCAGTTTGAAACTCAACACCGTCCGCAATGGGTTCCTTTGTTGCGAAGTTGATGATGCCGCCCGCGCCACCAAGACCATAGATCGCTGTGGATCCGGAAATCACCTCGACCTGCCCAATGGCGGCGGGACTGATCAGGCGAAGGTCGCGACCCCCATCCCGAAGCGGCACGGTCGTCGGTACCCCATCGATGAACACCGCAGGCTTCCGGCCCCGCAAGGTTTGACCAAAGTTTGAAAAACTACCCGCAGACGAGACGCCAAACCCCGGCACGGTCCGGGCCAGAATATCGCCAACATCGTTGGAGAAAAGAGACTGTTCAGCGATAGATTCGGTACCAATGATGGTCACTGTACCCGGTACAGACGAAAGGTCATCTGAAATCCTGGAGGGCGTTCCTGTGACGGTGATGGTGTCTAAGGCTTCCACTTCGTCTTGAGCCGTCGCAAAGCCAACCGAGCTCAGGGCCATCGCGCTGACCGTTAATGACCAACATAGCTGCCGCGCTGATTGAGCCGTCAGACCACTTTTTTCTCCGCCTGTGCGAAACATCCGAACCTCCAGGTGATATTATAATTCTTAGAGGCCTATAGCGCAGATAAATTGTATTTTGTATATAGAAAATACTTTTAATGGGCTAATTTCACCTCACACCCTCCCAGTGTCGCATTTATGCAACAAAAAATGCACGGAATGTCCTATCTCGCTTCACGCTGGGATTGGCTCCAAATGGGGCGCAACAGGGATGAAACGTGGGCGCCTGGTGATTCTCATTCTCTTTGATTGGAGTCAGAGAAAACGCCCCCTGAGTCTGGACCAGTTTCACAATGTCGCCTCACACCGTTTCAGATGTCAGGTACCTATCCTTTAAATGATAGCTGGACATAAGAATAGCGAACGGCGACAAAGAGGCAACGACGCCGTAGAAAATGCATAAGAGATAATAATGTTCTGAGAAAATTCAGATGTTATATTGCTTGAGGGGTACATATGATTACTGAGGGACTCAAAGCAATTCTGCCACTTTTTCTGCTTGTTGGGCTTATTTTCTTCAACGTGTCAGTGTTCGGCGGCGGATGCGTTCCCCCAGCAACATGCGCAGGTACCGAGTTATCCTTGACTGAGAGCGTAAAAGCACTCGTCGCCGACCCAACATTAGCGTTCCGTGGCGTGTGGCTCATCACGTCAATAATATCCACATCCTGGTTTATCGGCGGTTGCTTTACCGCCATTTTGTACGGCGGGCTGCTGATATGGGTATATATCAGCCTAAAGAATTTTATGACCTACAAACGATGAGTACACTCCCGCTCAACCTTTCTCAGTAAAACGTCGCATTGCGAGACATTGCCCGTGCCCTCAACCGCCGAATGCGGCGCACAGTTCGTTAAGGCCTCGGGTTGAAAAGTGATATGAAACAGGGGAGTACAGCGAAAGCGTGAGTAAGAACCAACGCCCATTGGCAAAGGTGCGCGACTGATATCACCGACCCAGCCCTCTTGGCACCTTATTCGAACTCAGCGAGGAAGAGACCGATAATCGGAGTAGATCCTGTGTTAAAGCTAATCCTCACAAACTTAAACGGTTACATGATTTTTTCCTTCTTTGTACGGAATACCATATGATGGATTATGATACATTTACGGATGAGTGGTATTCGATTTTTCTTCACTCTATTGACAACAAACACTCCCAGAAAGAGGTCGATTTCGTTCAAAGGCATATCCCCCTGAAAAGCCATTCGACCCTTTTAGACATAGCGTGTGGGCCTGGACGCCATGCAAAGCCGTTGGCGCAAGGGGGGTACGCCGTCATCGGGATTGATAAGAATGCGCAGTCAATCGACCAAGCCTGCCGGTCTAAGTGTGACGGAGCCACATTTCACCTTTTGGATATGCGAGAGTTACTCAGCCTACGAAAAACATTCGATGGCGCTATCAATCTGTGGCAGAGCTTTGGATATTACGACGAGACAACAAATCTCCAAATTATGCGAGACCTTTGTCGCATCTTGCGCCCAGGTGGACGCGCCATTTTCGATATCTACAATCGTGATCATATGAAAACGCTACCACTTACCGAACAGGCGGAGCGTTCCGGTCAGAACATTAGAACCACAAGGTCGTGGAGTGGGGATCGGATGCGATGCGAAATCCACTATGAAAGCGGGCGAAGAGACATATTTGAGTGGCAACTCTACACCCCCAATGAGTTTGTCGCGTTGGCAGCAAAAGCGGGCTTCAACACGACGATACAATGCGTGTGGTTCGATGAAACCATTGAGCCCTCCCCCAAAGATGCGCGGATGCAATTCGTGCTTGAAAAGCCCGCCTTGGGTGAGCTGCGTATTTGAAGCTCGTAGATGACGCCACGGCGTGATCCTCCGTATCTGATATATATGGGAAAACACTGTAGTCGCAGCTTATGCGAGCCATGCGGCCCAGTCGCCTTTTGTGAAAACCGCCGTCACGAAGCTAACGACCCCTGCAACGAACGCGACGCGCATGGATGTACCAATGAAGACGCCAACGCACCAACGAAACACATTCGCCCCTTTGCTCAAAGGCACCTGATCGCAAGCCTTACGATCAGTCCAGAACACCATCCGGCCCCAACCAGAATTGATAAACCACGCAAATTTGCCATGATCGTTCTGTTTTAGCCGTTTATAATCATCCTTGAACGCGGCCCAAAAGATAAGTTGCGCAAGGCCGTGTACGGCAACGGCGAAAACCCCACTCCCGAAGAAGGTCATCAACGATACGGTCAGAACTTGATCTGCCATTGCGATTTCCACACCGTATAATGACTATGAAGAAGATAGGGCAGTACGCAGCGACTGCCATACCTTAATCATTACATCGGCCCTATTCCGCATCATAGTGCGGGTCATGCACTCTGATGACGGAATCGGCAATTTCGTTAATGTCGGTGATATATCCAAAGTCGTAATCATATTCGACGGGCCGGACGCCATAGATCGCATAGACCCAAATCAGCTGTGCAAGATCCACTAGGATTTCATCCGCATGCCCAAAATCATCGCGGAAAACACCGGTCCCGTTACTGCCCACCAGAGTCTCAACATCGGGCAGTTGCCCATTTGCAAACCGTGTATAAAGTTCACCGGCCGCTTGTCCGTAGGGGATGCAAGAGACGTCAACACCGGGATGACGCGCCCGCAAATGATCAACAATGGCATGGCAGGCCGCGATCCCTTGGTCCTTCCAGCCCGCGTGATAGGCTTCTGGTTCAAAGTCACCGGGATTGGTGCTCCACGGCATGGCGACAAACAGCCGAGTGTTACTGTTCTGATCTAGGGCGTAGTCTGACCATAGGTCGTACCCCGTCATTGTTGAGTATTGCGGATGATACGTCATTCCAAAAAGATTGACGGTCCCTGTATCCAACACCGCCTGGATTTGGGCCCGTTTGGTCGCATTGTTCCAAAGGGCCTCGGGCGCACCCGTCGCCCCACCGGAGAAAATCATCGTTTGGGTATGGGCGGGGAAACCCGCATTCGGGCCGTGGAATGCCATGCCGTCGGCCATCGGCCGGAAAAAGCTGTGCCCGATGAAGAGGGCGTCATACCCGAAGGTCTGCTCACGAAACTTCGCCGTCAACGGGGGCATCGTATCCCCCCAATTGTCTCTTACAATGTCGGCACTGATGTTGAACGAGCATTGGTTGGACAGTGAGCCGTTACAGCCATTGTACCATCGGTCGAATACCCATCCCGTCCGCGGCGTCGCGGTGTAAGTCTCATTATAATCCTCGATGACCATGTTCACCGCACAGGTCTCGGCCTGGGCCTCGAACTGCTCCAGCGAGCAGTCCCGCTCCCCCGAGGCGGAGGTAATGTCCCCTTCCCCAATGATTTCAAGGGGATGGCTACAGGCCCCCACCACAAACAAAGAAAGAGAGAGAACAAATCGCTTCATTTTTTCGCGCCCCGCTACGACATGATTCATCCCTAACGACGGTCTTTTAAAATAGCGGCATTGTCCAGCCTCGAATGCAACAGGGGCTATTCACCATAAGTTGCCCCCATCGCGAACAGCATTGGCCCGCCTGCCCTTGCTCCTGGGCACCCGGGTGCTATAGCCCCCGCAAAAGTTGTGATTTGCCCCGAAGACACGAAGGACCCCCCCATGGCGAAGATTAAGGTTGCGAACCCGGTCGTCGAACTCGACGGCGACGAGATGACCCGCATCATTTGGCAGCTCATCAAGGATAAGCTGATCCATCCTTATCTCGACATTGACCTACATTATTATGACCTGGGGATGGAGTATCGAGACAAAACCGATGATCAGGTGACGATCGACGCTGCCATGGCCATCAAAGAGCATGGCGTGGGCGTGAAGTGCGCAACGATCACCCCAGACGAGGCGCGTGTCGAAGAATTCGGCCTCAAGCAAATGTGGCGCTCTCCAAACGGGACGATTCGGAACATCCTTGGCGGCGTTGTGTTTCGGGAGCCCATCATCATCTCCAACGTGCCGCGGCTCGTTCCCGGCTGGACCAAGCCTATCATTATTGGCCGCCACGCCTTTGGCGACCAATATCGCGCCACGGACTTCCTCTTCCCCGGCAAAGGCAAGATCTCGATCAAATGGGAAGGCGAAAGCGGCGAAATCCAAGAGTATGATGTCTTCGACGCCCCTGGGGCCGGCGTGTCGATGGCGATGTACAACCTTGATGATTCAATCCGTGATTTCGCCCGGGCCTGCTTTAACTATGGCCTTCAACGGAACTATCCTGTCTACCTCAGCACAAAGAACACCATCATGAAGAAGTATGATGGTCGGTTTAAGGACATCTTTGCTGAGATTTACGAGACAGAGTTCAAGGACGCGTTTGAAAAAATCAATCAGCATTATGAGCACCGCCTTATCGACGATATGGTGGCCTCCTGCATGAAATGGTCTGGCGGTTATGTCTGGGCCTGTAAGAACTATGATGGCGATGTGCAGTCGGACACCGTGGCGCAAGGGTTCGGCTCCTTAGGTCTGATGACTTCTGTCCTGATGACCCCTGACGGGAAAACCGCCGAGGCGGAAGCGGCCCACGGCACGGTGACCCGGCACTATCGCGCCCACCAACGGGGGGAAGAAACCTCCACCAACTCCATTGCGTCCATCTACGCATGGACCCGCGGCCTCAGCCACCGGGCGAAACTCGACGATAACCCAGAGCTGGCGAAATTCGCCGCCACGTTGGAAGACACCATCATCAAAACCGTCGAGGGCGGTCACATGACCAAAGACCTCGC
>ERZ1740067.1896-NODE-1896-length-13503-cov-4.208879_pt1 | contig 13503 bp, 12 predicted proteins | sample MGYA00581736_ERZ1740067 | MGnify/ENA primary metagenome ERZ1740067 (study PRJEB43018, sample SAMN04849236) | marine metagenome | isolation source: floating plastic debris | place: Pacific Ocean | collected 2008-08-27 | study: EMG produced TPA metagenomics... | reverse complement strand
GCCCGAGGGCGGAAGTCGAAGAAAATCGGCACTGAGAAATCTGTTTAAAGCAACTGACAAGAACATCGAAATTGCAGAACGCGCCCATCAGAAGGGCCTTGAGGCTGTTTCAGCAATCAATCAGATGCACATGATTTTGGAGGAATTGGAACGTCTTGATCAAAGCTCGGTTGACGCCCTGGCTAGGCTTTCTAAACAAGAATAACGGTCTACCCATTCACCGTTGGTTCCCGCCATGTTCCGCGATTTCCTACTCGGAAAACTCAACAAAAACAAAGCAAGTCGCCGGATTGCAAATCCGTGTACACCGGTTCGATTCCGGTACTCGCCTCCAACCTTGCTTCCAACGCCAAATTGCTAGCTTTTTAGTCGGCCCGTAACGCGCCTAAGTTGGTGTGGTTTACGTCTGTGTTGTTGGTTCCCAATGCCCAACCAAACTTCGCTAACGTCACTCGCGCATGTTGGGATCGTAAGCCGCCCAAAAATCGCTGACTACAGGTTCCGAATAGCGCAGAAATTTTGCACTTTCTTAGCTGACGGTGATTTTGACCATCTTTCCTCAATCCTCGAGAGCGAGGATGTGGCAGTGGTACATGTACGGAGCGTCTTCCGGTGCATCATAATTGAATTGCACAAGAACCTCTGACCAACCCTCTTCCACATGGACCATATCCTTCCAGCCTTGAGCATAAGCCGGAGCAGGCCCACCGTTTTGGCTCAGAATGCGAAAAGAGCATCCGTGGATGTGAAATGGGTGCAATTGGTCATCAACCGCGATGCGCCAAATCTCAGTATCGCCTTTGCGGACTTCTTCATCGATCCGCTCCATGTTCATTGGCATTCCATTGATGGCCATCGCGCCTGCATCGCCGCAGAAGTTTTCCCAGGCCAATGCTAAGGCCGCCAGATCTGCGCCAACATCCATCTCAAGCTCAAACGAACGAGTAACTGTTGCATCGGAACGGCGAGGCGGGTCTAAGTTGGCCAAGACGGTCGGCATGGATCCGCTGAATCCTGGCTGTTCTGTGCGCACCAAAGTCAGGACAGTCGTCAATTGGTTGCCACCGAAGAGGCCGGCCAAAATTCCCCCACCCCCGCCATCCATGTTGACTTGAAGCGCGTGGGCTTGAACCGCTGTCATATCCACAAGAACCTCGTAGCGTTCTCCCGGTGACATCAGAATGCTTTCGGTTTCGACCGGTGCTGAAAGGAAACCACCATCAGACGCAATTACTGAAATTGGCCCCGTTTCCATCGATAGTTCAAGAAAACGCGCATTACATGCGTTCAGAATGCGAAGGCGAACTAACCCCATCGGGACAGTCTGAACGGCAGGGGCAATTGCACCATTAATCACCATCGTGTCGCCTTCATACCCGTCCTCGAAAACCTCACCGGTTAACTCATAGGTCATCCGGCCCGCGCCATCGAAGGTCTTGTCTTGAAGTACTAAGACGAAATCATCTTCTCCGTAGGTTTGAGGCAGGTCCGCCTCAAGGCTGGCATCATCTTCGACAAGCAAAACACCCGCGAGGCCGTTATAGGTTTGTTGCGCCGTTTTGCCATGTGTATGTGAATGAAACCAATTCATCGAGGCGCGTTGGACAATCGGGACATCTGGCGACCAGACCGCGCCGTGTTCGATCTCCTGATGTGGGCCGCCGTCTACATCCCCAGGAATATGCAGCCCGTGCCAGTGGATTGTCGACACATCACCGATGTTGTTTGCGACGTCGAACGGTAACGTTTGTCCCTGCTTTGCCCGAATAACGGGGCCCAAATAGCTGTGATTGATGCCAAAAGTCTGAGACACAGCACCGGTCCCAAAATCGTGCGAGGCAGCGTGCAAGGAAAGGCTAATACGGCCGTCAATTCCCGCGGTCAAATCAGTCATCGGAATAAGACGTAGCGGTTGCGAGCTACTTTGGGCCCATAACAATCCGCTACTAGCCACTAACGCTCCGGCTCCGGTCGTCGTAAGGAATGCTCGCCGGTCCATCGGGCCCCTCCACATTATATCAACTAAGATTGATATTAGGTAGCAAGGAAGTTTTGTCAATCGTGATTGATGAAAAAGACAACGAGTTCTTAAGCCAAAACATCAAGGGTATGATGATGACACTGGTCGCGCGTTGGAACGCCCAAATGGACGATGCGCGCGATGGGACCGAGTTCGCGTCAATTCGTCCTGCTGACATCCGCGTCTTTGCGCAGCTTAGGGGAAGAACTGTAAAGCTTTCAGCCATACATCGTGAGATGGGGTTTTCGCGACAAGCCGCACAACAAGCCGTCGATCGTTTGGTGCAGCAGGATATGATCTTGGTCCAACAGGATCCTGACAGCAAGCGTGACAAGGTCGTCACGATTACCGAAAAGGGACAACGCTGGCGCGCCATTGCCGCCGACCAGATCCGCCAAATCGAAGCGCAGATTGCTGAAAAAATTGGTGACCAAGGACGAGAACACTTGCGGCAAGCCCTGCTCGATCTGCTCCGTGCCGCCGGATAATGCAGGGGCCTTTGCGGGTGAAATTGCGGAGCCAAATAGCCCCTAGTCGTGCGCACCGAAACGCAGAGTAGATACATCGAGAGAGTTATACGTCAGCGCAGCGCCTCGACACTCAATCTGCGATCTAATACCAACACCACACGCTTGGTGGCCATCGCCACCAAACAGCAAACCATAGCGGCGGCAACACGGGCGCATCGCTTAATGCATTATCAGACTTGAACACTTCGATGTTGATTGATCTCGCTCCGACCATGGGTCTTGCGTTTGCGGCGAGTGCCGCTCTGTGCTGGATCCTGGTACGCAATGCAGGTTTGGTTCTAAACCAAACACACATGGTGCATGACACACAGGCTAGGCAGTCTTTGCACACCGCACCGACACCTCGGGTCGGAGGAGTGGCGGTTGTCGCGGGGCTGGCCGTCGCAGTCGCGTCAAGCCCGCCTCAAGTCTCTCTGGCAATCGGAATGGTTCTTGCGGGCGGTCTGCTCGTATTCCTGGCCGGACTAAAGGAGGATCTTTTCAGAGATGTTTCGGCGCGCGCCCGCTTGATCATGGCATTTGCGTCCGGCGCTTTAGTCATGTTTTTAACGGGTCTTCAGGTCCCCCGTTTGGGAGTACCTCACGTCGATTGGGTCTTTGCGTTTACGGCAATTCCGGTGATTGTGACACTGCTATGGTCGGCGGGCACCTGCCATGCCTTGAACCTTATTGATGGCCTTAACGGTTTGTCTTCCAGTTTTGCGATGGTTGCTCTGATCGCATTGGCTACGATTGCCTATCAAACAAACCAAATGGACGTTCTATTTGTTGCGGTGGCGCTCTTGGGCGCGCTCGTAGGCGTTTTTGTATTCAACTGGCCTAGAGGCCTGAGCTTCATGGGCGACGCTGGAGCGTATGGGATCGGACACATCCTGGCGTGGCTTGGCATCCTTCTGATCGCACGGGATCCGCAGGTTGCACCCTTTGCGATCCTCTTAATCCTGTTTTGGCCCGTCGCTGATACGCTCTATTCCATCATGCGCCGACGAGTGATGCGGCGCGCCGTAGATGCCCCGGATCGTATGCACTTTCATCATATCGTCGTCCGCATTCTGCGGCGCGCGCTGCGCGACCGTGTCGCCCCAGAACATCTAAACCCGCTTGCAACGGCTTTCATGGTGCCGCTTTTCCTTGCACCGGCGGCCGCGGGCGTTTTTCTTTGGTATCAACCGGTCGCGGCGCGTTTCGCGCTGTTGGTTTTTTCGCTTCTTTATGTGGTGACTTATGCGCTCCTGATCGAAGCGTTGAGTATTCGGCGAGCACGTCGAGCAGAAGCCTTGGTCGCGGCCGCGAACCTCGCACCGCCCCAACAAAAAGCCGAGGTTTCCGCCCTCTCAGGCATCTATGTCGCCGATGCTCGCGCGGTGAATGTTCAAATACAGCGAAATGATGACGGAACCGGGTGGCAGTTATCGACGGACGCCGCGCAGGCCGAGCGCCTACACTGGGACGGAGCGTTCGAAACAGATCGCGACGCTTGGGATGTCTTTGCGGAAACGGTCGAACGTAATGGGATAGAGGTCGCGATTGGCGTCCCCCTTATTCGTTCACCACGAGATCCGCTCGCCCCCTGAAATGAAGGCGAGCGACTTCGACAGTCGATCGCTGCCCGACATCTGTTCCCTACAAGACGCCGCGTTCGATTTGATCAGCCTCGATCGACTCAAAGAGCGCCTTAAAATTGCCCTCTCCAAACCCATCATCCCCTTTGCGTTGAATGAATTCGAAGAAGATCGGTCCTATCACAGTCTTTGAAAAAATCTGCAGCAGAACACGAGTCATCCCGCCGTCCACCACACCTTCGCCGTCGATGAGGATACCGTGCTTTTGCATGCGTTCGATCGGCTCACGATGGCCATCAACCCGCTTGTGGCTCATGGCATAATAGGTCGACGGGGGTGGTGGCATGAACGAAATCCCGTTCGCAGCAATTTGGTCGACACTGTCGTAAATCCCATCCGAAGCCACGGCGATGTGCTGAATGCCCTCGCCCTTATATTCCTTGAGGTATTCTTCGATCTGGCTGTTTTCATCGGCGCTTTCGTTGATCGGTATACGGATCTTGCCGCACGGTGACGTCAAAGCTCGCGAAAATAGACCGGTCTGTTTGCCTTTGATGTCGAAGAAGCGAATTTCGCGGAAATTGAACGCTTTGGCGTAGAAATCGTACCACGTGCTCATGTTACCGCGCGCCACGTTGTGGGTCAGATGATCGAGGTAGAAAAAGCCAGCTCCGTATGGCTTGGGATCGACGCTACCTAACCAGTCAAACGCGCAATCGTAAGCTGACCCCGCCTCACCATAGGTTTCCACGAAGTACAAAAGTGATCCGCCAATACCGATAACTGCAGGCACATCCAGCGTCTTGTCAGTCCCCTTGTATTCTTCCGCCCCATAATCCAGCGCACATTTAAGGGCGTGATCGGCATCCACGACACGCCATGCCATTGCCGGGGCACATGGCCCATGCGCTTCGACAAATCGCCCCGCATGGGACGTTTTCTCTCGGTTGAGCACATAATTGATGTCGCCTTGCCGATAGAGCGAGAGATCGCGCGTCTTATGCCGCGCAACTTCTACATAGCCCATGGCTTGAAATAGGGTCTCAAGTTCGGCCGGATTTGGATGCGCGAATTCAACGAATTCAAATCCATCGGTACCGGCTACATTCAGGTCGTCAATAACAGCTTTCGGCGCGTCATGGGGAAACGGTCCCATCGCAACTCCTCCCATTTGAAAGGGTGCGGCGCCTACGTGCCCTCGGCGCCGCGGGAAGCGACCCGGCCCGCGGGGATCGCTGTGGCGCGATCAGTTACATATGTAACCTTATTCGGCTTCACGTTCAAGCCGATGGTTGTTCGTATCCCATTGCTGCCGATAGCTCCGCCGCTGCTTCTTGCACGGGCTCGGCTATCGCTTCAGTCTTCCTATGACTAACACGAGCCACTGGGCCCGACACGGAAAGGCCCGCCAAGGCCTCCCCATTCAGGTCAAAAATGGGCGCCGCTATGCATCGCATACCTTCATTGCGTTCCTCGTCATCAATCGCAAAGCCACGTTCCCGAGTTACATCTAGATCCGCCATGAGCGTTGCCGGCTCCGTCAAAGTACGCGCCGTGAAACGGTCCAAAGGGGCTGTCGCCATGATACGAGAAAGCCTGTCATGGGACATTTGCGCCAAAAGCGCCTTGCCGATGCCCGAAGCATGCATAGGCGAAAGGGTGCCCGGCGGAAAAAAGGCTCGGATTGAGGCTTGGCTTTCCACCTGGCTCACAAAAAGGACGTGATTGTCACGCGCAATCCCAAGGTTTGCCGTCTCTCCTGTCGCCTCCATGAGGCGTCTTAGGATCGGCCTCGCGCGCTCGACCAGCGATGTTCGCTTTAGGAAACGCGCCCCGATCAGGAACGCACGAGCACCGATATGCCACGTCTGGGCGCTGGCATCGACTTCAACCAAGCCGCGCGCTTCTAAGGTCTGTAAGATCCGGTAAACTGTAGCAGGTGATTGGTCCAGATCGTCCGCCAATTCTGACAGTGTCGCTCCGTTAAGATCTGATAGGTGTTCAAAAACCTCCATCGCCCGGTCGAGCGATTTAATCGTGTTTTGAGCGCTCTTGTCGTCCCATGATTTCGGCCGTCCACGGCTGCGTCGTTCCGGGTCAGCCATATTGCGAACAGTTCTTGAAAATGTTTTTCACCATTTGAAAAATATCAAACCCCTGAAACTGCTGGCCTTTCCTGCATCTTAACAATTCTGAAAAACAATTTCAAAAAAATTGTGAACCGCACAGCGATGTCCTACACCCCCCTCAACCCAGGAGGAGACGGCACCATGACCCATATGAACCCCGTATTCATCCCCGGCCCCACAAACATGCCCGAAGCGTTGCGCCGGGCCTGTGATATGCCGACGATGGACCACCGATCAGCGGCGTTTGCCGATATCCTCCACCCCGCACTCAACGGTGTGAAACAGGTTTTGCGCACGACCGAGGCGGAAGTGTTCGTTTTTCCAGCCACCGGCACCGCCGGGTGGGAAGCCGCAATCACCAATACGCTAAGCCCAGGGGACACCGTACTGGCCTGCGAGAACGGCATGTTCTCACGCAAGTGGATTGATATGTGCCAACGCCATGGCCTGAACGTCCACATCGTCAAAGCGACGTGGGGCGAAGGCCTGCCCGTCGCGCAATTTGCTGAAGTCCTGGCCGCCGATGTCACGCACCGGATCAAAGCAGTGCTTGCAACCCATAACGAGACCGCGACTGGTGTCGTTTCGGACATCGCTGGCGTTCGCGCGGCGCTCAACGCCGCGAAGCATCCCGCGCTATTTTTCGTCGATGGCGTCAGTTCCATCGGCTCCATGCCGTTCGAATTCGATGCATGGGGCGTCGACATCGCCGTGACGGGTTCGCAGAAGGGCTTCATGTTGCCTGCCGGCTTGGCCATCATCGGCGTGTCGCCCAAGGCGATGGCCACGATTGATACCGCGCGTCTGCAGCGCACGTTCCTCGATATACGTGATATGGCAAGCGGTTATGCTGCCAGCGCTTATCCCTACACCCCATCTGTTGGGTTGCTAAACGGGTTGAAACAGGCCTGCGACATGCTGCTGGACGAGGGGCTGGACAACGTCTTCGCACGCCACGCGCGGATCGCTGATGGCGTCCGTGCCGCGGTTGCCGCTTGGAATATGCCGCTTTGCGCCGCGGGGCCCGAGCTTTATTCCAACACTGTCTCCGCTATCCGCACGCCGGACGGCTTTGATGCAGGGCGCATCTGCGCCCATGCGCAGGATCGCTACGGCGTCGCGTTTGGCGCAGGCCTGGGCGATGTAGCAGGCAAGGTCTTTCGCATTGGCCATCTGGGCCTTCTTACCGACGTGATGGCCCTATCGGGAATTGCGACCGCCGAGATGGTGATGGCGGATCTGGGCCTCGACATCACCCTTGGCTCCGGTGTTGCCGCCGCCCAAGGTCTGTACCGCGATGCCACGCCCCTGGCGATGGCTGCAGAATAAAGGAGCGTTCAATATGAAAGACATGACCGGACCCGGCTTGACCTTCGAAGACGTCATCGCCGCCCATGACCGTATCCGCCCGTACATCCACCGCACACCCGTGCTCACCTCGACCTACCTCAATGAGCTCACGGGCGCCGAGCTGTTCTTTAAATGTGAGAACTTTCAGAAGGCTGGCGCCTTCAAGGTGCGCGGTGCCTCCAACGCCGTATTTGGCCTGAGCGATGGACAGGCCGCAAAGGGCGTCGCCACCCATTCCTCCGGCAACCATGCGCTCAGCCTAAGTTACGCCGCCGGACGGCGCGGCATCCCGTGCCACGTTGTAATGCCTCGTACCGCGCCCCAGGCGATAAAAGATGCCGTGCGCGGCTATGGCGGGATCATCACCGAATGTGAGCCCTCGCCAACCTCAAGAGAGGCGGTCTTTGCCGAGGTTCACGCCGAAACCGGCGCTGATTTTGTGCATCCTTACAATGACCCCCGCGTCATCACGGGCCAGGCCACCTGTTCCCGCGAATTTATGGAGCAGGTCGATGGACTCGATAGCGTCATTGCCCCCATCGGCGGCGGCGGCATGATCTCTGGCTGCTGTCTCACGCTAAGCAACATCGCCCCCGATGTGGATATCTTTGCCGCGGAACCAGAACAGGCCGATGACGCCTATCGTTCGTTCAAAGCGGGCCATATCATTGCCGATGACGCACCGGTGACCATCGCTGATGGCCTCAAGGTCCCGCTCAAAGACAACACATGGCACTACGTGTCCAACCATGTGACCGACATACTCACCGCGTCCGAGGAAGAAATTATCGAGGCGATGAAGATCACTTGGGCCCGCATGAAAATCGTTATGGAACCGTCCTGTGCAGTGCCGCTGGCCACCATCATAAAGAACCCTGAGGTCTTCCGCGGCCGCCGCGTTGGTGTGGTGATCACCGGCGGAAACGTAGACCTTGCCAAACTGCCCTGGATGGGCGCCTGAACAAACGCTGTGATCACGGGAGACGACAGATGAAAGACATGGACTCATTCGCCGAATACGAAGTTGGCTTCGACATCCCCGCGAAGCCAGGCATGCCTGAGGCTGAGGTGCAGCCGCCCGCCCTCGTGCTCGACCTCGACGCGCTGGAACGCAACATCAAGAAAATGGGCGATTACGCCGCCGCCCACGGCATGCGCCACCGCGTGCATGGCAAAATGCACAAGTCTGTGGACGTCGCGAAACTTCAGGTAGAACTTGGCGGCGCCTGCGGCGATTGCTGCCAAAAAGTCTCTGAGGCTGAGGTTTTTGCCCGCGGCGGCATCAGCGACGTCTTGGTGTCGAACCAAGTCCGCGATCCCGCCAAAATCGACCGTCTGGCGCGCATGCCGAAACTCGGCGCGCGGACCATTGCTTGCGTCGATGATCTGGAAAACATCCCCGACCTCTCCGCAGCTGCGACAAAGCACGGGACCGAGATCGAATTGCTGGTCGAGATTGACTGTGGCGCCGGACGCTGCGGCGTCGCCACCACGCCGGAGGTCGTTGCATTCGCCAAGGCCGTTGACGCGGCCCCCGGCCTTAAATTTGCGGGGATTCAAGCCTACCAAGGCGCCATGCAGCACATGGACAGCTACGCAGATCGCAAAGCCAAGATCGAATTGGCTGTGGCCCAGGTGAAAGATGCCGTAGACGCGCTAAAGGCCGAAGGTCTTGAATGCGACATCGTCGGCGGCGGTGGCACCGGCTCCTATTACTTCGAATCCAATTCCGGCGTGTATAATGAGCTTCAGTGCGGCTCTTACGCCTTCATGGATGCCGATTACGGTCGGATCCTCGACGAAAACGGGCAGCGGATTGACCGCGGCGAGTGGGAAAATGCACTCTTCCTTCTGACCTCGGTCATGAGCCATGCCAAGGCCGAGAAGGCCATCGTCGATGCGGGCCTCAAGGCACAATCAGTCGATAGCGGTCTTCCCGTTATCTTCGGGCGGGACGACGTGGAATACGTCAAATGCTCTGACGAGCACGGCGTGGTCATGGACCAGGATGGCGCGCTCAAGGTCAACGAAAAGCTCCGCCTTGTTCCCGGTCATTGCGACCCTACCTGCAACGTCCACGATTGGTATGTCGGCGTCCGCAACGGTGTTGTTGAAACCGTCTGGCCGGTCAGCGCCCGTGGACGAGCCTACTGATGGACGGCGCCGCAATGACCCAACACGAAATGGCAATCGTCCCGGAAGGGATGATTGCAGATCTCCTCACCCGCGAGGCGTCGTTCACCGCCGTCGAAGACGTCTTTGCCGCCATGGCGGCGGGTGCCGCGCGCAACTTCCCCGTGGTGCGGGAAGCGATGCCAATCGAAGACGCGCTTTATGGGTTCAAGGGGGGCGTGGCTCCCGGTGTCCTAGGCCTCAAGGCCGGCGGGTACTGGCCGCACAACCTCGACAAAAACGGCCTGATCAACCACCAATCCACTGTTTTCCTGTTTGAACCTGAAACCGGCCGTGTGAAGGCGATGGTGGGCGGCAACCTGCTGACGGCATTGCGGACCGCAGCGGCGTCGTCTGTATCAATCAAGCACCTCTCGCGCCCCGACGCCAAGGTCCTTGGCATGATCGGCGCGGGCCATCAGGCCACCTTCCAACTGCGCGCTGCCGTCAAACAGCGCGACTTCGACAAGGTGATCGCTTGGAACCTGCACCCCGAAATGCTGCCCAACCTGGAGAAAGTCGCGCACGAACTTGATTTGCCATTCCAGGCCGTCGACCTGCCCGACATGGCCGAGGCGGATACGATCATAACGATCACCTCCAGCTTTGCACCAACCCTTCTGGCCGATCACGTCAGTCCCGGCACGCATGTCGCCTGCATGGGAACCGACACCAAAGGCAAGCAGGAGGTTGAAAGCGCGCTTTTGACCAAAGCCACCGTCTTCTGTGATGAGGTCGCCCAATCCACCACCATCGGCGAAGCCCAACACGCCATTGCCGAGGGCATGCTGACGGCGACTGACATCACTCAGATCGGTGCCGTCATCAACGGCACAGCCCCGGGGCGCATTTCGGACGATCAAATCACGCTGTTCGACGGTACCGGCGTTGGCCTTCAAGACCTCGCCGTCGCTTCGGCCATCGTGGACACCGCCATCGAAAACGGAACTGCGATCAAAGTCCCGGTATGAGCGACCTACACCACCGTTTGGTCGGCGCGGCCTTGCCCGCGCTGACCCTTCCGGCGACAGATGGGACACGTGTCGACCTTTCCGCCCTGCCCGGCCGCACCATCCTATACATCTACCCGCGCACCTCGCCACCAGACGGCACCTCCATTCCCGGCTGGTCGGAGATCCCCGGTGCCAAGGGCTGCACCCCACAGAGCTGCGGCTTCCGTGATCACTTCCGTGAGCTTACCGCCGCTGGCGCCAAGGCAGTCTATGGACTGTCCGTCCAAGACACCGCCTACCAAGCGGAAGCGGCCAAACGCCTTCACCTGCCTTTCCCACTTTTGTCGGATGCAGATGGTGAGCTTCGCGCCGCGCTCAACCTTCCGGTATTCGCAGCCGCAGGCATGACGCTTTTGGTTCGAATGGCCATGGTCCTGTGCGACGGCACCATTGAACACATCTTTCACCCCATCGATGATCCTGCCCGCAATGCTGAGGATGTCTTGGAATATCTGCGTGCCGCTTAACGCGGCCTGCCCGCAATCGACCCCTCAATCCCCGAAAATTCGACACAATCCTCCCCCTGAATATGCGGCGGAGGATCCCATGCGACAGTTCATTCAAGCTTGCTATCGCATCATGCTAAAGGGCGCTGGCGCCATCGGTCTGTTCGTCTGCTGTACCTATGCTATGACGCTGACCAATGGCATCGTTACCGCCGATCCCATGTTCCCGATTCCAGAAGTTGCCTTGGCAACCCTAGCGCTCATCAGCCTTCTCGTGGCGGGGTTTCTTGATCGCCTGCCGTCCGCTTTGTCAAAACCAAGCCGTCCATGGCATATCGCGATCATCCTGCCCATCACTGCAGCCTTGGCCATCATCTCAGTCTTCACGATCATTATCCTCGTATCCGAGTTGGGCCTTGGCGATGAGATCCAACGCCCAATTGCCGTGAACATATCAACCGGTATGATCCTGCTTTACGTCCTATCCGCCATAACGGGCACAGTGCTCAGCTTGTCGGACCCAGCGCGGGCCGAACTGGTCTAGCCGTCCACCACCCGGTACGGCGCGTCGAACCAGTGTTCCTCAAGATTTGCACCAGGCCCGATCCGGTCCACGACCGCAAACAAGCCTGGTGCGTGCAGTGGCGTTAAAACGCCATGCCACGTGCCCCGGCGGAAATTGACCGCTTGCCCCGGCGCGGTTCGAAACGCCAACGGCATTAAACCCGGCGCCTCTGTCACAATCACCAAAAACGGGTCCATCGACATCGGAATGAACATCTGCGACCCGTCCGGGTGCCGCTCGACCATCTCCAACATATAAGGCAGGGTCCGCACCTCGGACTTGAACAGGCTGACACCCGCGCGCCCATCAGAGAGATCCAGCGTTGCCCTATCGTGGTACCGGCCGCATAGCCCCTGGTTGATCAGCTTATCGGGATCACCCGAACAATCCAGAACCTCGCCAAAGGGGGCGAATTCTGCCTGTGTTATCCTTTGGATGACGATATCGCGGCTCATGTCATCTTGTCCAAAAGGCGCAGTTCCGCGATCCGCTCTACCTGACGGCAGGCCTCCGCAAATTCTGTTGCACGATCGTTACCAATCCGCCGCTCGAACGCTTCCAGGATACCGGCTTTATCATAGTCACGGACCGCGATGATGAAAGGAAACCCAAATTTCCCTGTGTAGTCCCCGTTCAACCGCGTGAACGCTGCCCGTTCATCATCTGTCAAAGCGTCAAGACCGGCGGAGGCCTGCTCCGACGTGCTCTCCGCCGTCAACCGCTTGGCCTGGGCCAGCTTTCCCGCCAGATCCGGATGTGCCGTTAACACACGCAAGCGCGCCTCTTCCGACGCCGACCGGAAGATCCGCGTTAGCGCGTTGTGCACTCCACGGGCGGTATCATGGGTTGGCCCCAGCTCCAGTGCCCAGGCGCCTTCGGCAACCCAAGGCGAATGCTCGAAAATCCCGCCAAACGCTGCGACAAACGCGTCGCGATCCATGTGGGACGGCCGCGTCTGAGCGACTGGTGGATGCACTACCGCCCAATGGTCAGCAATCTGGTCTCGCGTCGCGAACCATACCCCGTCATGCCCCTGCATGTACCCCAACGCGCGCCGCAAGGCCGCCGCCCGACCGGGCCGCCCCGCGATCCGGGCATGGAGACCGATAGACAACATGCGTCCGCCTTCCTCGTATAGCATGTCAAATGCATCGGTGATCGAGCGTTCGAAATCCCCTGGCTCCGTGAACCCAGCCTGGATGGCAAAACGCATGTCGTTCACATCCATCGTGTAGGGCACAATCAACTGATCCCGGTCGCCGAACCGCATCCAATAGGGCAACTCATCGGCATAAGAGTCTGCCACGTAAGCAAAATCGCCCTCTTCCGCCGCCAATCGCACCGTGTTCATCGAACACCGCCCGGTATACCAGCCGCGCGGTGGCGCACCCACAACCTCGGTGTGTAGGCGGATCGCCTCGGCGATTTGCGCCCGCTCCTCGGCTTCAGACATATCCTTGTGTTCAATCCATTTCAGCCCGTGGGACGCAATCTCCCACCCAGACGCTTTCATCGCGGCCACCTGCTCTGGCGCGCGTGCTAAAGCGGTGGCGACGCCGTAAACCGTCACCGGTATGTCCGCCAACATCCGGTGCAGCCGCCAAAACCCCACCCGTGCGCCGTATTCATAAAGCGACTCCATGTTCCAATGCCGCTGTCCGGGCCAGGGCGCGGCTCCGGTGATCTCGGACAAAAACGCCTCAGAGGCTGGATCTC
>ERZ1740067.1895-NODE-1895-length-13509-cov-7.380705_pt1 | contig 13509 bp, 11 predicted proteins | sample MGYA00581736_ERZ1740067 | MGnify/ENA primary metagenome ERZ1740067 (study PRJEB43018, sample SAMN04849236) | marine metagenome | isolation source: floating plastic debris | place: Pacific Ocean | collected 2008-08-27 | study: EMG produced TPA metagenomics... | reverse complement strand
AGCCTTCGCATTCAGTGCTTAGATTTTCCCATAGAAACTACAGGAGAGACCACTGAAGCAACCTCTGAAGAGACCTCTCGAAAGACGTCTGAGCGCTCACAGAAGCGTCTGCGTTTTGAAGTCAGGGATACCGGTGTAGGCATCTCTGACACACAGCTCAAAAAGATCTTTTCCCCCTTTGAGCAGGTCGGTGAGCAGCACCGCAAAACAGAAGGCACAGGGCTAGGCTTAACCATTAGTCAACAGATTCTAACCCTGATGGAAAGCAAAATTCAGGTGGAGAGCGAACCCGGCGAGGGAAGCACCTTTTGGTTTGAGGTAACTTTGCCAGAACGTAAAGATTGGGAATCCGCCCAGGCAACCGCCGCCAGTAAAAAAGTGACCGGGTACGCAGGCCCAACCAAAACGATTTTGGTGATTGACGATCGCTGGGAAAATCGCAGCGTGCTTGTCAAGCTGCTAGAACCGTTAGGCTTTCAAGTTGCTGAAGCTGTAGACGGTCAGGATGGCCTAGAAAAAGCCCTACAGCTCATGCCCGACTTAATCATTACAGATCTGGCAATGCCAGGTATGGATGGCTATGAATTTCTCCGCCAGCTGCGCAGCTCAGATGAGCTAAGCCAAACGCTAACCATTGTTTCCTCAGCGAGCGTATTGCTCTTTGATCAGCATAAGAGTATCGAAGCAGGAGGCAATGACTTTCTAGCAAAGCCAATACAGTTTGACGAACTTCTACAAACGCTCAAAAAACATCTCGACCTAGAGTGGAAATATCCTGAGGAACAGCTGACTGTAGAAGCGCCTGCTCCCAAGCAAGGGCCATCACAAATTCTAGTTCCGCCTCCTGAAGATAGACTCGACCATCTCTTCGATTTAGTACAGCAGGGTCGTCTCTTTGAGATTGCAGCTGTCGCCAATGAAATTGAGGCTCTGGATGCCTGTTATCAGCCTTTTGCTGAAACCTTGAGGACGCTATCAAAACAGTTTCAAAGCGACAAAATTAAAGCACTCCTTCAACAGTTTATGCATCCGGCCCAGTCTTCAAGTGGTGCTTGAGCTATTGCTGCCCTCACTGACTACCCAATCTATCTAAACCTTTTCTCCTTTTCTAGACTCAGGAACTTCAGAATAATGTCCCACGTAACGACCCAAACAATCCTTATCGTCGATGATATGCCTACCAACGTAGAGGTGCTGGCGGGCGCTTTGATAAAAGCAGGGTATCAAGTTGCTGTGGCGCTGAATGGAGAAGATGCGATCGCCCAAATTCAATACAAAGCGCCCGCCTTGATTTTGTTGGATGTGATGATGCCGGGGATAGACGGGTTCGAAACCTGTCGCCGTCTCAAAGCATCGCCTGAGACCCAAGCGATTCCCGTTATTTTTATGACGGCGCTCTCAGAAACAGTCAACAAAGCCAAAGGCTTTAGTCTGGGCGCTGTCGATTACATCACGAAACCCTTTGATGCCCAGGAGGTACTGGCCAGGGTAGGGACTCATCTAAAGCTGCACCAGCTGACGGCTGGGCTAGAAGAAACCGTTAAAAGCCGAACCGCTGAACTCACCTCAGCCCTAGAACAGCTTCAGCAGACTCAGACTCAGCTGATCCAAAGCGAAAGACTATCTCTGGTCGGTGAAATTTCTGCCGGAATAGCCTATGAAATGAGCAATCCAGTCAACTACATCCGGGGAAACTTGCGCCATTTAGAGGATAGCCTAACGCAGCTGTTGGCGTATGCAGAAGAAGTTCACCCTCAATTACAGTCATGTACAGAGCCCAGTGAACCTAGCTGCAGAGATACCTTAACCCGACTTTCCAAAGTCGAACTCGATCTGGATCTAAATTTTGCTCGCGAAGATTTGCCAAAAATCTTAGGCTCATTCAATCGAGGAACAGACAAAATTCAACAGCTCGTCTCCAACTTACGGATGTTTGCGAACTCCGATAAATCGGGACAACAAAAGGTAAACGTTCACGAGCTTTTAGACAGCTGTCTGTCTTTGCTAGGGCACAAATTGCAGGCCAAGACGCATCGAAATAGCATTCAAGTTCATAAAGACTATCAACCCACACCTGAAATCAAGTGCTATCCAGCAGCGCTAAGTCAAGCGCTCATCAGCATCTTACTGAGCTATATCCGTCATTTAGAATCCATCCAAAATAACGAGGCAGAGAGGTTACCAGTCATTGCTGTCCAGGCTTTTTGCCAGTCTGACGACTGGGTTGCTATCAAACTTTCTGTTGGCACCAACGAAGTCTTTAACATGAGCAACCCCTTGCACATCCCGCTAAACAGCGCTTCAAACGACACGGAAAACAACGCACCAAACAGCGATCTTAACGATACGCCAGAAAATGCGCTGAACAACGAAATAAACGACGCGCTCAACAGTATGCCAAACAACAGAAGACAACTGCTGGCTGACCCAAACGATATGACGCTGAGGTTAGCCCAAGGGATTCTCACCGCTCAGCATCAGGGCCGTTTGCACCAGGGAACCCAGAACGGTCATACCTACGTCACGTTAGAACTACCAGTAAAACCAGCCGTCTTAGCCGCTTCCCGACAGGACGATCGTCCTATGGGAGTCCCTGCTTTGAATCAGCTATCGCTTTGATTGCAGCGCTCTGTAAGTCTTACAGTGTAAGTCTCACAGTGTGAGTCTCACAGTGCAAGTCCCATAATTATAGGACTACAGCGCTTTCACCTTTTCTCGTACTTTTGCTTGTTCACGTTCACCCACCAGTGGCTTGTAGGTCATGTTAGAAACGACCGCAAAAGCAATCAGACCCACCAGCGGACTGATCAACGTCGGAAATCCGTCAAAATCAACCGTAAAGAGGTCATTGGGAATGTACAACAGTGTATTATCCACACCAAACATGGTTGGCATAAGGGCAAAGAAGATGAGTCTGGTCACTGAACCCAAAACAATACAGGCCAAAGCGCCCTGCCGGGTCGCGCGGGACCAAAACAACCCGCCTAATAGAGGTACCACCAGCCCTGCAAAGCCTAGGTCAAACCCTAACAACAACAGCACACCCGTCTGAGGCACTCTTAATCCTAAAAAGATGCCCAGCAGGGTAATCACTACAGCTAGGAGCCGAGTTACTTTTAGCAACTGATCGCCACCACCGGCATGAGCACTTGCATGAGCCGTCGAATGACGAATGTTAAAAACATTATGAGCCAGTACTGAGGAGGTCCCTAGAATGGCCCCATCCGCTGTAGAGAGCGAAGCCGACAAAATAGCAGCCAACACCAGCAACCCCAGCACAGGTGGAACAACATTTTGTAGTATCGCAAAGAGGATGGGCCCCTCGGCAACCACACCAGCCTGGTCGAGAATGCTATTCGCCGACAGCGCAATGATCGAAAAGGGAATACCCACAATCAACGTACCAGCAGAAGCAGAATAGCAAGCATTTTGAGCCGTTTCCGGGCTTTCCGCCGCAAAAATCCGAGCCATAAAATCGATTGCCACCATATTGCCCAGACCCAGCGCTAGAATGCTGGCCCAGTTGATAGCAGCCCCAGCACCTACCGAAGTCAGCTGTTCGAGTGCCAATGGCCCGGTACCAGGAGCAATCTCTAAGCCAAAGTTAGTCAGCAAATAAAAGAGCAATCCGATAGACCCGACTAGAGCGATGACAACCTGTATAGCGTCGGTATACGCAACGGCAAAAAGCCCCCCAGAAACAGTGTAGGCAAGTACAAGTGCCGCCAGTAAGGTAATACCGCCCACATAGCTCATGCCTAAAAACGTCTGAAACATAAAGCCGCCAGCAACCAGATTTCCCGCCAGCAGAAATGAAAAGCTGAGCGACATAATGCAGGCAGCAAGTAGCTCCACCATGCGACCATACTTCACACGATAAAAATCCGGGATGGTTAGGAGCCCCATGCGATTCATAGGCTTAGCCAAGAATGTCCCAGTTAGAAATAGGCACAACGACAACCCAATCGGAAGTGCCGCGCCGGCCCAAAAGCCAAACTCTGCGGATAAGTCCGTGTTGCCAAGCGTTGCGTTGGAGTCTACCGATTGAGCCATTAGCGTAGCCGCCGCGAGTGGCAAAGTCAGGCCCCGTCCTGCCACCAAAAAATTGACACTATCGCCTTTAATCTGTTTTGACGCCCAAACGCCAATGCCAAAGGTTCCCAGGAGAAAAGTCGTAATCCCCCAGGAGAAAATTGAATGTTCCATTTAATCTCATCTCCGATATACCAAGATCAAAAGTTGCTAATGGCCTCAACAACAAAGCCCGAGAAAAGACTGTCGATCTAAGCTAGATCGACAAGCTCCTCCCGGGCTTTTATCCCTCCGTGAACCAGTAGTAGAACACTCCTAACAGGACGCTTCTACATTCACCGGTTTGCATCTCTCGGACCGAACGCTCAGGCAATCAGCACTCATCCAATTGGCAAAGCTGGAACCCTAGATGCGAATATTCAATCTGTTGCTCCAAAGCTATCTGTAGAAAGCTATCGGAACACGAACGAGGCAAAATATTTTGCCTCGATGTTTTAATCTTTAACACTTTATTTATATCTACATCCTTGTATAACAATCGGTATCTCGCTATACGATTGCGTCTTGATAATGTCTGTGCACCTTGACTTTGTTGATGGACAATCAGGTGTTATCAATCAAGAGCTATATCAATCAAGAGCTATATCAATCAAGAGTTACAGAGAGTTGATACCTGAAGACGCTGTCAAACGCCAAATTCGTCGATCTGTCCCTTTAAGTACTCTTCCGCCTTATCCGGGTCAAAGTCCCCGAACTTCATCGTTTCAACCCGAGAAACCTCTGTTGGGGCCTCTGCTCCTAGCTCTTCAGCCAGCTCTCGGGCCAAGTCAGTAAGAAATATCTCTTCACCCAGCTCATTGTAGTTGGCTTGCTCAGTGGGCATGTAGTCCCAGCGAACAAGCTGGGTTGAAATCCAGCTGGCGAAGCTCTTCCAAGGATAAGGATCAAAGTTGATTCGGTCAGGAATGTCGAATGAATTGCCTTGACCGTCTTCAAACTTTCCGGTCATCACGGCTTCAAGCACGTCTACAGGTTGATTGAGGTATTCTCTTGGCGCGATCGCAGCCGCAATCTCTTTTCGATTTGCCGCATCATTGGCATAGGTCGCCCCGTCGATAATCGCCTTATTCAAGGCTCTAAACGTATTGGGATTCTCCTCCATCCAGTTATCTGCGGCAACAAACGCGCAGCAGGGATGCCCGGACCAGAGATCTTTGGTCAGCAGGTGAATAAAGCCAATGTCGTCTTTCACCACGCGCTGGGTGAAGTTATCGGGCAAGATAAACGCATCGATTTGGCCAGTGGACATTTTTGCGATCGCATCCGGCGGTGGCAACACAATTAGCTTCACATCCTTATCTGGATCCAATCCACCTGTCGCCAGATAATAACGCAGCAGCAAATTATGATTTGAATAATCGTAGGGAATTCCGATTGTCATTCCCTTAAAGTCAGCTGGACCATTTACGTTGCCCAAGTGCTTCTTCGCAACAGCAATGCCCTGACCATTGTTGTTTTCAATACTCGCTAGCTTGACCGAAAAGGGAGTAGAGCCCAAGCCTAAGGACATTGCAATCGGCATGGGTGCGAGCATATGGTAAGCGTCTAGTTCGCCTGCGATCGCAGCATCCCGCACCACCGACCAGCTGGCATACTTCATTAGCTCCACATTCAGCCCATGCTTCTCGTAAAAGCCCAACGGCTTCGACATGATAATCGGCGTCGCACAGGTAATGGGTAAAAACGCCACCTTCAGATCTGTTTTTTCTAGCCCTGTTGGCGCACCTGCACCTGTTGACGCATCCTCAACCGGTTTTTCCGCATCCGGTGTCGAATCACAGCTGGTCAGTGTAACCAGCGCTGCACCAACCGCTACATTCTGTAAAAACTTCCGCCGAGTCACCTGACTGACCCTTTGAGCATCCGTGAAAAATTCACCAGCCCTAGGTCCAAACGCTGCGCTAAAAGCCTGATCCAATCCGCCTGCTAAAGAGATCAAGTCCCTCACCAATCTCTCTCGCTTCGGATTACCCTTCGACGCCATACTTACAAACAGCGCCGTCCGCAGCTGAGCCTGACTAATCGCATCCGCCGCCTCAATTGCCGCAGGCTTATACAGCTGCATTTTGACGAGATCATCAATCATATCCGCAGGATTCTGCGGCATCTCAGCCATTAGCCGCCAGTGATCTTCCGTGGTGTGAAAACTGCCACAGATCACACAGCGTAGCGACATCGCATCCAGCCCGCCCTGCTTGCACGTAAGATTGTTCCACTGACTGACCTTGTAACGTGACGGGCTGGATACTGAAGCCATAGTTCTCTCTTCTTTAAGGATCTCTCTGCTTTTATTAGAATGTTTGCTCTAGAGGGAAATTGTTAAGCACACTACAATTTCATATTTATTGCATTTTCACAACTACGTTCCTTCCATTCCCGCCAGCACCTTCTTCAAATGCTTCAACGCAGGCGTTACAATCGCCACGAAATAGGCTTCTCGCAGTTTCCGCTCTGCTGCACTTCCTTTTACATAAGCCCTTGCGCCCGCATGGAGCATCGCTGCCTGCGAAGAGCGTAGCGAAAGTTCCGAGGCCGTTGCCCGCGCCTGAACAATCTCCTTATTCAGCTTTGCATCAGCGATTCCCGTGCACTCATTTAGCCGATCAGCAATCTCGTAGGTGCGTGCTCGAGCAATCTGCAAATCTGCATCAATATCCTCGGCTTGGTCGTCTAGGTAGCGATTGACATGCCCGAGCCGCTTATTGGAGCGCCGCATCAGCTCAATGCAGCTGGCCGTGAGTCCTAGCCCCATTCCCACCTGAGTAAGCATAAACCCAGGACGAATGCAGTTCACATACTGCTCGCAAGGAGCCGCCAACACTAGCTCATCGGGGACAAAAGAATCTCGAAATAGACAGCTGTAGGTGCCCGTTCCTTCCAATGCAATAAAGTGGGCATTGCACCGCAAAGACATGCCTTCAAGCTCATCCGAGACTATCGCCATCATGTACTCATCGGAGTCTGCGATTCTAGCCGCGATGCCAAAATAATGTCCTGGTCCTAGATTCGAGACCCAAGGCAACATGCCATTCACAACGTAGCCACCCTCAACCCGAGTCGCAGTCAGTGCAATCTTCTCAATGTCCGCAAAATGCTTCATCGGGTTGGAGAGCCCTGTCCCAGCCAGCACGCGGCCAGAAGCGACTTCTGGCAGTAATTTTTCTCGCAGTGCACTGTTTTGGGTATTTTCCAAATACCAGGTGCAGGCTACTTGGCACCAAGTGATAAACCCCGTGGACAAACAATCCTTAGAGACTTCTTCAATGCTCTGAACCGCATACTTTAAGCCCTTCCCCGATCCCTCGTATTGGCTCGATACTGCATGGGAAAATGCCCCAGCTGTGCCAATATCGTGCATGATCTGCTCAGGAAATTCTCCTTTGAGATCGATGTCTTGAACTTTGGGCGTTAGGGTTTGGTTGATGACTTTTCTGAGATGTGCGATCGCAACGTCTGCGGGCTCAACATCCAATGCGTGTGAAGGCAGTTTTATATCGGTAAATGCTTTTGAGATAGTCTGCATAGGTTTTGTTGAGAGATAATGAAAAAGTCTTTTAATGAACCGTTCTAGCGGTCTAAGAACAGACAGCCAGAACGTCAGCTTTGAGCCATATATTCCGAAGCAGCCTCTACACCACAGAAACAGAAACCGGCATCGGATTGCTCAGCGTCGCTGAGACGGGAGACCATGTATTCGCATGGCTTACCATCTCTTCCAACACAGCGCGCTCGGCGTCGCCATCGATATCTACCTTCACCCGCACATCTGTAAAGCCAATCTGTGGCTTCTCCAGCTCTCCTGTGCCCCAGGTACTCACAATGTTGATATCGCCTTCTAGCGCAATCTCCAGCTTAGTCAGCTCAATTCCCTTTGCCGCCGCATTCGCCTGGATACCAACCACCAAACAAGAGCCCAACGCACCTAGCACAATCTCGGAAGGGTTTGGCGCGGTGTTATCACCCAGCAAAACCGGAGGCTCATCAATAGCAAAGGCCTCTAGATCCCGTGCGTAGTTAAGCGAGCGAAACTTCCCTGTACAAACTGTTTTGACCTTGAGCGTTTTATCTGCAGGATTCGCCTTGTTCTTTGCCGCTAGCTCGCTCAGCCCATCTTTGGGAATGGGGGTAATCGGGGTCGCAACCTCAGCCGTCAGTGTGGTGGCTTCGCTCATGGCTCGCTCCAAATAGAATGATCACTCTATTTAACATACAAGAAATTCTAAAACTGGGCTGGGTGATGTCATGACTTGATGAAAAAGTCCTAATTCTTCAAAAGAACGTCCTACTCCCCTGACAGCTCTGACCGGTATAAATGAAGCAGATGCTATATGCTTGGAAGCACTGTCAATGGCCCCCCCAAAGCTTGTCCCACCTTTCACCTTTGAAACCGCTACGCAAAAGGTTCGCATGGCCGAAAACGCGTGGAACTCTCGGGATGCTGAGCGAGTGTCTATGGCCTATTCGGTAGATAGTCACTGGCGCAATCGGGCAGAAGTCTTTCAAGGACGCGACAATATTCGTGAGTTCTTGGTCCGAAAATGGAACAAAGAACTAGACTACCGGCTGACAAAGGAGATGTGGGCCTTCGGCGAAAATCGAATTGCTGTGCGTTTTCAGTACGAGTGGCGCGATGATGCTGGCCAGTGGTATCGGGCCTATGGGAACGAGAATTGGGAATTTGACGAAGAAGGGTTAATGCGGCGGCGCGAGGCCAGCATCAATGACATGCCAATCAAAGAGGAAGATCGTCGGTTTCATTGGCCTGCACCTGGACCTCGACCAGAAGACCATCCAGGACTGATTGACTCACCTGTTTAGAGCGTTCAAACTGTTTAGAGATTTCAAGCTGCTTTCGTAGAATTTGCGCACGGAACGAGCGTGGGACTTACGCTAAGATTCTCCGTCTTCACATATTGATTGATTTAATGAGTGCTCGATTCAACAGCTGACGAGCACTGTTGAACCCTGTTCTCAACTTTGTTGAATTTTGGTGTAGCTTGCCCATCAGCATTGCACCTTCGATAGCTGTAATCAACTGTGCGGCGAGAGTGTTTATTGAAATATCTGGTTTTAGCTGCGGTTTAGCCTGATGCAAAATTTGTGCGATCGCTCCTTCCCACTGCTCAAACACTTCCATCAAATGCTCCCGAAAAGAGGGATCTCGTTCTACGAGGTCCACCACCAAATTTCCCAGCAAGCACCCGCCACATTTAGGATCCTGTAGCTGTTTTGCTTCCAACCGATCCAGTATCCACAAGATTTGTTCAATCGGGTCTTCTGCTTTACTTGCAGCCGGTTCTAGCACTGCTTTCTGTAGCTGTTCCCACTCGTAGTCGATTAGCGCGTGGCCCAGTTCATTTTTAGAACTAAAGTAGTTGTAGAAGCTTCCCGGAGACGCGCCGCTCACTTTGAACAGCTCGCTTAACCCAGTTGCTGTCAGGCCCTGCCTATGCACCGTATTGATAACAGACTTTAAGATGTCCTCACGGGTACGTTTCAGGTTAACCATAGCTGCAAGCAGGCGTCATCAGATCTTTTGTAGCCCATAATAGCTTTCTAAGAGCGGCTTTCTCGTGTCTCTTTCTCTATTTGCTGTAGAAATCAACGGATGCATGCTCTGCGAGAAGGCAAAGCCTGCGTTGATTTCTCGTCGAGTTAGCCGCTGTAAATATAAGGATACTAGAGATCACTTATGTCCTAACTAACTCAACAGATGCAATATTGAGTTCCAACACTGAACGACTATTGAAAGCCTGTTCCCCGACTTGAGGGCGTCCACAGGATAAGTTCACCATGACTGCCACCCGCAGCCAGGTAGTGGCCCTGAGGATGCCAAGCGATCGCAGAAAAGCCAGCCTTTACCCCTCGCAGCGTTTGTTGCAAAGACGCCGCCTTTTCCCATAGGCAAAGCCGCCCATCCTTTGAGGCTGAGGCTAACAGCGGCTTGGTAGGATGAAATGAGATCGCCTCCACCGTTTCCTTATGGTGATTCAGAACTTTGCTCTGCCAGTTATCTCCCTGGCGTTGCCAAACCGTCACCCCTTCTTGGCAAGCTGCTGCAACCACCGGAGCATCGCTGCTTAATAACGGTGCCCAGGCTACCTGCCGCACCTTCCCCGGAAACCCCTGCATCAGCCACGGCGGCGGTTTTTCCCAGCTAACAACTGTTAGCGTCCGATCCAAATTTCCAGACGCTAAGTACTGCCCGTCTGCCGACCAGGCCACACTCAGACTTGCCCCTGGCACCTCAATCACCTCTGGCGGTGCACACCAGTCATCAGCCGACCAAACCTTGACCCCTGTGTGTCCGCTCGCAGCCAGCTGCTGCCCATTCGGACGCCAGGCAAGGCCCAACACCGAAGAGGCTGCAAAGTTCTGATCCATCAACAGCTTCTGCAGTTCAACATCCCAAAGTTTGACCTGAGTGCCCGCACCAAAAGTCAACCAGGGCTGGGTTGGGTGCCAAACTAAGCGATCAATCCAGCAGTGAGGATTTTCTAGAACTGCGATCGGCGAAGGCGCAGTAGCATCTTCCAGCGAAGTGAAATCCAATGCCGCCAAATCCCAGATCAAAACCGAGCCCAGCTGCCCAGCGGCTGCCAAATACCGACCATTCGATGAAAACCCAAGCGCACCGATCGTCTGCTCGCTGGCCGCTGGGCGTAAGAGCATAGATTTTGTCCCACTCCATAGCAGGATCTCACCACTCGCGGCACCTGCGGCCAGGATATTGCCATCAGCTGACCAGGCTAGCACCGTTATATAGTCTTGAAGTGAACCCTTCCAGTAAGTATCAAAGTTTCGGATACTTTGTTGTTGATGGCTCTTCTTTTTTCCGCCACGCTGCTGATTTGACTTCTTCGCCTGCGGTCTTGCCGTCATACCAAACAAGCCTTTAGTCCTGCTTTCAGCTCATCCTCATCTAAATTACGACCAATAAACACCAGCTCGTTTTTCCTCTCCTCCTCTGTTTCCCAAGGGCGCTCTGCTTTGCCATCAAAAATCATATGCACGCCTTGGAAAACATAACGCTCATCTTCACCGTCAATATTCAAAATTCCCTTCATTCGGAAAATATCCGGCCCTTTAGTCTGTAACAGATCCGACATCCAAGTATTTAACTTACTCTTATCTAGCGAGCCACTTTCTACAAACGCCAAAGAATACACCGACTCATCGTGCTCGTGAGCATCTTCACTCAAAATGTCAGGGTCCACAGCCAGCGCCTTGTCCAAATCAAACGCCCTAACACCCAAGACAGCATCCATGGACAGTTCGGCATTTTGAGTTCGATAGATTTTGACTAGGGCGTTCATATCCTTAATTTTGGCCTCTAGTGCATCCAGCTCGTCGGCAGCGACCAAATCTACCTTATTGAGTAAGACAACGTCAGCAAAGGCAATTTGCTCTTGGGCCTCATCACTATCCCAATGCTGATGAATGTGCTTAGCATCCACCACCGTTACTACAGCATCAAGCAACAGCTGCGACTGAATATCTTCATCAACAAAGAACGTCTGAATGACCGGCGCTGGATCGGCCAGCCCAGTTGTTTCAATCACTAAATGATCAAACTTGTCTCGTCGACGCATCAGATTACCGATAATGCGAATCAGATCGCCCCTTACCGTGCAACAAATGCAGCCATTGTTCATTTCAAAAATCTCTTCATCAGCATCAATCACCAGCTGATTGTCGATGCCCACTTCTCCAAACTCATTGACAATGACAGCAACTTTCTTCCCATGCTCGTGGGTTAAAATATTATTTAGCAGCGTTGTCTTTCCTGCTCCCAAATATCCTGTAAGTACGGTTACAGGAACAGCTGCTTGCGAAGTTTCTATCGCCATGAATGGACCTTTTTGTATTGCTTATTGAGCAAGGGTCTTAAAGCATTATGAGAAAAAAATATACTCCGAAAAGTTCACAGCAAACAAAATGTCCTTTCAATTTGTTAAGCGTCCAGCTTTCTTGTTTGGAGATCTATGGCTTCAACGACATCGCTTCTCCCTATCTCCACAGCAGGACTATGAATCTTATAGGTTTGAGGTGGTTGACTCATCACGGCGATGACTGTCTCCAGCGGCGAACAGCCGGGCTCGGAACATTTTAATTGACTAATGGAAATAGGGATTGTCGTATCTATGGACAGCGTTTCATACACCCATGCTTTTAGCTGCTGGAGCTGTGCGGGTGATACCTTATTCGGCTCAGAATCAAACAAACCCATATCAACAAATCCCTATCGTCAACTAGACACTGGCAGAAATAGATTCTCAGCTGAGCTTTCGACCAGCCTTCAGTCAGCCACAACAGTATACTTCAGCTGCTTTTTCCATAGGAATCATAAACGGACACGACTAAGAAAAACTTTTATTAGCGCCTCCATAAAGTTTCTAGAATCTGAGCAGTACGAGTTTGAAAAAACTGTGGACTTTGACATGGGTCACCTAGCCTGACCAGGAAATGGGCTCAATTCCATTCTGTTGTAAATACGCATTTGCCTGTGAAAAATGCCGATTGCCAAAGAAACCACGGTGCGCAGATAGGGGCGAAGGGTGAGGTGAGGTAAGCACGAGATGTCGACTACGGTCAAGGAACTTTCCTTTCTGCTTGGCATAGCTGCCCCACAGCAGAAAAACAAGATGGTTTCGCCGCTGATTCAAGGCGCTAATGATCGCATCCGTAAACTGTTCCCACCCCTTTCCCCGATGGGAAGCAGCCCTGTGTTGCTCCACCGTCAGCACACTGTTGAGTAGTAGTACACCTTGTTCGGCCCAGCTTTGTAAACAGCCATGCTGAGGTGGCGTAATGCCCAAATCTTGCTCAATCTCTTGAAAAATATTACGTAGAGAAGGTGGCAGCGCAACGCCTTGCGGGACAGAAAAACTCAGTCCATGGGCCTGCCCTGGGCCGTGATACGGATCTTGCCCCAGAATCACAACCTTGACTTGGTCAAAGGGCGTGCTATTCATCGCATTAAACATGAGTGAGCCACGGGGATAGATAATTTTTCCCGCAGCCTTCTCTGTCTGAAGGAATTGCTTGAGCGATCGCATGTAGGGCATGGCAAACACATCTTCTAGAACCGCTTTCCAGCTGGGTTCTAGCTTGATGGAGCTACTGGTTGGGGGCCCAGTTGGGGGCGTAGTTTCTGCGCTCATATTTGTGTGCTTATGAGTGGGGCTATCCTTGAGAGTAGAGGAACGCTATTGCGCTCTAGAGGGCCTATGGCCTCATTGCTAATGGTAGTCAGCTAAGCCGCCAAAACGCGTGTCGTCAAGGTTGTCTTAACCTATGGATTGCATACCAACACTTATGGGTAGGCAGGTATTTTTCTGTGATGTTGTTCTGTGAACCATGGGTCACTTATAGCGTTGGTCACATAGCTCACTGCACTAATGATCGCTGAACAAC
>ERZ1740067.1894-NODE-1894-length-13509-cov-12.471161_pt1 | contig 13509 bp, 12 predicted proteins | sample MGYA00581736_ERZ1740067 | MGnify/ENA primary metagenome ERZ1740067 (study PRJEB43018, sample SAMN04849236) | marine metagenome | isolation source: floating plastic debris | place: Pacific Ocean | collected 2008-08-27 | study: EMG produced TPA metagenomics... | reverse complement strand
TTCATTGACGTTTACGTAACAAGCAACACCTATGACTATCAAGTTATCTTTTGGAGGCTGCGTCTTCGACGACCTCAACGGCGACGGTATTGTTCTTAGTCAAGACGCCAACGGCGTTTATACAGACCAAGAAGAACCTGGACTCGCTGGCGTCACAGTTCGTGTGGTCGATAGTCATGGCAACCCCGTTTCTTTTCTCAATGCTGCTGCCGAACTCATCACCTCCATCACCACAGATAGCTTGGGCTTCTTCAAGATTTTTGGCCTACCAGAAGGTGAAGAATATAAGCTTCAGTTCGACTATTCCAGTCTTGAGAATGCAAGTAACCTTTCTCTAAGCCCTGCAAATGTCGTTGTAGAGCAGTTCATCGGCCAAGGCGGCAGCGATGGTAAAGACTCCGACGCTATCCGTACACTCGATGGAAACATTGCGGAAACAGACTTAATGCTTCCTGGCGTAGGCGGATTTACCAAGGTCAACCTGGGCCTAATAAAAGATGACGATCCCAAAGATGCGACGCTTGGTAATCTCGTGTTTGAAGATGCCAACGGAAACGGCATTAAGGACGGCGGCGAAACAGGCGTTGCAGGTGTAGCCGTAACACTAACAGGTGCTGGCAAAGATGGTATTTTCGACACTGCCGATGACATCTCTCAGTCCACTACTACTTCAAACAACGGCTACTACAAGTTCAAGCGATTAGCCGCTGGCGACTACAAAGTCACCTTCGACCAACCAGACGGGTTTGAGTTTACCGAAGCAAACGTTGGCAGCAACGAAGCCAAAGATTCTGATGCCGATACGACAACGGGTATGACTGATGTCATTTCACTTGTCGCTAGTGAAAACAACCGTGACGCAGCAGACGCGGGGCTCATCAACCTCAACAACGACAATACAGATCCCGGCAACGCTCAAATTGGAGACTCAGTTTTTGTAGACGCCAATGGCAATGGTCTCAAAGACAGTGGCGAGCTAGGTGTTGAAGGCATTGGCGTCACCCTAACAGGGGCAGGGGACGACGGTATTTTTGGTACCGATGACGACATTACGGCAACAACAGTTACCTCGTCGCGTGGTAAGTACAAGTTCAGACATCTTTCAGCAGGCGACTACAAAGTTACCTTCGACCAACCAGATGGGTTAACGTTCACCCAAGCAAACGTCGGCAGCAACGAAGGCAGAGACTCTGATGTCGATGTCAATACTGGCATGACAGACGTCATTTCACTCGCAGCTAGCGAGCGCAACAACAAAGTTGATGCTGGCCTAATCGATGATAACGGCGGTAATCCTGACCCTGGCGACGCTAGCCTCGGCAACCTTGTCTTTGAAGATGTTAACGGCAACGGTATTCAAGACAGTAGCGACAATGGTATTGCTAATGTGCAGGTATCACTACTTGGTGCAGGCACCGATGGTCTGTTTGGCACAACAGACGATATCGCTCAAACAACTTTCACAGGAACAGATGGTTCCTACAGCTTCAACCATCTAAATGCGGGAGAATACAAAGTTACTTTCGACCAGCCAGACGGCTTTGAATTCACTCAAGCAGGTGTTGGCAGCAACGAAGGAACAGATTCTGATGCTGATGCTACCACTGGCATGACGGACATCATTTCACTCGCGGTCAGTGAGCAAAACGACCAGGTCGATGCAGGCCTTGTTCAAGACGCCAACGCCGACCCTGGCAACGCGCTCATCGGCAACCTAGTCTTTGAAGATGTCAACAGCAATGGCTTACGGGACAGTGGTGAGAATGGAGTGTCAGGCGTCACAGTTACGCTAGCAGGTGCAGGCGCTGACGGAGAATTTGGCACTGACGACGACATCTCAGCATCTACAGTCACCTCCAATACTGGCAACTATGCCTTCCGACATCTAGATGCTGGAGATTACAAGGTCACCTTTGAGCAGCCGACTGGGTTCGAGTTTACAGAAGCAGGCGTTGGTAACAATAGAGGTAGAGACTCTGATGCCAATACCACTACTGGGATGACCGAAGTCTTCTCATTAGCTGCTAGCGAGCGCAACAACAAAATTGATGCAGGCCTCATTCGTAACAACAATGCGCCAGAAGCAACTGACGACAGTCGTTCTACAGACTTCGAGACACCCGTCACCATTGATGTTCTTGGCAACGACTCCGACCCTGATGGCGATACACTCACCGTCTCGTCTCTCAATGAGGAAGCCGTCAACGTAGGGCAACCTGTTGACGTCAACAACGGTTCCGTCACCCTACTCAGCAATGGACAGTTCGAGTTCACGCCTGATGACGGATTCTCGGGAGACACTACTTTCTCCTATCACATTAGTGATGGCAGAGGTGGTACTGATACCGCTGACGTCACAGTCACTGTGGCACCAAAGCCTAACGTTGGACCTGATGCAACCGACGATAGTCGTTCTACAGACTTTGAGACACCTGTCACCATTGATGTTCTTGGCAACGACTCCGACCCTGATGGCGATACACTCACCGTCTCGTCTCTCAATGAGGAAGCCGTCAACGTAGGGCAACCTGTTGACGTCAACAACGGTTCCGTCACCCTACTCAGCAATGGACAGTTCGAGTTCACGCCTGATGACGGATTCTCGGGAGACACTACTTTCTCCTATCACATTAGTGATGGCAGAGGTGGTACTGATACCGCTGACGTCACAGTCACTGTGGCACCAAAGCCTAACGTTGGACCTGATGCAACCGACGATAGTCGTTCTACAGACTTTGAGACACCTGTCACCATTGATGTTCTTGGCAACGACTCCGACCCTGATGGCGACACTCTCACCGTTTCTTCAATTGGTGGTCAAGCTGTTAACGTCGGTGACTCGGTCGATGTCGATAATGGTGTTGCGACACTGCTGGATAATGGTCAAATTGGATTCAACCCTGATGATACGTTTAGCGGAGAGGCCACCTTCTCCTATCACGTTAGCGATGGACGTGGCGGCACGGATACTGCCAATGTCACCGTGACAGTTGAGCCTCGCCCACGGAAAAACATTCACGCTTCTATCATAGGTGCCAGCGGCATTGACGAAGGCAAATCGAGCAACTACAAAGTGCAGCTCGACCACGCCGTTACAGAAGACACTGTCTTCACATTGGATGTCCACAATGGCTCTGCGACCCGCGTTGATCGCAATGATTCCACCGCTCAAAATCAAGACATTATGTGGGGTGGCTATTACTCCGTCGGCTACGTCGACTATCACGGTAACTGGGTTAAGCTGGCTTACTATGTAGATGATCGCGTGGCCAATGGCACCAGCCTCAGCTCCGGTGATCGCGCACAGGTCGGTCCAGATGGCTACACCACTTGGGACTACACCGTAGAGAAAAACGGCAACGTTCAAAACGGTGGCAAAGTCGATGTGCTGGTCAGGGCAGGGGAAACCATGTCAGAGACTTTCGAGGTTCAAACCTGGAAAGAGAAAGTCACGGTTGATAGAGCGCCTTGGTCTGTACAGGAAGGTTACTACGAAGGAACAGAAAACTTCTCCATTAAGCTCGCTGGCACTTCTGGCAACGAACTTGATGACTTCAAGCTAGGTGATAACAAAACCGTCGACATCTTCGACAAAACGCACTATGCATTTGTGAGCCCAATAGCGCTCGACCTTAATGGCGACGGGGTACAAACCACCGCGCTTGGCGATACTACTGGCACCTTTGATTTGCGGGGTGATGGTAATGCGATCGCATCTGGCTGGCTCTCCAGCGAAGATGCCTTCCTCGTTGTCGACAACAACGGCAACGGCACCATCGACGACATCTCCGAGATGTTCGGCGGCGACGTAGGCGACGGCTTTGCCAAGCTCGCCACCTACGACACCAATGGCGATGGCCTCATCGACACCGCAGAACTCCTCGGCGGCGGCCTTGCCCTCTGGAGAGATGGCAACTCCAACCATCAAACCGATGCGGGCGAGCTAATTTCTCTCGGTTCTCAAGGCATCACTAGCCTGGATACCGCCTTCGTAGAGACACCGGTTTATCAGAACGGCAACGTCCTGATTGAGCACGGCTCTGCCACGAAAGCAGACGGTAGTAAGGTTGACTTGGTCGATGCTTACTTCCAAGTAGCAGATACCACCGCCCTTGGTAATCAAGAAGCTGCATTTTCCTAGAAGGGAAATAATAAAGAAGGAAGTAACATGCTGGTAACGCAGCAGTTATAGTGACCTTCTAAAGCAAAGCGATGCATGTATTGATTCACATGCATCGCTCTTTCACAGTCGTAGATGATTGCGTTCTCTAGCTACCGATTCTGAGTAACTCAACATCAAAAATAAGCGTTGCATTAGGTGGAATGACACCGCCTGCGCCGCGTGCGCCGTAGCCTAACTCGGGTGGAATGATGAGTTTACGACGATCGCCCACTTTCATATCGCCCACGCCTTCATCCCAACCTTTGATCACTTGACCTTGGCCGATGGTGAAGTCGAAAGGACGACCGCGATCGCGCGAGCTATCGAACTTTGTGCCATCTTCCAATGTGCCTACATAGTGTACAAACACTCGTTGGCCCGACTGCGGCTGAGCACCGTCGCCTTCAGTGATGACGACGTACTGCAAACCAGAATCGGTCGTAACTACATTTTCTTCGGCATTGGCTTCTGCTGCCATGGGATCCTCCAATAAATCATTTGCACTCTGACTAGCACCGGATTCGGCAACCAGTGTCTCTTCTATGGCGAGCCCACCTGAAACACTGTCTGCCACGGCCTGCTCGCTATCACCGCCCGTAAACTGTGCAACGATCAATACTGCGCAACAAGCGACTACCACGCCAAAGCTAATTAATATTTCTCTCATAGTCTTAAATAGGTAGGCCCCTTAATACGGGCAATGGACAACTACTCGATAACGGCCCTAGTGTACGACGGTTTTGGACTATCGCCAGTCCTTGTTTTCTAAATCGCGAATTTGTCGCTCTAGGCGGTCTAGGCGGCCACGCAGCTCATCCATTTCCGACTGACGGGGCACGCCCAAGTCTTGCATAATATTGCGAACCTGGCGCTGCATTTGCTTTTCGATAGCACCCTGGTCAATATTGAATTGAGCCATAAAGTCATCGACGAATCCCTTTGCTTGGTCAGGGTCTAGCTTGCCATCGCGCACTAGCTCTTCGCTCATTTGCTTGACGCGCTCAGCTACCAAAGATGTCGTACCGATGCCAAACATCAAAAGCTGTCTGAGCATATTAGAGCTGTCCATCGCAATCTCCTCAGGAATGAGCGCGCCCGTAATTCACTTATGAAAAACGCGCCAGTTACCATCCTATTTTGGCAAAATATCTTCATAAGGCAGCGGGCGGTTTACCGTATGGGACCGAATTTTCGCTGCGCTCTGCTCGTAGCTGCCATGCATATCGCCACACATATCTAAGAGTTTCGCCATTATGCCTGTCTGCCCCAGATGCGATCGCACCATCCTCGGCACCGCTATCAAGTGCCCCCACTGCCAGCTTCAGCTCAAAGCGCACGGACATCCAGGCATGTCGCTCAATCGCACTAAGGATAACCGTATTTTGTGCACTACTTGCACTTACGATGCAGACAACAGCTGCAACTTTCCTAAGCGCCCCAACGCAACTAGCTGCACGCTTTATCAAGACATAGAGCAAGACAATAGTGCACCTGCTCACGCAGCAGCAAAGCAACCAATTTACGCAGTGCCCTGGTGGCGAAAAATCAATCAGCCTTGGCTAGCACTTGGCATATTAGCGGCTATTAGCATGCTGATAGCACTTTTCTAGCCGCACTTTCCTGGCCTTAAAAATAAGTCTGGGCCTTTTACTACAGCTGATGTAACAAGTCTGATACCTACCGCGATAATTCTCTATATACAAATCAATACAGTAGGCGCGATCACACTTTTGGTCTGTGTTATCACAATCAATACACAGCCCTCACTACCCCCCTCTTCTTATGCTGGCATACACAACTGTTTCCGATATCTTTGTTGCGCCCACTGCCCTAGAAGCCATCGTCTATATAGGTGGATTGCTGTTTGTTCTGGCTTGCCCTTACTTGTTTTTGAGCATTATGGACAAGTTCAGCCGAGCAAACAAAGGGCTAAAAGAACAAGCTCAAAGCAGCCCTAAAGTTCAGCCCTAAAGTTCAGCCCTAAAATTTAGAAGACGACTTGCCTCCAGCGTTACCTGCTGGGGCTCAACGTTGGCTTTCTCTACCTGCTTGGCGATCGCATACGTCACATACTGATTCACCGACACACCCTCACGTTTGGCCAGTCGTTTTATCTGAGCGTGAATACCATCAGGGAGTGCTACCGTCATACGATTCATAAAGGAAACCTGCTGTTAAAAACCTAAAAGACAGCATACTCTACAAGAGATAAAAGCTGTTGTCCGTAACGATTTACGCTATGCCGTAGTACTGCGGACAACAACCCAAAAAAAGCGCACCTCGCATCCGCGAAAGTGCACTTTAAGAGAGTTTTATGGTGGACATTACGGAGAGATCCATTCGCGCGCTCCATTGACTCAGAGCTAAATCGCGCGATCGCCCAGCAACGTTAACGCAACAGGTTACTCAGAAGGTACGCCACCATCAATATCTGGCTCATAGCCCGCTGCCAAAACACTGCTGTAGAACCAGCCAGCGAGGACTGCGCCCGCAATCGGCGCTACCCAAAACAACCAAACTTGTGACAGATACTCCGTACCGGCAAATAGAGCAGGGCCCAAGCTTCGAGCAGGGTTTACAGATGTATTGGTCACCGGAATGCTGATGAGGTGAATCAACGTCAAAGCCATTCCAATCGCAATGGGCGCAAATCCCTTCGGCGCACGGCCATCGGTTGAGCCCAAGATAATAATCAAAAACATAAAGGTCATTACAACCTCAGTAATCAGCGCAGACAACAGATTAAAACCACCTGGAGAAAGGTCTCCATAGCCGTTCGCCGCTAGCGTGGTCCCTGCAAAGCCAGCCTGGCCAGACACTATGATGTACAGCAACCCTGAAGCAACTACTGCGCCAACAACCTGAGAAATGATGTAAGGCAATAATTCACCGCTGGGGAAACGGCCTCCAGCCCACAGCCCAAACGAAACCGCTGGATTCAAATGACAGCCAGAAATATGGCCAATCGCGTAGGCCATCGTTAATACGGTTAAGCCAAAGGCCAACGAAACGCCCACAAAACCAAGCCCTAGCTGAAAGCCACTGCCATCAGTGGCCAAAAAAGCAGCTGCCAAGACAGCGCTACCACAGCCACCTAACACTAACCAAAACGTGCCCATGGCCTCAGCCATGCACTTTTTCATCAAAGACATTACACAAACAGTTCCTAAATCACGAAAGGTCTATAGCAGCAACAGATAGCCGCCATATGACTCACACTAGTGGGCTTTGCAAACAAGCCAGTATTTTCACTGATTTGCATCATATTTAGGGACTCAGTACGTAACATAGCGATAGGAATCTTCAGAAATAGACAGCAGTGCCACTGCGTAGAAACTCATACAATTTGCAACTCATAAAACTGCTAAAGCGACCAAAACCCACGACCAATCCTGCAACGCACTACAGTTAACGCACTACAATTGTTGAAGCTTGCCACTGACTGCCACTGACTGAGCACCCATGACCTCCACCCTCACGCCTGATAAAACAGCCCAGAAAACAACCCAGAGCGAAATTTCCGAAGCCGTTGACCAGCGACGAAATTTTGCGATTATCTCTCACCCAGACGCCGGTAAAACAACCCTTACCGAAAAGCTCTTGCTCTATGGGGGTGCTATTCACGAGGCAGGCTCGGTCAAGGCTCGGCGGGCTCAGCGTCATGCGGTTTCCGACTGGATGGCACTCGAGCAGCAGCGGGGGATCTCAATTACCTCCACCGTGCTGCAATTTAGCTACGACGACTATTGGATTAATCTGCTAGATACCCCTGGTCACCAAGACTTTAGTGAAGATACCTACCGGACACTCGCTGCTGCTGACAATGCGGTCATGCTAGAAGACGCAGCAAAAGGCCTTGAGCCTCAAACTCGTAAGCTTTTTGAAGTGTGTCGGATGCGCGACATGCCGATTTTCACCTTCTTCAACAAGCTAGATCGCCCAGGGCGTGAGCCGCTGGAGCTGCTCGATGAAATTGAACAGGAGCTAGGGCTAACCACCTACGCTGTGAATTGGCCGATTGGCATGGGCGATCGCTTCAAAGGCGTTTTCGACCGTCGCAAAAGGCAGGTTCACCTATTCGAGCGCACAGCCCACGGCAGCAAAGAAGCGAAAGATCTGGTGCTCGACTGGGGCGATCCGCGCATTCAGGAATTGGTGGGAGACGAGCTCTTTGATCAGTTCACCGAAGAGCTGGAGATGCTCGATGAAATCGGCCCTGAGCTGGATTTGGAGATGGTGCACGCCGGGCAAATGACGCCTGTGTTCTTTGGTAGCGCCATGACGAACTTTGGCGTAGAGCTATTTTTGGAAGCCTTTTTGGACTACGCGCTAGAACCAGGTACACATGAGAGCACCATTGGACCAGTGCCGCCGACCTACGAAGATTTTTCGGGCTTTGTGTTTAAGCTTCAGGCGAATATGGATCCGCGTCATCGCGATCGCATTGCTTTCATCCGCGTGTGCTCCGGCAAATTTGAAAAAGACATGGTCGTCAACCACGCCCGCACCGGTAAAAATGTTCGCCTCTCTCACCCGCAAAAGCTCTTTGGCCAAGGGCGCGAATCTCTAGAAACAGCCTATCCAGGAGACGTCATCGGCCTCAACAACCCTGGCATCTTCTCCATTGGCGACACCATTTACCAGGGCGAACGACTGGAATACGAAGGCATTCCCTTCTTTTCACCCGAGATGTTTGCCTATCTCAAAAATCCCAATCCTTCTAAATTCAAGCAGTTTCGCAAAGGCGTTTCCGAACTGCGCGAAGAAGGCGCGGTGCAGATCATGTACTCCGCAGACGAATCGAAGCGAGATCCAATTTTGGCAGCAGTCGGTCAACTGCAATTTGAAGTGGTGCAGTTCCGACTCAAAAATGAGTACAACGTGGAAACCCGGCTAGAGCCGATTGGCTACAGCGTTGCCCGGTGGGCAACCGGTGGCTGGCCAGCGCTAGAAAAAGCAGGCCGCATTTTCAATACGGCCACTGTCAAAGATAGCTACGGTCGCCCAGTGCTGCTGTTTAAAAACGAATGGAACTGTCGCCAAACCGAGAGCGATCATCCCGAGCTGAAGCTAAGCAACACCGCGCCTGTTGTCTCTGGAATGCAGCCAGAGGACTTGTAATAGAACCCCTGTAATACAACTACTGAGGAGAAATTACCGTATGGGAAATGGTTACATTTTCATAGAAGAGATTAAGCGTTACTAAGCTTTGCAGGTAATCGCTCTCAGAAACAAAGCCAGTCGTTAACATAAGTAAGTAGCCCGTCGGAACCCCGAAGGACCACTTTTATGACTAACACTATTCTCTTGCTGATAGTTGCTGGCATTGCACTGGCCGTTCTCCATATTCCCAGCGTAGTAATTACGCTCGGTATTATTGGCGGTTTATCTTTCTTTACCATCAAAATCTTTTGGCGCACCATGCAGCTATTTTCCTCTAGCGCCAAGAACGAGCCCGTACCTGTACGCAGCCTGTAAAGACTCACTTTTCCTTTCACAGCTGAACGTTTCTAGAAATCTTTCATCAAACAAAAAACATCGGATAGCCATAGCGCGTTATCCGATGTTTTTTGTTGTAAAAACTGTTTACACAACAAAACCGCATATCGTCAGCGCAGTCTAGGGCTGAGCGATTGCTCAAGTGATTGCTCGTTTGATTGCTCGTTTGATTGCTCATTGGAGCGCATATACAGCATCATTGCCAGGGTCACCTGTTTGAGCGGCCAGTATATAGCGGCAATCACAACAAACGTCACGACCATCACAGCTAGTGACCACGGATCGAGCAGCGCCTTGAACAAGAATACGACTACCCTATGTGGCCCGGTGATAATATCCCAGCTGTTGAACCGGGGAAATCGACCCAAAAAAATGCCAATAGCGCACAGCGCGTGAACGACTAGCTCAGCAGTAGAGACCCACCGCCCCCAGCCCTGCTTATGCAAGTAGTGTCCCAAATTGACCAGCGAAGCCACATAGGCCTCCGTCCCAATCAGCATAAAAATCAGATACTGCGGAATGAGCACCAGCACAACCGTCCACAGCGCCGCGCCTTCTTGAATGAACCCCACCAAATGAATAATGTCGGTGAGTACATAGGGCGCATTTGGCAAAAAGGCCATAAATATGACAAAGCCAATCCACCAGCTCACTCGGCGATCACCCGAGCCGCGTCCGCGAAATAGCCACAGGCTCAGCACAAAAGGAATCAACGCTAAGAATGTATTCCACAGCATAAATAGCATGCTGCGATTGGCAGCATCAAAAGCGCTAGAAAGCCACTGCGTTAGGTCTGTCAATGTCATGAGAAAAATTAGGGAAAGTGAAGCAACGGACCTATTAAGGCTACTGAATAACTACCCCAGCAAACCCAGCGATTTCGGATAGTCAGCGGTTTTGGACAGGTAATCTTGACATAGCGGGCCTAAAACAGCACGAAATATCAACATAATGTGGGCGGTCGGCACCATACCCGATAAAATAGTCCGGTTGCTTTAGGCGATAGATCCCCTTGATAGAACGCTATACCTTGCCCGAGATGGGCGAACTATGGACCGACCAGTACAAATTTCAAACGTGGCTTCAAGTAGAAATTGCTGTCTGCGAAGCGCAAGCGAAATTGGGTAAAGTCCCCAAAGAGGCGGTCGAAACTATCAAGGAGAAAGCCAACTTTGACGTAGAGCGCATCCTTGAAATTGAGCGCGAAGTCAAGCACGACGTCATTGCATTCCTCACCAACGTGAACGAATACGTCGGTGATGCTGGCCGCTACATTCACCTCGGGATGACTAGCTCAGACGTGCTCGATACCGCGCTTTCTTTGCAGATTGTCGCGAGTCATAAGCTGATCTTGACCCACGTAGAAAACCTGATTCAGGCCATTCGCTACAAGGCGCAAGAGCATCGCAATACGGTAATGATTGGGCGATCGCACGGCATTCACGCCGAACCCATGACCTTTGGATTCAAGCTCGCAGGCTGGCTGGCCGAAATGCAGCGCCACCGCGAACGCCTCACCCGCATCCAAGACGAAATCTCTGTTGGCCAAATCTCTGGCGCAGTGGGTACCTATGCCAACATCGACCCAGAAGTTGAAGAAATCACCTGCCAGATCCTTGGGTTAAAACCCGATACCGTCTCTACGCAGGTTATCTCTCGCGACGTGCATGCTGAATTCATGATGAGCCTAGCGGGCGTCGGCGCTTCGATAGAACGCTTCGCCGTAGAGATTCGCAATCTTCAGCGTACCGATGTACTCGAAGTGGAGGAATTTTTCTCTAAAAAGCAGAAAGGGTCTTCGGCGATGCCGCACAAGCGCAACCCGATTAAGTCGGAGCGCTTGGCAGGGATGGCACGGATTTTGAGAGGGAATGCGATCGCAGCCCTAGAAAACGTCGCTCTCTGGCACGAACGCGATATCTCCCACAGCTCCGTAGAGCGCGTCATCTTCCCCGACAGCTGCATCCTCACCCACTTCATGCTGGTAGAAACTACCAAGCTGATCAAAAATCTGCTGGTATACCCAGACAACATGGCACGCAACATGAACCTCTACGGCGGCGTAGTGTTCAGTCAAAGGGTCATGCTCACTCTCGTGGAAAAAGGCATCAGCCGAGAAGACGCCTACCGCATCGTGCAAAGCAATGCCCACAATGCCTGGAATACCAAAGGCGGCAACTTCCAAAAGCTAATTGCAAGCGATCCTCAAGTACAAGAAAAGCTTTCTCCCGAAGAAATTGAAGATTGCTTCAACCCCGACTACCAGCTACGCAATCTCGACAAGGTGTATCAGCGTCTCGACATTTGAAGTTCTGCTTCACAGAGTCCTCATACAACCGCTGAAAACTGCCGTTAAACCCTAGAAACAATACGGAAATTAGCCATATGTCTTAATTTATACATGAAGATATGGGCACTTTGAGCCCACAGTCGGTAGCAGACTCTACGCTTGCCACCGACCCTGGACTCAAGGTGAACAAGGAACCCATCTCATGACTGCCAAACTTATTTCCAAAGCTTTAGCGAACCGCGATTTAGGCTCACAGTTTTTGGGCGCATCTATCCTTGCCACAGCCCTCACACTCGTCGGCGCAGCGGCTTCTGGCCAGGCACAGGCCGCCAGTCTCAACTGGTACGACCTTTGGGATACCAGCAGCACAGAAAGCTCTCGCACCTTTGGCGATGTCGATGGCTCAGGTATCGATATCAATGTAGAGTACTCCACCAACATGTTCTGGAGTACTCAAAACGAAGGACGCGTCAACCTTTACGACAACGGCACCCCACAAAAGAATGCGCTCAACGACACTCACCCCTTAGACCAGTACGACGGCATCCTCCGGATGACCAACGACAGAACTGACAATCCAGAAAGCACTTTTGTAAAACTCACTTTCTCTGAAGCTGTCTACTTAGATGAGTTCTGGGTTGGCAGCCTTTCCACCATCGGAGACGCCAGAGAGTGGATGAGCGTATCGGCCTATGAAAGTGACGACGTCGACTTCAACAATCTAGATAGCTACGCCGATCAGCGGGTGGCGGCATCGAAATACGATACCTACGAAAATTTCTTTGGTAACACTGACGGTGACTACACGGCCAAAGCTGATGACGCGGAACTAGTCGCGCTAGATGATGACACTACCGATAATGTCTATACTACTGCTGGCCTCGGCAGGCAGGGTGGTGGCAACTATGGCCGAGTCTTCTTTGAATATTCAGACGAAGCTGTACAGAGTCTCGTCATTGAACACTTTACGACTCAAAAAGACAACTCAGCGGAATCTTCTAGCCGGTACACCTCTGTTGCCGTGAGCCCGAGCATTTTCTTCACCAAAGCCGATACACCCACAGAAATTCCTGAACCTACTTCGATCTTGGGAATGCTTGCATTTGGTGGATTGAGCGTAGCAGGTTCACGTCGCAAGCGCTCAAGCTAACGTTCCGGCATCAGCTGGTTGATTAATCAAAAAAGCAGCCGCGATTGTCTTCGCGGCTGCTTTTTCGTGAAATGGCTTAAAGTCTAATCTTCTTCGTCTTCAAGGTATTCGTCATCTTCGCCGGGATTATCCATCTCGTCTTTAAAGCCTCGCAGCGTTTTACCCAGCGCGCCACCCAGTTCAGGAATCCGCTTAGGACCAAACACCAAGACGGCGATCACACCAATAATGACTATCTCTGGAACACCTAGTCCAAACATGACGCGACTCCTTATCTGCGCAGCGTTGCTTGCACCATCATAAACGCTTCTATCCTCAACACTCAAAGCACTACAGAATCGTGATGTAAGTGTTAGACATCTCCAGAGGTAATACTCTAAGCGTTTGATTTTGCAAGTCAGGCTCCAA
>ERZ1740067.1892-NODE-1892-length-13525-cov-8.290200_pt1 | contig 13525 bp, 18 predicted proteins | sample MGYA00581736_ERZ1740067 | MGnify/ENA primary metagenome ERZ1740067 (study PRJEB43018, sample SAMN04849236) | marine metagenome | isolation source: floating plastic debris | place: Pacific Ocean | collected 2008-08-27 | study: EMG produced TPA metagenomics... | reverse complement strand
TGGACGATAGGGCTTCGAGGTCGATCCGTTCGACGGTGCCGTCGCGGGCAATGGACACAACCGCCACCGTCTCAACCCCGTCGATCATGCTAGTCACGGAGACATATGCGTCACGCGTCACGGGATGTACCGCCAAGTCCCCATAAACCAGACGCCCCGTCGCGCCCAAAACGTCGCTGACCAGGGGATCCAGATCCAGCAAATTGAACGCTGCATCCTGCTCGGGCGGTTTACCGCGTTGAGACAGCGTGAAAGCGTGGATGGCGCCGCTCAGCTGATCCGCGACGAAAAGCGTGTTGTCCGGGCCGAATTCAAGCAGGCTGGCCGACTTAGGTGCATCCGCCAACGCGAGCCCAGCAGTAAGAGCAAGAGTTCCTGCAGTTAGAATTAGCGACGAACCGTTCATGTTGAACTCCTGTTCTGAGAATGGCGGACGCCGCAAAAGGCGGTGGGCGCAAGCCCTCAAAGGAGACATCTGATCCAGCAATTGCGCAACCGGTCTGAACGCGCGCGCCATGCGCGTTTGTGCGACGTCATCAATCGCATCTGGCGCGCTCACAGGGCCAATTGCGACAAAACCACCAACGTACCCACAGGTGCAGTACCTGGTGGCCCCTGCTGCGCAAGCCCACGCAGGATTGAAATAGCAGACGGCGAAGTGGTCGCAATCTTGTCGTTGAACTCCCCACCGATCGCGAGGTCAGAGACATCTACAACCGTAATGGGCAAGTCTCCCACAATGCTCCGATCGGTCTGTGCGCCAAGTCGTGGGCGTCGCCCGGTGAGCAAAGACGAAATCCTAAGCGCGCCGTCCTGCTCGGCCACCATTATGATAAAAGGAGCGGGTAGATCACCGATGGTCATGGCTTGTTCACGAAACAACTCTCCGTCGACATCCGGAGCCATCAGCGTGATGGACGCGATATCGCGGTCGATATCCATGCTGCCTTTCAGCGCGATCTGGCGCAGCGTTTCCATGATCAGGTAGCTGCCCATGGAGTGTCCGACCAAGACCACTTTTCGCCCGTTGTGCGTCAACGCCAACAGTGTTGCCTCAAGCTCATCTCGCGCCAAAAGCGCGCTATCCCGGTCATAAACATACCCGATGGTGAGCCCAGCAGATGGCCAGGAAAACAGAACCGGTGCCACTGGTATCTCGAAATCGTGCACAAATTGCGCGAGTTGATAAACAGCCTCGGCATGTCGAGTGTTGTAGCCATGCACAAAAACCAAAGTCTCTTCGAGCTGGCTTTGGTCCGAGCGTGCCACGTCAGAGGCAAAGCTGTCTATCGTTTCAAATTGCCGTTGGCCGACCGACACGAAATCGGTGCTCGCATCGGGTGGTCCATCCGGCCATTCAATCTTGCCCGGCACGTGTGTGGGGGGCACCGAAACGCTGACTGCCTCAAAAGACAGGTCCAATGGTCGGGGAGGCGCGCCGCTGGCATCCGCTTGAACATCGCTTCGGAAATTTGACACCCAGATCGTGTGCATCTTGGCCGACGGGTCGGGCATCGCAACTTCTAGAACACCGCGCTCGGAACAGCCGGCAAGGACAAACGCGATTGCAGCGGCCATCAAACGCGCAGCAGTTGGGTTGGGCATGAGTCACGTTCCCTGAGAAGCGTTACCGGAGCAACAGCGAAGAAATCACTCAAAGTCCTATAATCAGGGCCCATTTTTCAGGGATGTTTTGAACAAAAACAATGCGCGAAATTGACTGGAAGGTGCGCATGAGTGCGCACCACATGGACCATTTAAGCGCGATTTCCGCCATCGTATTTGCTTTCTTGAAAAGCCGTGGCTTGATCGTCGAAGAAATGACGACCGCCTCTGATCTAACTCTAGCCAGAACGGTTCTCTTGAACGGCTGGATTGACTACAGACGCTGCTTCGCAGCAGAAGACGTGCCGCGATCGCGAGAGAATGCTGCGTCAGCGAAATGGAGAAAGCGAACGGCGGGAAAGTCCGCACACCAGCCATTGACGGTCCTTTGGCCTATGTCCGGTTTGGGGCTGAGAGCTGAACTTAGCGCAGCTTGCAGAGAAGGTCTGGAACGAGCCCAACCTGTGAATTTAGATTTCTCGCTGCGCGCGCTCGCAGCATGAAAATCGCTGCAAGTGCGCAGCTTTTGACGCTGCAAAGCGGCATGGATAGCGGCATCGGCTCATGGCGCAGCGGAGTTTTAGGAGGAATTTACGGATCGCGGACGGAGCTGCCATGCAGGCAATTTCCGCTTTGTCTAATTCAAAGATCGGAAACACCGGCTTGGACCGGGCGTTCCAAGTATGTCGACAAAGCCACATAGCTCTTGGTCGAAATCACTTCGGGAAGCGCGTAAAGGCGCGCGAGTAGTGCCTCCATCGCTTGTGTACTTTCCATCCGGACTTTTAGGATCATGCACGTGTCACCTGTCACAGAATGAATCTCTTCGACCTCGGGAAGCTCTTCGATCTCCATGAGTGCCGCACTTTTTCCCCAGCCGCTCGTATTAATGTGAACGAACGCTAAAAATTGTTTGCCAGTCATTTTCGGATCAAGTTGCGCCGAAACTGACCTGATCCGTCCACTAGATTTGTATCGTTTCACACATTCATGGACAGCGGGGGCAGACAGGCCAACCGTTTTACCCAAATCGCTGTAGCTTTGCTCGGCATCCTTCATCAGAAGGCCTAACAGGTTTCGGTCAATCTAATCCAAACCGTAGGCATCCTTGGCCATTTGCCGAACCTCATTCGATTTTTTTTAAAAATTACAGAATATAGTATCGTATTAGAGCAAATTCGTCTACCGGTTTGCCCTCGAAAGAGGTGCACGATGAACCCAGTTTGGCTCCTGATGTTAGGCATCAGTATTGTCGGATCAAACTCTTTGGTCCTCAGTCCAATCGCAACGGACGTTGCGGTGTCCTTGCCGCGCAGCTCCGCGACCGACGTCATGTTTGCCTCGGCTGTCTATGGCGCGGCAACAGCGATCAGCGCGCTGACGCTTGCACCAAAAGCAGATCAGATCGGGCTGCGGCGCGCATTGTTCTTTGCGCTCATCGGGTTGTGCTTGGCGATGGCGATCTGCGCATCGTCAACAGTGCTGTGGGTGCTGATCGTGGGCCAAGCATTGGCCGGATTGGCAGCGGGCCTCGCCTTGCCTGCAATCTACGGGCTCGCAGCCGAAATCGCACCAAAAGGACACGAAAGCGAAACCCTTGGCAATGTTCTGACGGGCTGGACGCTTAGTCTCGTCACTGGTGTAAGCCTTTCGGCCGTTCTCACTGATTTCCTGCATTGGCGCATTGTTTTTGTAGTCCTAGGCTCCACTGGTCTGATTTTGCTTATCGCACTTAGGCAGGCTGAGATTTCGGAAACGCGCCCAACCGAGAAAGCAACCTCGCCGCTTGAGGCTATACGAATAACAGGCCTTCCCCCGATCCTATTTGCCGTAGCTTGCTACATGGCGGCCTTCTACGGGCTCTATGCCTACTTGGGCACACATCTTACGCAAGCGTTGGGGATTGCGACCGGTATCGCGGGTCTTGCTGCGCTTTCATATGGTGTTGGCTTTGGCGTTGTCGCGCCCCTTGATCGCTTCATTGACCAACATGGAGCAACCAAAGCCGCTCCGGTCGTCTTCGTTACATTGCTTTGCGTATATGTCGGGCTTTCGTTGCTGGCACCGTTCGGTATGGCCCTCATTGTGTTCTGTTTCATGTGGGGCGCTGCAAACCATCTTGGATTGAACATTCTTGTGGGCCAATTGACGGCGCTGTCTCCGGGGCAGCGTGCAACTATTCTCGGTCTTTATAGTGCGGTCACCTATGCCGCCATGTTCGTAGGCACGACGGTCTTCAAAGTGGTTTTCGAAGCGTATGACTTTTCGGTCATTGCGCTTCTCTCGGCGGCTTGCATCGCGCCTACGACGCTAGGCGCGGTTCGACGGCAACACCGCCTCGCCAAAGCGGACGTTCGTCAGAATGCAGAAAATGGCTAGTATGGGCTCATCTGACACCTTCAAAGCCTTGGTCACAAAAGGCCGGTTCGAGCGCACACGCCATTCGCTACGCGACGATCCGACAGGAAAGATGCGGGACGGAGCCGACATTCTTATCTGGCAGAGATTGTTCCTGCCGCGCCGACCATTGCCCCAGCAGAACTACGATTCAACCAAAGCTGGGCGCGTGGTGTTGAGATCATGCGGCTGGCACGGTCAGCGGCTGCTGCATAGGCAATCAGCACGAGTGCCCAAACCCCGATGATGATAAAGCTAAGCTGAAACGCGGCGACCAGAGTGATGGCCGATACGCCCATCACCGCAGGGAGTAAGGCGATGTAAAACCCGATAGCCTTTGGGTTCCCGAGCGGCAGCAAAGTCCCGATGCCAAATAGCCTCAAGACCTCGCCCTGTGGTGCAACAGTGGACATCTTCACAGGCTTCGCAGTCCACATTCTGTAAGCAAGATAGAGAAGATAGGCGATGCCGACCCATTTGAACAGCAAAGAAGGGTCCCATCGCTGCGGCTAGTGCAGCAAGGCCTGCGACAGCGAGGGCGAACAATATCAAATCACCGAGAACGAGGCCGCCGATGAAGGGTAAAGTCCTTCTCAGTCCGGTCGTAGCTCCCTTAGCTACAACAGCCGCCGACGCAGAACCGGCGAAATTGAGTCCACCAAAAAATGAGTGTGAACGCTATAACCAATTCGAACTGCAAAGCTTTGTCTCCTTATTCATCTTCCGAACGATAGCACTTTTTTCTGCATCTGCGATAAGAAACGCGGTTTGGTAGGTATAGGCTCAGAGCGGCCAAATGCACCTGCAGCACCGGCGCGGTCGGGCGCCGCCCGAGAACTGCCCTTGCCAATGAGGATACAATTCCATGGCCAGCGCGGTGCTGGTGCATGGGCTTGGAGGGCATATCATGCCAAGAGTCCAACTTCCCGCAACCACCCCGAAACGCAGAGCCTGGAACAAGGGGCGGATTATCGGTCAGAAACGGCCACTCTTGCCAAAACAGGTCTGGGCGATCCGGGCGCGGCTTGAATTGGCGGGTTATCTACGCGATCTGGTGTTATTCAACGTCGCAATTGACAGCAAGCTGCGTGGCTGTGATCTGGTCAAACTGGCGGTTTCCGACCTCGTCAAAGATGAGCGGGTGCGAGAACGCGTAGCGATCATCCAGAGCAAGACCAAGCGGCCTGTCCAGTTTGAACTGACGGAAAACACACGTGAAACTGTCTTTGCCTGAGTCAAATCACCCGAAATGTTCGCGTGTCCATTCATGTTCCCAAGCCGGTTCCATGACCGGCCCCACATCTCAACGCGCCAGTATGGGCGCTTGGTGCGCGATTGGGTCACGGCGATCGGGCTAGAACCAAGTGGGTATGGCACGCATTCGCTCCGCCGGACAAAGGCAGCGGAGATTTACCGAAAGACCGGCAACCTTCGCGCGGTCCAACTGTTACTTGGTCACACGAAGATCGATAGTACAGTACGTTACCTTGGCGTTGAGCTCGAAGACGCCCTGAGCATCGCCGAACGTATCGACATCTGAGCTATTTTGGCGAACGGTCCTGCCGTTCGCCAATTCAATGCGGGTCTTTGTCCCCTGCGCGGCGTTGGTCGGTAAGAGACCAACCCTGTCATCGACTTTTCTTACTGCGCGCGCTCGCAGCACGAAAGTCGCTGCAGGTGCTTAATCCAAAACACTTCGGGACGGCAGAGAAGGCCGTTATTCGTGAACGGCGCAGCAAGGATCATCAGGGCAACTCAGAGGTTGTGGAACGAAGCGACTATTTGCGAGCCGGAATGGCGTCGCCGCTTTACTCAAACTAACCAAACACGAGCCCTCCATCGACCACGAGGTTCTGGCCGGTGACAGCCCTCGCCCACGGGCTTGCGAAGAAGAGAACAGCGTCGGCGGCTTCCTCTGGCGTGGTGACAGAACGGAGCGGTGTCACACCTGCAATGTAGTCAAAAACCTCAGCGGGCGTCGCGGCGCTGGCGTCAGTCGTTCTCAGCAAGCCGCCCGAGACCATGTTGACCGTAATCCCCTTAGGGCCGAGTTCGGCTGCTGTCGTGCGGGTCAAGGCCAGCAATGCGGCCTTGGCCGAGGTGTAGTCATGGTATGGGACAACCGGGTTTTGGACGAGGTTTGTGCCGATGGTGACGATACGCCCAAAGCCTTCTCCCGCCATGGCGGGAGCCGTTGCCTGAATGACGTTCAGCGCGCCCAAGACAGCGGTGCTGTGCTGTGAGGCCATCTCGTCGGATGTCATAGTGTCGAGAGTAGATCTGGCATCACCGTTGAAACTGTAGTCGGCCAATGCGTTGTGGATTACAGTAGTGATCGGACCGACACGCGCTTCGGCCTGGTTGACCATTTGCGCAACCTCGCCCGCCTTTTGAACGTCTGCCTGCAGGGCGACCGCCTGATCGCCCAAGTTCGCGGCGAGCGCTTCTGCGGCGGTTTTACTGTTACGGTAGTTGATCACCACCTTAGCGCTTTCACGGGCAAAGGCGCTGGCGATGGCCGCGCCAAATCCACGGCCCGCCCCCGTCACCAAGACGGTTTGTTCGTTGAGAGCTTTGCTCATGTTCTGTCCTTCCAAAGATCATAGAAATGGTGAACTGGCCCGTGGCCATGCCCAACTGTCTGTTGGTCTGCCGCAGCAATCGCGCCAGAGACGTAGCGCTTTGCCTCTCCCACTGCTGCGCTTGGCGGAAGCCCCTTCGAGAGCTGGGCGGCAATCGTCGATGACAACGTGCAACCTGTGCCGTGGGTGTTCTTCGTCGTGGTACGCGGGCCCTCGAACCAATGCAGCGCGGTGCCGTCCCACAGGACATCGGGGCTTTCATCACCTTCAAGGTGTCCGCCTTTCACCAGCACGATCTGCGGGCCCAAATCTGCCAGCGCGTGGGCTTGGGACGCCATTGCATCGCGGCCCTCCGCCTCCGGCTGTTGCAGCAGTCGCGCTGCCTCCGGCAGGTTAGGCGTTAGAACGGTTGCCAAGGGGACGAGCGCCGTGCGCAGCGTCTCCATCGCATCTTCTTGCAGGAGGGGTGCGCCGCCTTTTGCGATCATCACCGGGTCGAGAATGATGGAGATATCGCGGTGATCGGATAGTGCTTCGGCCACTGCCAAGGCAATTTCTGCGGTTGCGATCATCCCAATCTTCACAGCATCAACCCGGATGTCGGCGAAAACCGCGTCGATCTGCGCTTTAACAAATTGCGGTGGCACGAGTTCAACGCCGGTCACGCCCTGCGTGTTTTGCGCCGTCAGCGCCGTAAGAGCGGCCATGCCATAGACCTCATTGGCCGCGAAGGCCTTGAGGTCGGCCTGGATGCCAGCGCCGCCCGACGGGTCCGAACCGGCAATAGAGAGTACATTCTTGATCATGAGCGATCCTCGGTCTTGGGGTGTAGAGCGCGATAAAGGTCTCGGGCCGCGCTTGCTGGGTCGGGCTGACCACAAATCGCCGAGACGACGGCGATCCCATCGCATCCGGTATTGAGCACATCGGCCGCGTGCTCCTTCTTTAGCCCACCAATGGCGACAGTTGGCAGCTTCGCCAAGCGCACCATTTCAGACAAACCGTCGAGCCCGATGGTTGGCTTGTGATCCGACTTAGTTGAGGTTGGAAACACCGTTCCGAGACCGAGGTAGTCAACCAAGTGCGCGTCTGCCGCCGTTACCTGGTCAAGCGCTTCGCAAGAAAGACCGATGATCTTGTTTTGCCCCACCCGCTGACGCGCGATGGCCGGGGTCACGTCATCTTGACCGATATGCACACCGTCAACGTCGGCGACGACCGCCGCTTCGAGATCATCGTTGATGACGAGGGGGACGCCTGTCCCTGACAACGCACCTTTGAGCGCGGATGCTGCAGCGATACGGTTGCGCGTCGTCGCGTCTTTATCGCGCACTTGCACGAAACTTACACCCCCGCGCACCGCTGCCGTCACAGTCTCAACTAAGGCCGGACCAGGACAAAGGGTCGGGTCGGTGACAAGATACAAGCGCAGGCTTTCGGGATTTAGATCCATTCCACACGTGCCTCACTGAAATCCCCCGGTTGAAGCTTGTGGAGCGCATCGAGGAATGCGACGGAAAAGCTGCCGGGCCCTTGCGCGCCCTTTGCCGCTTGTTCTCCCGCTTCGGCGAAATGAACGAAAGCAGCGACCGCCGCGTCAAGGCCGGGTGCAACAGCGGCATAGGCCCCCACCAATGCGGTCAAGGAACATCCCAAAGCGGTGACTTTGGGCATCAGGTCAGCCCCACCAGTTATGCTGGCGCTACGCGTGCCGTCTGTGATGAAGTCAACGGGTCCTGACACCGCAACGATACAGCGGTGGCTTTCCGCAAGGGCCAGTGCAGAGCTTTGCGCGTCACTGACGCTGTCGCCACTGTCGGCCCCTTTGCCTGACCCAGCCCCCCCTGCAAGGGCGATAATTTCGGATGCGTTTCCCCGGACAATCGTTGGTTTAAGCGCCAACAAATCCAAAACAGCCTTCGCGCGATAGGGCGTGGCGAAATGGGCAACCGGATCAAGCACCCAAGGTACATTGGCAGCATTTGCGGCGATTGCGGCTGCCTTCATACTATCTACCCATGGGGCGGACAAAGTACCGATGTTGATAGTCAGTGCGCCAGCAATGGGCACGAAATCAGCAACCTCCTCGGGGGCATGGATCATGGCGGGCGACGCACCCGCCGCGAGGGTCACGTTTGCTGCGATGTTCATGGCAACATAATTTGTGATGCAATGAACGAGTGGCGCGTTCGCGCGCAGCGTTTCTAGATCGGAGTTGGGTGTCACGCGGTCTTTCCTTTTCTCAACGAGCGGAAAGACGCGCCAAGCCCTATAAGCCTGATTTTGCCTCCCTCCGCCGGCATTATCCGGTTCAGGTTCAAAGGGTGCATCTCAGCCTCGCGGCGCCCCTGACACGGTGAGACATAAGCTATTGGGAGGAGACGTCAATCTTGGATCGAATTACCAGGAGTTCACTTCTGAAGCGGTCGTTTGAACGGCATACAGCATATGGCTTCGTCGGGCTCAGTACCGCCAAATGGTTGTGACGCATCGCCTAAGTTTGTTGGGGCAATACGATGTGAGGTCTCATAGCTGTTAGGTCGACGTTATTGTACGCGTTGACTGTGAATAGAAGTTAAGCAAGGCTTCTCAACATCAATTCAGTCGATTGTCTGGGTTTCTCAAACGACCTTGGGTGCCAGACTTTGCCGGTATTCAGTATGCTTATCTTGTTTAGGGCTGTGACGAGATTATCGACAGCTATGTTTCGCTTACAATAAACGGCCTTGCCATTACGCCCCTCTTTAATGGCTCATAATGCTGCCTGGAGCACAAGGTATTTTGTTAAATCGAGCGAGGTTTGACGGGTACTTAAACCGGAAAAATCTGCCGGGTCGTGCATTTCGCCGATAAGACCAACACACTCTAATCCAGCGCTTTGGGCGGCTCTGGCACCGTCCGGGTTGTCTTCAACGGCGACGACGTTTTCTTGATCAAGCTGAAGGTAATCTAATGCTGCTAAATAGGCATCTGGTGCAGGCTTTGCTCGAGCGATGGTATCGGACGTCGTCACCACGTCAAAAATTGACGGTGACATATCAAGCGCACGTAGAATGGCGCTCACGTTATCCCAAGACGTTGTCGTCACCAAACCGAGTTTAACGCCATGTTTTGAAGCCAATTCAATCGTGTTCCTAACCCCAGGTCGGGCGTCGATTGGTTTCACCGCAAGTAATTGCTGAAAAATCTCTGATTTCCGACTGTGGAGTGCCGCAACATCCACTTCAATTTCTTCAAATAGTGAAAAGTGTTGAATACGGTTCTGGCCGCCCGCTTTCTTCAACATGAGTTGGTAGTCTTCCTTGGACCACCTCCAAGATAGGCCAGCCTCGCTAAAGGCCTGATTGTACGACACCAACTGAAGTGTTGAAGTCTCTGCCAGTGTTCCAATTGACCCCAGAAATATCGCATGCATTTTGGCTGTTCCCTTATAAGGTTATACGCAGTTGGCAGCTGGTCGGATCAGAGGCAAATCAGGATTTTACGTGCTTTTAAGGTCAGTTCGTTCAGTTTTGGCGCCCGCTCCGACATCAGGGTGTAGGTTTGTTTTTTTCAGTGTCTTGTTCGACATGTGTCACTTGTACTGTACGCGACGATCACCGAAAGCCCGGACGCGTTTGCGCCATGCGCGGTAGCTGCCGGGTTTGAGGGACGTCCGCATCAGGGCCTTGACCTCTTTTTCCAGCAAACCGTATTCACGTTGGATATTGGCAAAACTGATGTGGTCAGACAGCGCCATCTCGATGACGGCGCTTTTGTCGGCCTCTGATAGGTCTATGCCCTTGCTCATACTAGTCCTGCTTTGTGCAGGACTGCGGGGATATTCTTTTTCACTTTAAAGAACCCAGCGGTCGCATGGGGCCAGATGAGTGCATCCCAGTTTCGGCGCCATTCTGTCAGTTGGATGGACCTGGCAGCGAGATGCGGGATCGCTTCACCGATCCAATCACGGTTGTAGCCTGTTGGAATGTAAGGAGTGATGATCTGCGTCGCACCCGCCCGTTCGGTCATCCGCGCCAGATCGGCGGGCACCCCTGCGCGCAGCGCTTGAGACGGCCCGCACGCACGCGCGGCCGTATCGGCGAGCGCGCCTTCCTCAAAGGCGGTCACCGTATCCGACACTGGCAAAGGTGAGCGGAGATGTGCGGTGGTGAGCGTCACTGTCGCGACGATATTGAAACGTGCGAGGTCAAAGTCTTCTGGCCGGCAATCATCCGCTGTCAGCAGTAAGACCGAGGGTGCCGCGGGGTCCGGCGTAAGCGGTTGCCGCAAAGGTTGGACGGTGGGTAAGCCTTTGGGTTCTTCGGAGACAAGCCCATCAAACACCTCTGCCAGTTCACCTTTGCGCGGTGCGAAACGATTGTTGGTGAACTTCGCGACGTTCCAATCCTGTGCGTGATAGGGTTTGCCGCGCGTGTGCAAACCGGCCACCCATCGCCAGCCCAAGGTATTGGACGCCGGGTCGCCATCCAACAAATGCCGCATGAAGAAGTCAGCTCCCAGCCGCCAAGGCAGCCCCAAGGTGAATATCCAAATTGAGGCAAACCACATCCTCGCATGGTTGTGCAGATATCCTGTCTCTACCAATTCCTCGGCCCAGGTATCAAAATAATCCAGCCCAGTTTGCCCGGCTTCAGCACTGGCCACATCGCGCCGCAGTTTCCGATCTTGGTACAAGTGCTGCAGGTCCGCTTGCAGGCCCGACCAATAGGAGGCCCAGACTTGTGGGCGACGTTCCAGCCAACCTTTGAAATACCCGCGCCAGATGACTTCTTGTACGAACTTTTCTGCCCCTTCCGGGCCATGGGCGGAAAGAGCGGCGGCAATCGCGTCTTCTTCGCGCACAAGGCGGTGGCGGATGTAGGGTGACAGCATCGACACGTCACGATGCTGCCCCGCGCCGCGATCATAGTTGCGGCCATTGGTATAGGCGCGGCCCATTTTGGGGATAAATCGCTGCAATTGCGCCTCACCGCTGTCGCGTGTTGGCGCAAAAAGGGGGGCAATCGGGGTGTCTATTGTCATTCCATGCTCGCTTCATCTCTTGCAACAAAAGCTAGGTAGAAACGGTGAATAGTCGAGCGGCGCTTGGCGGATGCCCGTCCGGGGCTAGCTTTGCGACATGCAAAAACGCGTCACACAATGCCAGACCAATTGACCCTTTTCCCCGATCCGATGATTGCAGCGTACCTGCGGCTGACACGGGAAGAGATGCCAAAACTTGCGGCGACATCGCGCAAGGATTGGCCGGTGTCTGCGGATCATTGCTTTCAGCGGATCGTTCTGGACACAATCTGTGGCGGTGTGTGGTACAATCATCTAAAACGACCCGCATATCGGCATATGACCCCCTCGCAAGTGAGCCGTGCTGTCGCGTTGTGCAATGCGATCATAAATGATGAGGCGGATTTAGCTTCGCTGAATGCACAATCGCTGCGGTGGCGGGGTAAGTTGCGCGGGGCAGAGTGATCGTCAGGCGCTGAGAAGCACAACGGCCCAAGCCGCCAGCCCGATCTGGATTATTTGGATCACAACCGACAGCCCATGCAGGCGTTTGAACATGGGTTGATCATCGCGGTCGGTGGCGGCGTTGATCTGCGGCATCAGGATTTGCCTGACGTAGATTGTCGCGATCAGGATCACGCCCAAGACGATGGTGGCGCGCCCGGAGACAGCTAACACGGCGGCGGTTGCAACTGCGGACATGCCGATCACCGCAAGATAGTAGTATGGGAAAGTGCCCCGCAACAACGGGCGCACCTTGTCCATCGGTAGCTGTTTGAACAGCACCGGCGCGAAGCCAAAACTGAAAAAGGTCATCCCGCCAAACAGCATCGCTGTCATCAGAAGCGCAAAAGTTGTCATGGCTGGGTCACCTGTTCTCTATGTGTCTCGCGCGAGAACCTAAGTGCCGCGTGTAGAAAGTCACGCGATCGCGACAAGCTGCCGTAGGTCTTCATGATTGAGAAACACCCGTACCCCTAACGTCCCGGTACCGCCATGCACGGGCGTCTTACGAAGGTAGATCTCTACCCCTTCGATCTGGGAATAGCCTGCGCAAAGGGTGGCGATTTGTGCCATCAGCCATTCCTGCGTTGCCCTGTGCCCGCTTTGGGCAAGCTGCAAAATATCTGCGATCAAGGGGTCATAATCAAAGACATGCGCCATATCATCTGATGGGATCAACACAGCCGTGCGCGGCACAATCAGCGTCAGATCCAGACTGTGATGGTCGGGGATCACATCGCCCGGGCCATATGTCCCGATGTTGGTGTCGATCACCAGATCCGTCAGCGTGATTGTGCCACGTGCTGTCATGTCCATCCTGTTCAGCCCTCTTTTGCCCATAGGTGCATGAATTAGTCGCAGGGGAGCGGACGGCAATTGGTGTGGACCTGTTTCGCGCCACAGCTAGCTTAGTCCTGTATGAAACGTTCGACCATGAAACCGCTGCGTCAGCTGCTGCGCCTTGGCCTTGGGATCTTCCGGACCCCCGCGCCACCGCGTCAGCTTGTGCTTGCGCTGGCTTATGGTGTCTTGTGTCACAGCGTCTTTGCCACCGCCGTGATCGCGATGATCGTGGCAATGTTTTACGGGCTGAGCGAGAGCTTTGGCACGGTGCCGGCACCGTGGTCGATCCTCGTGAACCTGGCGTTGATCTTACAATTCCCGCTTATGCACTCGTTCCTGCTGTCAAAACGTGGCGGCGCGTGTCTTGTGCGGCTTGCCCCTAAGCGTCATGGATCCGTACTGGCCACAACGACCTACGCGATTATCGCGTCGCTGCAATTGCTGGCGCTTTTTGCACTGTGGACGCCAAGCGGGATCATCTGGTGGCAGGCTGAAGGCATCGCTCTGGTCCTCATGACAGGGCTATACGGCATGTCTTGGCTGCTTTTGATCTGGGCCAGCTATGACGCGGGCGCAGAGGTGCAATCAGG
>ERZ1740067.1889-NODE-1889-length-13562-cov-12.100022_pt1 | contig 13562 bp, 10 predicted proteins | sample MGYA00581736_ERZ1740067 | MGnify/ENA primary metagenome ERZ1740067 (study PRJEB43018, sample SAMN04849236) | marine metagenome | isolation source: floating plastic debris | place: Pacific Ocean | collected 2008-08-27 | study: EMG produced TPA metagenomics... | reverse complement strand
TCAACCTGAATTACATATATAGCTTGGCCTTGAGTAGTTTTTCAGGGACGACTAACTAACGGCACGCGCCATAGTTAAAGCTGGACTAGTAAAAACAGTAGGGAAGCAGGAGAGAGAGTTCATGAGCCCTCTTCCCTACTTCCCCTTTCTTCAAAAGCACTAAACTGCTTCTGCGAAATCCTCTTCCTCTTCCCAGCAATCTACCGCAAGCAAATCGCCAATAGAGTCTTGCATCGTAAATTCAAAGGATTCTAGTTCAGACTTCCAGTGAGCCCACTTGTCGCCAAAAATGAAGGCGATTTTCCACAGGCTGTCGGAAGGCTGAATAGATTTGGTTTCGACAAGGGAGCGTACCTTGCGCTGAAAATCAGCCATGGGATGAACTACCACCGGCTCCTTGAGCTTCGGGGCAGCAGTTGATTGAGTTGTCATAAATTCTGATAGTTTGATTCTGTTGTTTGAATGCTTGGAGACAATCGAAAGACCACATTTGGCACAAAGCCAGATACACGTGGCTTAACTCACTAGTCTAGTAGACGTTACCAGCTCGCTGTTGAAACCTCATCAGGCAACTTCATCAGGTGAGTGGCTAACAAGTTATAGCGAATAAGCGTGTCGCAGCTACGCTCTGTTAATCTTTCGTAAAAAAACAGTAGAAAAAGCTCAGACCCTTATCGTCTATCTGTAGAGAGAAATGACTCGTCTACTGGGCTGCTTTCTCCTCTGCTTATTAATAGTAGCAGGTGTTATTTCATACGCACGAACTTTATAGGACGGTTTTCACGACCGACCACTGGCAGGATACTTGCCTAATCAAAGACGCACATCCATACGCTATTGCGCTACACTGAATCGCGTCAATATCGTGTCAATTGCCGTAACCGTCTCTTCTGCGGTCTGCCCTTGTATGGCTGCCGCTCTATTTATAGTATCTCTATGGCTTCTTCCCAATCAGGCTCCAACAATCCTCAGAATGACGTAGCGCTAGCAGAGAGCAAAGCAAAGCCCATCCAGCTCCTGAAAACTAGCGAATCTGAGAAACTGGAGCGTATTCGCCATACCTTTTCTCACGTTATGGCAATGGCCGTGCAGCGTTTGTTCCCAAAAGCGCAAGTAACCATTGGTCCTTCGATCGATTACGGCTTTTACTACGACTTTGACGCACCAGACACCTTTACCAACAAAGACCTCAAGTCCATCAAGAAAGAGATGATTAAAATCATCAAGAAAGGACTGCCGGTCATTCGAGAAGAAGTGAGCCGGGAAGAAGCTAAGGTCAGAATCGAAGCACTACAAGAACCCTACAAGCTAGAAATCTTAGAAGGATTACAAGAGCCTATTACGCTCTATCACCTAGGCGACCAGTGGTGGGACTTGTGCGCTGGTCCGCATATCGAAACGACAAAAGAGCTGCATCCTAAAGCTTTTGAACTAGAAAGCGTAGCAGGCGCTTACTGGCGCGGAGACGAAACAAAAGCACAGCTACAGCGAATCTATGGCACCGCATGGGAAACCCCTGAAGAGCTGAAAGAATATAAGCGGCGCAAAGAAGAAGCTAACCGCCGGGACCACCGTAAACTAGGCAAAGAGTTGGGTTTGTTCGTCTTTTCTGACGAAGTGGGCCCGGGACTACCTCTATGGACACCAAAGGGCACCGTACTGCGCTCCACCTTAGAAGATTTTCTCAAAGCTGAGCAGGTTGCTAGAGGATATCTACCCGTGGTCACGCCACATGTAGGCCGAGTTGACCTATTCAAAACTTCTGGACACTGGCAAAAGTATGCCGAAGACCTTTTCCCCATGATGGGAGAAAGCGAAGACGAAGGCTTTGTTCTGAAGGCAATGAACTGCCCCTTCCACATACAAATTTACAAGAGTCAGCTGCGCTCGTACAAAGAGCTACCCCTGCGCTTAGCAGAATTCGGCACGGTATATCGCTTTGAGCAATCGGGCGAGCTAGGCGGACTCACGCGTGTACGCGGCTTCACCCAAGACGACGCTCACCTATTTGTCACACCCGAGCAGCTAAACGACGAGTTTCTCAAAGTTGTTGATCTTATTCAGATCACACTGCGTGCTTTGAACATGGATCAATCTTTCCGTGCGCGACTCAGCTTCCGCGATCCAGAAAACAAGAGTAAATACATCGGCGATGATGAGGCCTGGGAAAAAGCCCAAGGCGCAATTCGCTCAGCAGTAGAAACGATGGGTATGGATCACTTTGAAGGCATTGGCGAAGCTGCTTTTTATGGGCCAAAGCTAGACTTTATCGTGCGTGACGCGCTAGAGCGTGAATGGCAGCTAGGTACTGTGCAGGTTGACTACAACTTGCCAGAGCGCTTCGACTTGGAATACGTGGCAGAAGATGGCACGCGTCAGCGCCCGATCATGATTCATCGTGCGCCGTTTGGCTCCCTGGAACGGCTAATTGGCATCTTGATTGAGCAATATGCAGGAGACTTTCCGCTGTGGCTAGCGCCGGAACAGGTTCGGCTGCTGCCTGTTACCGAAGGGCACTGGGAATATGCAGACAATGCAGCAATCGAAATGCGTAAGCTCGGTGTGCGTGTGGAGGTAGATAAGAGTAGCGAACGCTTAGGCAAGATGATTCGCAATTCTGAAAAGGCGAAAATTCCGGTGATGTCGGTCATTGGCGATAAGGAAGTGGAGGGGGATACGCTGAGTATTCGGACTCGCAAGGATGGTGATGTCGGCGCGATCGCATTATCTGAAGTCCTAGATCGGCTGGGGAGTGCTTTGGGCGATCGCGCTGACTTTTAGAGCGAAGTAACCACGAACGCGACCATTAATGTTGTTAAGACTCCTCTACTCCTGGTGCTTCTGACTGGCTGAACGCTTCCAAAAACAGCGAATACTGCTGGCGAACTACTTGAAAGTCATAATTTGTTAGATTGAAAGCCTATTTGTGAGAGACCTTTTTTATACTCTCTTTCAGCCGAGCGGCAAGGGTTTGCACAGCTGGCTCATGGAATAAGCTGCCTACTGTAGCCCCGTCGTAATGGTGATTGCCAGCCACCTGATAAACGTCGAAATCTCCAGTTGCGATCGCCTTCCAGCCCACCGCCAGCGCTCCACCCGGCGTAATACTCTCCTCCGGCATAAACACAGCAATCGGCCCTGAATAAGGCAGCGGTGCAACATAGCGATGTATCGCCCTCACATTCACAATGGCGACCTTTTGTACGCGCAGATCAAAAGGCAGCATTTGCTGCCGCTGTTCGTAACGCTTGATCTTTACCTTCAGCCAATAGCGCTTCAGAATAGCCCGAGGACTTCGCCGTTTGAGCCGCCTAGCTAGAGACTGTAGCCTTCCTCTTGGCCCACTCTCATAGCGGGTAATCGGTGGCGTGCAGTAGGTTTGAATCGCCGTCGGATCAAACAGGGCAAGCAAGGCGACTGTCTGCCCGTCAGCCCTTAGCCGCTGCGCAATTTCTAGCGCCACTGGAGCACCGCCACAATATCCAGCAATCAGATAAGGGCCTTCCGGCTGAACACTGCGCAGCTCCTGCAAATAAACATCTGCCATCTCTTCTATGGTGTGCAACAGCTTTTCAGGATTGTTCAAGTACGAAGATTGCAGCCCATAGAGCCTTACCTGGTCATTCATCCTACGTGCGAGCGCACGGTACATCAGCGCACTGCCGCCGCCACCGTGAACACAGAAAAGCGCAGGCCTATGCGCATTGACATCAGAGCCATCTGCCTCATCAGACATCATGGGAATCAGGCAGGACAGCGCCGCCTGTGAGGCAGATGTCGAACCCTTTGCCGCTACAGTTTCATCCAGCAGATTCGCCTGCACCGCAATTGTTGGTGTTTGGAAAAAGCTAGCCAAAGAAACCGGGCACGTAAACATAGACTCAATCTGAGCGGCCACCTGCGCCGCTAGCAAAGAATTACCACCCAGCTCAAAAAAGTCGTCGTAGATGCCAATAGACGACAGCTGCAAAGCCTCCGACCAAATGCCAGCAAGCTCCCTTTCTATTCCACGACTCGGCGCAACAAATTCAGTCGTTCTGATAGGAGCCGTGCCTATAGACGGCAACGCCTTGAGATCTGCCTTTCCATTCGGTGTCATCGGCAGCTGGTCCAACACAGAAAACTGGGAAGGAATCATATGGCTCGCCATCTGTCTCTCTAAGTCCAGCTTGAGCCGATTGATAATCTGTGGATGCGTCTTGAGCTCGGGTTCAGCGGCAGCAACTTGCTCAGTCTCAAGCGATAAATAGGTAGCTAGATACACACTATCTGCGGCGCTCTTCTGTGCCAAAACGGCAACCTCTCTTACGAACGGATGCTGAATTATTATGGCTTCCACTTCGCTAAGCTCCAGCCGAATGCCGTTAACTTTGATCTGCCTATCGACTCGCCCTAGCATTTCGAAGACGCCATCAGGGCGCATACGTCCAAGGTCTCCGGTTTTGTAAACAGCAGTTTGTGCTGCATCTGTTGTTAGCACCGCTCGCAGCGCACTCGGAATCTGCGGCCCACAGAGAAACTTTTCAGCCGTTTGCTCCGGGCGCTTGAAATAGCCCTTCGCAATACCAGAGCCACTCACATAGATTTCGCCACATGTACCAGGAGCCGCAATCTGCAAATCTGCATCGAGTACATAGATCTGCGCCCGTGGAATACCACTGCCTACTGGCACAACTACACCAGACTCATCAGACGTGTAAAGGTGATGTGTCACGACGCCTGTAGCCTCCGCCTGACCGTACAGGTTCAAGGTAGCGGCAGGATGCTGGAATGTTTTTTGCCAGGTATCTGGTAGGTAACGTGGCAGCGGCTCACCATGGGCATTCACAAAGCGCAAATCATTGCTTAGCAGATTTTGACGGATCGGTGCGTCTAGCTGCTTGAGCATGGCGTTGAGCACACGCCAGTAGGAAGGCACCATTTCCATGATGGTTACCCGTTCTTCTTTAGCGAGCTGAAGCGCCTTCAATGGCGATTTTCTTTGCTCGTCGGTTGTCACGACCACTGTTGCCCCGTGGGCTAGTGGTGTCATGAGCTGACGCGCAGAGGTAGCAAACGAGATGGAGGCTAAATGTAGATAGGTGTCTTGTGCCGTGAGGGCTGTGGGCTGTGCGATCGCCCAACAGTAATCAGCCAAATTACGCTGACTTATCATCACGCCCTTTGGGTTTCCAGTAGAGCCAGAGGTATAGATAATGTAGGCCAGCTGATCTAGATGAGATGCCTCGAATTCTGACAGGTTATTCGGTTTTAACGTCGTTGCTGGTGTTCCATCTACTTCTAGGCGTAAATCACCTGAGGCAGATTCGCCACTCACTGCATTGGCCACTGCATCGCTTTGGCAATCACTCTGGCAAAAGCGGATTGAAACAACCTTGGAGTTCTTAGGCAATGAAGGGAGGCGATCGCACAGTGACGCCTCACACAGCACCACAGGTGCCGCCGTCTCAGTCAGCATAAATTCGAGTCGCTGCTGCGGATATTGGCTATCTAGCGGGAGATAGGCCCCACCAGCCTTCAAGATACCGAGCAGGCCGATTACCATTTCGTGCGATCGCTCTGTATACAGCCCAACCAATACACCAGGCCCCACCCCCAGCGCACTAAGCTGCGCAGCCACAGTATTAGCCGCACAGTTGAGCGCGGCATAGGTCACACTCTCACCACCACATCTAATCGCCGTTTTGCTTGGTGCGATCGCAGCTTGCCCCTCAAAGATCTGGTGAAAACACCGTAGAGACCGGCCGTCTATCCAGTCTGATTCAGCAAGTGCGCAAGCGTCAGACAAAACTGCCATCTGTATAAGTAAGGGGGTAGATTTTCAGTGCTTTTACGGCAATCCGTAAGAAGTAATCCTATCGGAACTACATATCTAGAGAGATTGCTGAATTCGCACATACACAAACTTCATTATTAGCCCGGCAGGCCTTACACAATCGAAATCATATAACAAAAGAATCGATCTGCTAAAAAGATTTTTAGGATTAGCACCAACACGAACTGGAAGAGAAGACATATCCGTCCTATCAACCGCATCCATCCCCTGGCGCAGCAAACTGAACTCATCCAAAAACTCAATCAGCACATAGTTTTGCTCACTGCTTAGCGTCCTCACTGTGTTAAGCGTAATAGTTTTAGCAGTCGTTTCGACATCGCTGCCTTCTTCGGCCTCCCGCAACCCATGAGACAAGATCAAATCTTGCATTTGAGCGAACTAATCAGCCAAAAGAATTTGATCGGTGCGATCTCCTACTTGCGACACGCCGTTACCTATCGAATCAGTCTCGCCTAAAGCACTCTCTGCTGAGGCTTTCGTCATCCAAACAACACCAAACCCCGACAATAATGCAACAAACAACAAAGACAGCGCTGGCCATCTTTTCTTCATCGGCTAAACCCTCCAAACCTAGGCCTTTCACATAGCCACATCATTCCAGAGACTTCACCTATGTCCTCTATCAACCACCCACAACACACGCTGGGTACCCTACCCACAAGACCAAAAGCAAAAGCAAAAGGAAGGTTTCATTCGCCATGACTCACCCAACGCCTGATTTAAAGTCAAAGAACACACACCGTAAGCGATGGCGAAGTCCTTCCGAACGAAGACCGCACACAGCGCTTTCTTTCAGCTTGCTTGCCAGCATCATCAGCACAATAGCCATCGGCTGCACTCAACCAGCAGTGATCGATTCATCAGATCTAGCCGCTGACACAGCCAACAGCGTTCAGTCAGACACCGTCAAACCAGACGTGCAGCCAGCTGACGCACCCAAGCATAGCGATACAGGAACTATCACAGATTCAGCAGTAGCCAATGCCGACAGCCAAGGCACAACCACACCAGTTAACAACACTCCAAACACTGCCTCACCAACCACCTTCGAAGAAAGCGTCATGAGCGGCGTTGAAAAACACATCGGCTACGGACAAGCCAGAGCCATCTTGATAGCAAACGGCTGGACACCCGGAATCAACAACACCGAAAACTCAGAGAGATACCGACTTGATGGCACTATCCGCAAACTAGTGGACAAAGGCTACAAGGAAGTCCAAGACTGCTCTGGATCCGGACTGGGTTACTGTCGATTTGACTTTGCCTACACAGGCCAAGGATATCCAAACCAGAATGGTCGTGGCCTAAGCATCACAACGGTTTACTCTCAAACAGCAGCCAACGGCGACCCCACAATCTGGGACTGGAGCATCTCTGAGCCAGCCGATAGTATTTCAATTGCCTCGGCAAGCAGCGCTACCCCAGCAAGCAGCAATGGCCAAACTATCAAAGCCTATGCAGATAAGCCCTTCAGCCTAGAAACATTTGACCCACACGTTAAGCAAAGCGACGGCTTTTGTACAGGAATGTCGGGCGATTGTGTCTACAGCGAATATGCCTTTCAAAACCTCACCCTCACCGCCGCGCCTGGCGAAATCGGCGGAACCACCATCACGCTGCTGCCAAAAGGACCCATTACAGAAGAAACTGCAAAAGAATATATCAATATTTTGGACACTGCCCACAACATCAGTTTTTCGCAGACCTCTAGCACATGGGTCAATCCAGATGGCAATCTGGTCAAACGCTACGAGGGCTGTGTTCAGGCAGGCGAAATGGGGCTTGCAGCGAGTTGCTATGCACATCTCACCACCACAAATATGGGCTCGGTGTCTGAAATAAAATATATCCGAGTGGTCGGTGGTCAATAAAAGGAAAAAGCAAACTACAGCTATCAGCTCATAACATGAATTATAAAAAGTTCAGCTCATTCAAATCGCTCGTGTCAGTCAGCCTTTTATCGCTAATATTAGGGACTTTAACTGCCGCTTGTGGGTCATCTTCCACAACCTCACAAATATCAGACACGCAGACATCAGATACGCAGCCAGCCAGTCCAACTGTTGAAGTAGTAGAAGCAAGTGACATCAACACAGAAGACTACCGTGCAGACGCTTCAATCGAATCTGAAGTTGATTCAACAGGTACCGATATCGAAAAGAACACATCTGAAATTGACTTCTCAGATGCCTGCATTCGCAACGACTGCGATGTTAGCGTCTCACCTAGACCGCTATCGATAGAAGAAGTCAACACCATCTCTGAGGAAATTAGCCCCGACCGTACCCTTATCCATGAGCAAAGCTTTTCCATTACCTTACCCGTCATAGGCCAAGTAGAATTTGTCGCTGAAGAAAGTCAAGATGACCATCTCCATCTCAGCTTGCGGACAGCTAGTAACGAATACGAAGCGCTATATGAATCTCGTCAGTGGAAGTTGCTAGAAGTAACAGCCGTTGCCTTTGAAGACATTCACCGAGATGGCGACGGCCCTGACATTATCGTAATTGCGGACTACATTACAGGCATTGGGCCCACAGGAGCACAGCCATTTTCTGCGCCTATCGTCCTTTTTAATAGAGGAGACGATAGCTTCCAAAACGATTATGCTGTCGATCAAATTCTCAGTAGCCGCAATGTATCAACCATCAGTGGCGTCGTAGAAACTGCGCAAATCGAGGGGCTTGTCCGAGGGCTCCAGTACCGCGAAGGACCATAGCAACGAATAACGTATTTGTTTTTCTAGCGAATCTTTTAGAAAAGTCCTATTCCTATACAATGACGAGAATTGTTTAATTCCTGAGCTTACTTTAGGACTATCAAAAGGGCTTTTTCTTGTGCCTTCTTCTGTCACTGTCACGGTTCCAGCAACCACTGCCAATATCGGTCCTGGGTTCGACTGCCTCGGTGCGGCACTCAGCCTATATAACCGCTTTCACTTCACCCCCTTCACCCCCCTTTCAGACAGCGAACCGTTTCAAATATCAGTAGAAGGGACAGAAGCCAGTCGGGTAAACGCAGGGCCAAGCAACTTGGTATACCGGGCCTACTTAAAGTGCTACGAGCGCATCGGTAAGCCAGCACCGCCTGTTCATATCAAAATTCACCTTGGCGTACCGCTTTCCCGTGGGCTAGGCAGCTCTTCCACAGCAATTGTAGGCGGCATTGTAGGGGCAAATGCGATCGCAGGCTCCCCTCTCAATAAATTCGCTCTTGCTACCCTCGCCAACGAAATAGAAGGCCACCCAGACAACGTAGTCCCAGCCCTACTAGGCAACGCACAGCTAGCGGCAATGGCCAACGGCAGACTGCAAATTTGCGAATTGCCCTGGCACGAGTCGATTGTGCCGGTGGTTATTATTCCTGAGTTTGAGCTATCCACAGCAGATGCGCGGCGGGTGCTGCCAGGGCAATATAGCCGAACAGACGCAATCTTTAATACAGCGCACATCGGCCTGCTGATGCAGGGGCTGGCAACGGGAAATGGGGATTGGATTGCAGGGGGAATGCGCGATCGCATTCACCAGCCCTATCGTAAAAAGCTTATCTCTGGCTACAGCGACGTCCGTCGAGCAGCCATGCAGGCAGGCGCCTGGGGCCTAGTCATTAGCGGCGCGGGGCCCACACTACTCGCACTCACACCCGCAGATGCCGCAGAAGGTGTGCGAGAGGCGATGGAATCTGCCTGGAAATCACAGAGTTTTGTCTCAAAAGCCCATTGCTTAAACATGGACTCACAAGGAGCCGTAGCAAAGCCGCTCCATTCTTAGCGCACCGTTCTTGGCGCGTCATTCTTAGCGCGTCATTCTTGGATCTCTGCGAAATCGCACGCTTTTATAGTGGAGTCTAGTGAAGCAACCGATTTTGATAAAGCCCCTATCATTCATCCCAAATGCCCCCTTTCTCTTCCTTGGCGAAGCGATCGCTTATTAGTATTGCGCTGACTGCTTCATGCCTATCTGCCGACAACACCCTCTCGATAAAAAGCGCAGTCGCTAGCAGCGTCACAGATTCTGAAACACCAAGTACCGAGCTTGCAGATACCGAAACAGCTGACGCAAATAATATCGAATCAGTAATAGAAGCCGCTAACCAGCTTAGGGAAGAAAATAATCCTGAAGCGGCGCTAGCGCTATATGACAAGGCGCTCTCCCAAAGTAAAAGCACAGCGGGTAAAAGCACAGCAAGTGAAAGCACAGCCCAAACGGCCACCCTTTTGTACCATAGGGGTCGGACACTGCGTGAGATGCAGCGCACACTAGAGGCGCTAGCAGCCTACGATCAGGCGATCACGCTCATCGCCAACAGCCATCATCCTAAGCTGGCATTCCTCTGGGCACACAAAGCTTTTGCATTAGAAGCATTGGGCCGACTTGAAGAGGCTTTGGCGGCAACTCAGCAATTGGTACTGCGCAGTCCCCACGAAGCTCGTGCTTGGCGCACCAGAGGAAATATTCTCCATGGGCTATCACGATATGAAGAAGCGATTGCCGACTACGACCAAGCCCTCTCCCTCGATTTGGATTGGAGCGGCCTATGGAACGACAAGGGAGCCGCACTCAACGCCTTGAGACAACACGAAGCCGCGCTTGAGGCGGTTAACCAGGGCCTAAAGCTAGAACCAGAAGACCTACGGCTGCTGTACAACAAAGGATGGACCCTACAGTCACTCAATCGTTACGACGAAGCAATTGATGTATATGAGCAGGCGATCGCAATCAGCCCAAACTACACCGCCGCGCTCAACAACAAAGGCTGGGTGCTCTATAAAATGGGTCGGTACGAGGAGGCGATCACGCTCTACAACTTAGTGGTTGCGATCGCGGACGAAGACCATAATCGAGCCAGTCTCGCCTTAGAAAATAAGGCATGGGCACTAGAGCGGCTAAAACGATATGAAGAAGCACTAGCAGCCCTTGAGCAAGCGAAAAAGCTGACACCTAGCGTATCTAGCATTTGGTATGGCAGAGGAGACGTGCTCTCTCGTTTGGGCCGAGTCGAAGAAGCTGTCGCTAGCTTTGAGCAGGCGATCACTCTGCGGCCAGAAAGACCTGCCGCCTGGGATAGAAAAGGAAACTCGCTCGCTATGATAGGTCGGTATGAAGAAGCCCTTACCAGCTTGGAAAAAGCTATAGAAATCGATTCCGAGTATGTTTATGCCTGGGTGAATAAGGGCTGGGTGCTGCAACTGATGAATCGAGATGCAGAAGCGATCGCAGCCTACGACCGCGCTCTAGAAATTCGGCCAGGGACAGGATCTTATTGGGGGAGAAAGGGGAATGCACTAGAAGCAGTAGGACGAAGAGGAGATGCGATCGCAGCCTATACAAAGGCCCTCGAAATAAACCCAGAAGACACCCTCTCAAGACAGCGGCTAAGAAACTTACAAAGCATTCCTACACCTCCTCCCATCCAAACCGGAACGCGACTATGCTCTCCAGCATGCCGCTCAGCAAGCAGCCATGTCGGCCATACTCAGACCATAGACATACATACTCAAGACATACATGTGGATACACCCTCTCGTTAACTTGAGGACGTAACGCGATACATTGGGAAATAAGTAAGTGAGTCACATCGGTAGATTTATTGAATCAATATCTGCTGTTGCAAAGCATTTATCGCTTCTTTCTTCTGATTCTTACCAAAGGGAGGTTAAGTTTTGTATACTAATCTTTGGGCGCATTCAGTAGGTATTTATTCCTATTAATAATTGTCCTACGCCCGTCCGATAGTTTTGCCTAGTTTTGCAAGCCCAGCATCCGCTCGACTTTTCCTTCTTTGGCCCAGCTTTTTCGGAATGAAGTGCGTCTTTGTCGCTATCGAAATTGCGTGAATTTTAATGATCGGTGAACAATTTCCGTGGCTGACGTTCCTAGTCATCTTTCCGCTATTGGCCGCAATGCCCATTCCTTTGCTGCCAGATCAAAACGGAAAAACCATCCGGTGGTATGCACTGAGCGCCAGCATTGCCGAATTTGGCCTAATTCTTTATGTATTTGCTACTCAATATGAGCTGGGCACCTCTGGCCTACAGCTTGTAGAGGAGTATCCATGGATCACTCAGTTTGGGCTGAGCTGGTCACTAGGAGTCGACGGACTCTCCTTTCCGTTAGTTGTGCTGAGCGGCTTGGTAACCACCCTCGCCATGGTGGCTTCCTGGAACATTACGCTCAAGCCTCGGCTGTATTACTCCATGCTGCTGCTGATGTTTAGTGCGCAGCTAGGTGTGTTTTTGGCCCAGGACATGATGCTGTTTTTCATCATGTGGGAGCTAGAGCTGGTGCCGGTATACCTGCTCATTGCCATATGGGGCGGGCAAAGACGCCAGTATGCAGCCACTAAATTTATTATCTACACTGCAACCTGCTCTGTTTTTATCTTAGTGGTCGCGCTCGCGCTTGCTTTCTTTGGCGATTCGTTCAGCTTCAACATGAGCGAACTAGCTGCAAAAGGGTATCCATTACCGTTCCAGCTGATTTGCTACTTAGGATTACTGGTAGCCTTTGGAGCAAAGCTGCCTATTTTCCCGCTACACACTTGGCTGCCCGATGCGCACAGCGAAGCACCCGCGCCAGTATCGATGATTTTGGCGGGCGTACTGCTGAAGATGGCGGGCTACGGCCTTATTCGAATGAATATTGAGATGCTGCCAGACGCTCACCTTTACTTTGCCCCTGTGCTGGCAATTTTGGGTGTGATCAATATTGTGTACGCATCGCTAACGGCGTTCGCACAAGATAACTTGAAGCGACGCTTAGCATATTCATCTATCGGTCACATGGGCTTTGTGCTCCTAGGCCTCGCAGCGTTCAACTCCTTGGGCATGAGCGGTGCAATGCTGCAAATGATCTCTCACGGACTAGTAGCAGCCGTATTATTCTTCTTAGCTGGGGTTGCTTACGATCGCACTCACACGCTTTCGATGGGCAAAATGGGCGGCATGGCCAAAGCAATGCCAATCACATTCGCGTTTTTCACAGCGGGCTCTATGGCATCTTTGGCACTGCCCGGAATGAGTGGCTTTATCGCTGAGATCACAGTTTTCTTAGGCCTAGCAACGAGCGATGCGTACAATGTCTTCTTCAAGGCGGGCGTAATCCTACTGGCAGCGATTGGCGTTGTGCTAACACCGATTTATCTGCTCTCAATGCTGCGCACCATTTTCTATGGTGATGTGGGCGAAGTAGCCCTACCCACAGATAAGTCTTGGGAAATTATGCCACGCGAGGCATTTGTAGCCGTTTGCTTGCTGGTTCCGATTATTGGAATTGGCCTGTATCCAAAGATGGCGATTCAGACCTACAGCACAAAAACAGTGGAGGTAGCCGCTCAGGTGAAGACTACTTTGCCAGATGTACCAGATGCTGCACCGTTGTCTAAGGTAATGAGTATGCCAGGGGCAGACCAGATTATTGCGCCCTCCTTGTAAGAGCCTACTAGGAGCCTGCGTGAAAAGCTTAGGCTCCTGAAGAAACAGGCGAAAGATCAGACAGAAGCCTCCTAGCGACGATTATCGCTAGGAGGTTTTTTTATGGCTAGAAAAATCTCACCATCAGTACTTCTCGGCAAACTTAACCCTCCAAAGTTCGTATCAAGTTGAGTAGTTTCACACGGTTCTACCACAGATGCTTTTGGTCACACTGAAACAAGCGCCCGGCAGCGCATACTATGAAGTGGACCCCAAAGACTAAACAACTTGAAAGGGCAGTTAAGCTCTGAAGGA
>ERZ1740067.1888-NODE-1888-length-13563-cov-5.373112_pt1 | contig 13563 bp, 13 predicted proteins | sample MGYA00581736_ERZ1740067 | MGnify/ENA primary metagenome ERZ1740067 (study PRJEB43018, sample SAMN04849236) | marine metagenome | isolation source: floating plastic debris | place: Pacific Ocean | collected 2008-08-27 | study: EMG produced TPA metagenomics... | reverse complement strand
CAGCATCCGAGATGGATGAATTGTCGAGCGTATCAATCTTGAGAAGTCGATAGTTGCCCACCACCACCGCATTCTTGTTCGTGGTAGGACGCGTCTTGTCGATTACTGCTTTTGTTTCAACGCCATGTGCTTTGAGCTCGTCAAGGACGAAGTCTTTGTGAGCATCATCACCCAGCACTGTGGAAAAAACGACTTCAGCCCCTGCGGCGCGCACATGCTCAGCGACGATGCCCGCGCCGCCGACATAATCCTTCTTGTTTTGATAAAGAACGCTCATTGTCGGGGTCTTGGTTTGACCACCAATCATCGCGCATTCAGTATAGCTGTCGACGATAGTGTCGCCAAGAATATGCACACGTTTACCCCGCATCTGGAGCAGTGTTTCGCGCAGGGTATCAAAGGTGATGCTCTCCGCTTCCATCAGCATAAGGAGCTTTTCGTTGCTGATGCTCGGCGGGAATGTGTTGATCAATTCAGAAGAGGAATAGACAATGTCGCCAGGCGTGAAGACTATTTCGCCGCCGTGCTGCGCGAGCACTTCAGCCTCTTCCGCTGTCTTTACCGGCATGCCTTCGGCGACGTACTCGTAGCCCTTGGCGAAAAAGTCCGGTTGGATGATGCCAAGGTTTTCAATGGGTTTGGCGTTCTTGTCGATCACCACGTAGTCAACAAAATCAAACGCAGCGAGATTTACCGCCCGCAAGTTCTGCGGTACGTGCGGCCGGAACTTGCCCTTTTCTATGTGAATGTCTGCAGTAAGGCTTGCAACAAGCATGTCTGCCTTGCTGCGCGCATAGAGCAAGTGACGGACGTGACCAGGATGCACGACGTCGAAGACGCCGTGACACATGATGACTTTTTGGTCGCGCGGCGGGGCTCCGATAATGTCGCGCAGCTCTTCCGGCGTCTTAATCTTATGCCGGTAGCGGTCGTACATCTTCGGGTCCATCTTCGGCTCTCGCATATTGTCGGTCATTGGGCGGTCGGGCTTCTTAATTTCTTGCTGATCAAAAGGGGTAGGATGGGCTAGTTGCCTTTGCCATCCATATATTTGAACCAGGTTTTTGTTGCATCTGCGATCGAGTCAGGCTCCCACAGCGGTGCGTCGCGCCAGTTCTCGATTTCTTTCACCATACGCGCCACGCCTTCTTCAAAGGGGACCGTAGGTTCCCATCCAAGGTCAGACCGAATTTTGCTGATATCCGCATGGGTACAGTCCGGTTCGCCGGGGCGTTTTGGCAAATGCACTTTCTCGCCGCCAAGAATATCGATCAGCTTGTTGATTGGCTGAGGATTATCTGCGCCGACATTCCACACCTCGCCGCTCTTATCCGTCTGAGCCGCCGCCAGAAAGGCGCGTGCAACATCGCTGGCGTAGATGAAGTCTCGTGACTGCGTACCGTCGCCTACGACGGTAAAGGGCTTCCCGGCCAGTTTCTGTTTGAAGAACACGCCAAAGACGGCGCCGTAAACGCCTGTTGTCCTCACGCGCGTGCCGTAAGCATTGAAAATCCTTATAGCGTTCACGGGCAGGCCATAAACATGGTGCCAATGAAAAGCTGCCTGTTCGCCCTGAAACTTGGAGAGGGCGTAAGGATAGTGTGGCTCGATCCGGTGATCTTCCCGGGTGGGCGTGTCTGCCAGGCCATAGCAGGACGAAGATGCGGCATAAACAAACTTTGAAACACCAGCATCCCGCGAGGCTTCAAGAACACGTACGGTGCCCTGCACGTTGGTGTTCATGTATTCTATCGGCTGCTCAATCGACGGTACGATGTCGCCAATGCCAGCAAAGTGAAATACATATTTTGCGTTCTTGAACACCGCTGAATCTGGTTCGGTTTCGCGAATGTCCTCCCAGGCCGTTTCGAGGTCCGGGTTGTCTTTGTGGTGATTGAGGTTGCGTTCATGGCCACCGGTCAGATTGTCGAGGACGCGCACTTTCATGCCAGCGTCAAGCAACACGTCTACCATGTGACTGCCGATAAAGCCGGCGCCACCAGTTACGACTGCAATGTCCTTACTCATGCGGCGTTCTTCGCCTTCAGTGTACGGACGTTGTAGTACCAATCATTAGTCATGGAGTCCGGCAGTTTGCCGGCGGCGAAGGCATCACAGATGTCAGTGATAGCCTCTTCTATTGAGTGCGATGGTTCAAAGTCCAGCACGCGCTTAATCTTGTCTGAGTTGATGTGATAGGAGCGATTGTCGTCTGACGGCGTGGTTACGATGTCAATCGGTGCCTTGTCAGGGAATTTCGTTTCAACGACTTTCTTTACCAGATCTGCTAGGTCACGGATGGACATGTTCTGGTAGCCGCAGTTGAAGATCTCATTGGCGACTTTTTGGTCTTCGGCGCCGAGTAGCGTGAAGACAAGATCACAGTAGTCCTGGACGTGCAGATTGGGGCGAAGCTGATCCCCCCCAAAAACGGTGATTTTCCCGTTCGTGATCGCGTGGTTGGTCAGGATGTTTACGGACAGGTCAAGACGCGTGCGAGGTGCATAGCCGCACACCGTGGCCGGTCGAAAGATCACGCCGACGAAATTGTCATCGGTGTGGTCAAAAAGCCGTGGCTCACACATTCCCTTGTACTTGTTGTAGAGTGTAAGCGGGACCAATGGGTGATCCTCTGTCACGTCCGGGCTGTCGGATACGCCATAGACTGAACTTGAAGATGCGTAGATAAAGCGCTTTACACCTGCGGCCTTCGCTGCCTTCACCATCGGCTCAAAGGCGTCCAGGTTGATGCTCGTGGAGAGATTTTCGTCCAGTTCAAAACTTGCATCGTTCGAGATGCAGGCCATGTTGACGACGGCATCAATACCTTTGAGCTCTTCGCTCAATTTGGCAGTGTCTCGGATATCACCTTCGACGATCTTCAATGCGGGATTGTCTACCGGCAGGAAGTCATGACCAAAATACATGATGTCGTAGACGGTTACGTTATGTCCACGCTCAAGGAGCTGTGGAACAAGCCGACTGCCGACGTAACCGGCTCCACCGGTTACCAATAGGTTCTTGAACTTCATAGCCTCGTCAATCCTCAGAGTTTTTCCGGCCCGAGCGCAGGTAGAATGTGAACTCACATCCACTGCATTTGCCGGTCCGGTGTTTTACGTCCTACTCGGCGGCTTTGGTGCCAGCCGATATGTCGATCGTGTATCCCGCTGCTGTCGCGTCCTGGTAGAACATTTTGACGGTCTCAAGCGAGTACTCGGTATTGTCCTTGCCGATAAGATTGAGCTTTGCCAAGACATCATGACTCACGGTGATGATGTGGCTGCCGGATTCTTCGGCGTGGTAGATGTTTAGAAGCTCACGTGGGCTTGCCCAAAGGAGCTCGTCCTTGGGGCGCGAGTTAAGGATTTCCGCGGCTTCTGTCATGAGGGGAACCGGATCGATACCGGTGTCTGCAATGCGTCCAGCGAAGACGGACACAATTGCGGGTGTCTGGGGGTCCAGTGCCTCAGCCACAGCCCGGACCTGATCGAGAGTGAAAATGGCGGTCACGTTGACGATGACGCCTTGCTTAGACAGCCGTTCGATGCTCGGGACAGCGCTTTCGCCTTTTGTGTTCGTGATGGGCAGTTTTACATTCACATTGTCAGCCCAAGACGCGATTTCTAACGCCTGAGCTTCCATGCTTGGGAAGTCGTCTGCAAAAACCTCGAATGACACGGGACGGTCTTTGATTTTGCCAAGCACCGTCTTGGCAAAGCCCGCATAATCCTCGATGCCGGCTTTTTTCATCAGTGTCGGGTTGGTTGTGAAACCTTTGATTAGTGGATTGCCTGCCAGCGCCATCATGCTGTCCAGGTCAGCACCGTCCGCGAAGACTTTGACTTTGAGGTTTTCAATCATGATGTTGCTTCCTGTTGGTATGTCTTAACAACGTGCACAACGGCAAAATCCGTCGTGTGATGTCATAAACTATTGGCCTGGGCGGTTTGTTTTTTAACCGTTCCACAAGCTGGCTTCTGGTCGATTATCCATTCAGCTGCCTGACCAATGTCAGAGCAGGTTTGGTCCATATTTATCGGCTTTTCTTCAGCGGTGTATCCAAGGTCAAGAAACACGGTTCTGCAACCTGCTTCAATCCCTGCGTCTACATCGCTTTTTCGATCCCCCACCATGAAACTGGCCGTGAGATCAATATCATAGGTGGCCGCGGCGTCGAGCAGCATGCCGGCCTTTGGTTTGCGGCAGGCGCAGCCATCAGTTTTCGTATGAGTGCACGCCATAATGACGTCGACATCGGTTCTGGATGCTAACTCGGCGTGCATGGCCTCCAGAGTTTCCATCGCAATGATTCCTGCCCCGACGTCCGGCTGGTTGGTGACGACAACCGTCAAAAAACCTGCCCTTTTTAGTGCGGCTACCGCGGGAGCTGCGGCGTCATACAGGGCGTATTCCTCCATTGTCTGGGAGGCATAGGACCGCCCATCGCGAAAGATTGGGACCGTTAAAACCCCATCGCGATCAAGGAAAACAGCACTGTTGCCGTTAGCCAAAATTCTCTTATCCCCCAGGAGCCGACTTGCGCTTTTGCGTCAATTCAGGCCGGCCGCTTTAAGCTACCACGTTGTGTCACAGGTCTGCAGATCGGGATGCGACACCAAGCAGTGCCAGACAACCGCTTGAAATGCTTCGGAAATCGGCGTTACGAGCCCATCGTCCGTCCCAGGAATGACCACCACGCAATCGCCTGTCTGCGCAGTATAGCCTGTTGGCTTGCCAACAATGCCGAACACTTTGGCTCCGCGTTCCTTTGCAAGGTCAATGGCGCTGATGAGGTTGACGCTGAGGTTCCGGCCTTTATCGCCGCCACCCACGGAATAGATAAGCAATGCGTCTTTTTCGTTGAGTTTGCTGACCTTCAGCCACTCCGAAAAGACGTGCTCCCAGCCTTCGTCGTTGGTGCGGGCGGTGAGTTCAGAAACATTGTCTGTAGGCGCATAGGCCTCGACGTTACAGAGTTTGCGAAAGTCGTTCACCGCGTGGCCAGCGTTGCCTGCGCTCCCGCCGACTCCCAAAATAAAGAGACGACCGCCTGCTTCGCGCGCGTCGCGAATGCCCTTTGCAAGGGTATCAACCTTGGTCGCATCAATTGCCCGCGCGGTCTCACCTACATGTCCGAAAAACGTTTCAACAAACTCAGTCATACCAGTCCTGCAATGCCCAAAACCGCAAAAAGCCGCTACAGCTCAAGCTTTTAGCTGTCTGTCGGCGTAAAGTTGGGGACTTATACCCCCGCCTCTGCCGTACCTCAATCACCAATAAGTACCGCCGGTATTTGGGCAAGAAGATGAGTTGCCTTAAAGTCACCGGGAGGGTTGTGATGCGCTGGGGTGTATCGCAGAATTTTCTCTAGTGCTTTGTTTTATCTGCCTTTTTCTGTTATCCGACCGCGTTTTGAGTGTGGTGAGCCTGATTGCGTCTTCTTCATGTTACTACATCGCTCGTGCAGGGTGGGTCTGAGGGCTATCTGCGCCGTATTGTCCCTGAAATCGCAAAACGCGGAATCAGTCAGCATGTGGTCTCGCTGGTTGCGGGCGGGTATCACGCTGAAGGGCTGAAAGCTGAAGGAATTCCAGTCACAGAGCTTGGCCTGCGCCGGGGCGTACCGGACCCGCGCGGCATACTGCGTTTGCGGCAGCTCATCGCTGAATTTCAGCCAGCTGTTGTTCAGGGCTGGCTCTACCACGCGAACCTGCTGGCGCTGGTTGCCAATTCCGTTGTTTCCAAAGCCATTCGTCCGAAGCTGATCTGGGGCATTCGTTCTGCGGAGATGGACCAGACGCGCTATGGCTTGAGCCTTCGAGTGGCGGTAAATGGCAGCGCCATGCTCTCAAGAATCCCGGACTGCATAGTCGCAAATAGTGAAGTGGGAAAAGCGGATCACATCCGGCTTGGATTTTGCGATGAGCGATTTCATGTCATTGCAAACGGCGTGGATGTGGAGCGTTTTCATCCCGATGCGGCCGCAAGACAAGAGGTGCGCCGCGAGCTGGGAATTGAGTCTGATGCAGTCATTGCCGGCGTGTTTGCGCGCAATGACCCGATGAAAAATCTCGACGACATTCTCCGTGTCGTCGGCCAGGCTGACGGATTTCATACGCTGTTTGCGGGACAGGGTACCGATCAGCTTCCTGCTTCTGCACGATGTCACTTTATGGGCGCCAGATCCGATGTGTCCCGGCTTATGGCGGCGTGTGACTTTACCGTGCTCGCGTCGAAGAGTGAGGGCTTTCCCAATGTGGTTGCGGAATCTTTGTCTTGCGGGGTGCCGGTTGTAACTGCCGATGTTGGCGATGCGGCCCGTATTGTGGGAGACGCAGGACAGGTGTTCGGAGCTGAAGATTGGAATGGCCTGCTCGCCGCATTGAGGACCTACGCGGTGATGGAACCCTCCGAGCGGGCACGGCTTGGGAAAATGGGCCGACAGCGTGTCGTCGAAGATTTTTCTCTGGAAAGATCTGTCGCGAACTTCGTTCAGCTGTATGAGTCGCTGAATGCCTGACTGAGACCACATGAGCTTCGTCGATCAGCAATCTGAGGCGAAGGTTAGTTGTAGAACGTCCGATACCATTGGATGAAATTTCCAATGCCTTCTTCGATGGATGTGCGTGGCTCAAAGCCTGTGTCACGGCGCAACGGTTCTATGTCCGCATAAGTCGCCGGCACGTCACCTGGCTGCAGCGGCAGAAAATTCTTTTTGGCTTCGAGGCCGAGATGCTTCTCGATTGTTTCGATGAAAGTCATCAGCTCGACCGGCTCGTTGTTGCCAATGTTGTAAACCCGATAGGGCGCGTGGCTGGATGCTGGGTCTCCTGACAACGGATCATAGTCCGGGTTTGCTGCCGGCGTATTGTCAGCGACGCGGATCACGCCATCCACGATGTCATCTATGTAGGTGAAGTCGCGGCGATGTTTTCCGTGGTTGAACACGTCAATGGGTTCGCCGGCAATTATCCTGCGGGTGAAAAGAAACAGCGACATATCCGGGCGGCCCCAGGGGCCGTACACAGTGAAGAAACGCAATCCGGTAGTTGGCAGCCCATAGAGGTGCGAGTAGGTGTGCGCGACCAGCTCATTTGATTTCTTGGTGGCGGCGTAAAGGCTTACTGGGTGGTCGACGCTGTCGGATGTTGCGAACGGCATTTTCTCATTTGATCCGTAGACGGAACTTGAAGATGCGTAGACAAAGTGTTCAACCTTGGCTTCCTTGGCCAAGTCTATCATGTGCTGGAATCCGACGATGTTGGCCTGGATATAAGCGTCCGGATTTTCAATCGAATAGCGGACACCGGCCTGGGCAGCGAGGTGTATGACTTTCTTGATCCCGTGTTGCTCGAAGATTTTTGTCAGCGCCGGTTTGTCTTCCAGAGCAGCTTTGTGAAATGTGAAGCCATCATGGCCCGTCAGGCGCTCAAGGCGGGCTTCTTTCAGGCGGACGTCGTAATAGTCATTGAGGTTGTCCAGACCGACAACTCTTTCACCACGGTCGAGCAGAACGTGAGCTGTGTGCGAACCAATGAAGCCTGCGGCGCCGGTGACGAGCCAAGTCATGATGTGTCCTGTCTGAAGAGGTCAGTCGGTCAAAGCCGGGTGTCAGTTTCGTTGGCGTCAAACGCCCATTTGAGATCAGCCAGCACGCCTGAAGGTTTGAGGAAGGTCTTTACGCCGTCGGCACCCATTTTTTCGAAGACGTCATGGGCCACCGCCAGAACAGCTGCGTCATAGGCGCCCTTTTCAGGGGAGGCTGTCAGGTTCAGCCCCAGTTCCTTGCGGGCTTCCTCAGGATCGACCCAGGGATCGTGCACATCCACGGTCACGCCGCGGTCCTGCAGGTATGAAATGGTGCTGGCGACCAGCGTATTGCGGATGTCTGGGCAGTTTTCCTTGAAGGCAACGCCGAGCACGAGCGCCCGGGATTTGGCTGGTGCGGTCCCCCTGGCAATCATTGCGTCCAGCACAAGCTGACCCGCATGCGCTCCCATACCATCGTTGATGCGCCGGCCGGCGAGGATCATTTCAGAATGATGCCCCACTTCCTGTGCCTTGTGGGTGAGGTAGTAGGGGTCGACACCGATGCAGTGCCCACCGACAAGCCCGGGGCGAAACGGAAGGAAGTTCCATTTGGTTCCAGCGGCTTTGAGAACTTCCTCGGTGTCGATGCCCAGCTGGGAGAACAGGACAGCGAGTTCATTTACGAGTGCGATATTGACGTCACGCTGGGTGTTCTCAATGACCTTGGCTGCCTCGGCCACGCGAATGGACGAGGCCTTGAAGGTGCCTGCGGTAATGATGCTGGCATAAAGCGCGTCGATGAGGTCAGCGGCCTCAGGCGTGGAGCCGGACGTGACTTTCTGGATGTCTGCAAGGCGGTGCGTCTTGTCACCGGGATTGATGCGTTCCGGGCTATAGCCGCAATAAAAATCCTCGTTGAATGTCAGCCCGGACATTTTTTCGAGCACGGGGACACAATGCTCTTCCGTGGCACCGGGGAAGACTGTCGATTCATAAACCACGATATCCCCGCGCTTGAGTGCTTTGCCAACGGTTTCACTCGCCCGCTCGAGGTAAGACAAGTCCGGTCGTTTGAAGGCGTCGATCGGTGTTGGGACCGTCACGATATAGACATTGGCGCTCGCCAGATCGTCCGGTTTGGTCGTAAATGTCAGCTGTATGGCGCTGGCAAGTTCATCCGCGTCGACTTCGCGGGTCTCGTCGTGGCCATTCATAAGGTCCGCGACCCGCTTGGGGTTAACGTCGAACGCAATTGTCGGGCGTAAACTGCCAAAAGCGACAGCAACCGGAAGGCCTACATAGCCAATGCCGATGACGGCGGGCCGGAGCGCTGAGATATCTGCGGGAAGCTCTGCTGGTGTCGCCATTTCGGCGTCCTTATGGCGGGTGCGCTGATTGATCTGCTGTCTTTGCAAGGGCCACCGGAAAAAAGCAAGTCTGGTGCGGTTGTGATGGTGAATTTGGGCGGCATTGCCTCTGGTGGCCCGCCGCATGCTTGCCGGGGAGCGCATAGCCCGCTAAGTGCATTCGGAATGTTCAAGCCTGTCAGCCCGCCATTTGAGAGTGCCTCATGAGTGACCCGATCGCCTTTATTGACCTTGCCGCACAGCAGCGGCGTATCCGCGATAAGGTGGACAAGGCCATTGCCCGCGTTCTGGACCATGGGATGTACATCAATGGTCCGGAAATTACGCAGCTTGAGGGAGAGTTAGCGGCGTTCAGCGGCTGTGACCACGTGGTCGGCTGTGCCAGTGGCACGGATGCGCTTGGGTTGGTGCTGATGGCCCGTGGCCTGCGGCCGGGTGATGCAGTGTTTGTGCCCGCCTTTACCTTCATTGCCACAGGTGAGGCTGTAGCCTGGCTCGGGGCGACGCCAGTGTTTGTCGATGTGGACCCCAGGACGTTTAACATCGACCCGAAACATCTTCAGGCTTCGATTGCTTCGGCAAAGGAGCAGGGCTTGCGGCCTGCCTGTGTCATTGCGGTTGATCTGTTCGGCCAGCCGGCGGATTACCCGGCGCTGCGGGAGGTCTGTGATGCGGAAGGTCTGTTCCTGCTGGCCGATGCAGCGCAGAGCTATGGTGGCGCGCTTGCTGACAAGCGGGTTGGGTCTTTGGGCGACGCAGCAACGACCAGCTTTTTCCCCGCCAAGCCGCTTGGGTGTTATGGTGATGGCGGGGCCGTGTTCACCGATGATGCCGATATGGCAGACCATCTCAGATCCCTGCGCAATCATGGTGCGGGGACGGATCGGTATGACAATGTGCGCATCGGTATGAATGGGCGCCTTGATACTATTCAGGCAGCTGTGCTGATTGAGAAGCTGGCGATATTCGAAGACGAACTGCGCGCCCGGCAGCGCGTTGCAGAGCGGTACAATGCGGCGCTCGAGGATGTGGCGACCGTTCCGCATGTGGGGAATGCGGCCAGATCGGCTTGGGCGCAATACACGTTGCGCGTGCCTGATCGGGATGATGTCAGAGCCCGTTGCCAGGACGCCGGCATTCCAACACAGGTCTACTACCCCATCCCGCTCCACCGTCAGACAGCCTACAAGCACTATCCGACTGGCCCTGGCGGCTTGCCGGTCTGCGATGCGCTGGCGGAAGATGTTTTGAGCCTGCCAATGCATCCCTATCTGGATGCGACGACGCAGGACCGCATCATTGATGGTGTTCGGGCCGCAATTGCCTGAAACTCGGTAGATCAATCAGGGATGTCAGACGGTTTTGACCGAAAATCATCATAAAGCCGAGGCGGTCCGGTATGTATCAGCGGATGAGGGCCGGGGAATTCGGATTCCCTGGTGGAGCAAAATCGCCGCAAAGCTCATTCTTTCAAGGCTACCTGTCAGCTATGGCATCTGGGCGCAGCTGGGACTCTTCCGGCATGGGCTGACGGACCATGACGTATCCAACGCCGTTGATTTTCAACGCGGTGTTTTTGACGAAGCGCGCGCGACACTGGGTTACCTGCCGCGCCGGGTTGTTGAACTCGGGCCAGGCGATCTGCTTACGGCTATTCCCGCGATGACCACTTTTGGTGTGCCCAATGTGGTGGTGATTGATACGGGCGAATATGCCACCACGGACAGCGAACCCTATGTCCAGGCATACCGACTTGCTGGTGAACAAGGTGCCGCGGTGCCCGCAGATAGCGACGGCCCCGCTTTTTTTGTGGAGATGATGGCGCGTACCGGCAGCCGTTATCTGACAAATGGGCTCGAATCCTATGCAGATGTGGAAACCGGCAGCGTTGATGTCGTGTATTCAAATGCCGTGCTGGAGCACGTCAGATGCCACGAGTTTGCGCAAACACTGGCGCAAATGCATCGCGTGCTGGCACCTGGGGGTGTCTGCATTCATCAGGTTGATCTGAAGGATCATCTTTCGGGCGGTCTCAACAATTTGCGATTCCCATCATCCGTCTGGGAACATGCGCTTTTCGCCAATTCCGGATTTTACACGAACCGCATTGGCTATACTGAGATGGTCACGGCGTTTGCCGACGCTGGGTTTGATGTCGCAATCAAGGAAGTGCAGATGTGGCAGGAGTGCCCGCTGCCAGCCCAATCACTGGCCGGGGAATTTCGTGACCGCGACGAAGATGACCTGAAGGTTGCCGGCTTTCGAATAGTTGCCCGTCGCCTATGACGCCGGCCGAGCAGCGCGCCTTCCGGTCTCGTACAGCGCCATCACTTGCCCTGTAACGGCTTCGACGGAGTATCCGTTTTCAACATGTTTGCGCGCCGCGGCACCAAATTTCTGACGTAAGTCATCGTCGATTATCAGCCGTGCAAGTGCTTTTGCTAATGCGTCAACATTGTTGGGTGGGACAATGAGGCCCGTTGTTTCATCTACGACAATGTCCCGACATCCTGGCATATCGGTCGTGACGGCTGGGCGGCCACATGCGGCGGCTTCGATCAACGACTTCGGCACGCCTTCTCTGTACCGGCTGGGAAGGCACGCGATATGGCATCCACGATAGAGCGCTGCCATGTCCGAAACACGCCCGATCCAATCCACCACCTCTTCATTTGACCATTTGGTCAGTTCATCTGCTTCAACGGCTGACCGGTTTTCCTCATCAAGGCCGCCTGCCAAGACGAACTTGGCTTCGATGCTCTGTTCACGAAGCAAACGTGCTGCGGCGACAAACTCCCGAATGCCCTTGTCGGCTATCATACGTGCAGCCAACACAATCCGAATGGGGCCGTCCGGTTCTGGTTGCGGCGCGAATGCCGAGAGGTCGACACCCGAGCCCTTTGTGAGCGACATCCGGTCAGTGGGGATGCCGAAACGTCGACCGACGAGCGCCAGATCATCTTCGTTCTGGAGGACGACCTGTGCGTTTCCGGCACCCAGAGCCAGGCGTCCGAGGATCGCGGCGATGGATTGAACGACCCGATCTGTTGCCGATGTGCCGGCAAAGAAAGATCCCAATCCTGTAATTGAGACCACCGTGAGAGGGCGCTTGCGGATGTGGCTTACCAAGCCCACGGTCAGCGATGGTTTCAGGGTAAATGCGTGCACCACATCCGGACGAATGTCATCTATCAGGCCGACAAGTCGCCGCAAGCTGCGTATCTCCCTGACCGGGTTCCCAAACGACCGGATCAGGGGAAGGTTGTGGAATGTCAGGCCATGGGAATCCTGCTGCCTTGCTTCATCCGCCTCCGACATGGCCACATGAACGTCATACCCGGCCTTTTGTGCCGCCAGGGCGATGGGCAGACGATGATTCAGGAAGCTCTCGAGTTGATTGACGACCAGGAGCAGGCGCGGCTGAGTGCATTCCCCCTTTGCACTGGCCTGCGTCTTCATGTATACCCTCGCGACTTGGAATGGCCCGGCGCTGAAAAGCGGCTCGGGCCTCATAGTTTTTCGATGATCTGGCGCGCGGCCAACCCAAGCATTCGGGCGGATATTCGCGATGTGTACTGGCGAAAACCAGTCGCGACGGGCGCAAGATCACACAGACTGAGGCAGATACCCATGGCGGTCCCTAAAAGTAAAGTCACCAAGGCCCGGCGTGGCTGGCGTCGCAGCCACCATGGCCTTGATCAGCCGGCATATGTGGAAAACCCGGATTCTGGTGAGCTTCACCGTCCGCACCACATCGACCTGAAGAGCGGCATGTATCGCGGCCGTCAGGTTCTGGAGCCGAAAGACGACGCCTAGGCGCTGTTTTCCACAGATTTCGGCCAAAAACACGAGTTCAAGGGGTCCTTCGGGGCCCCTTTTCTCGTTTTGTTCTCCTGAATCGGCCTGACGGGGAATGTGATGCGGTCGCGTCACGGGTGTGCCGCATTTTAACTGTAGGTCTTTGAACCACGCGAGGGATTACGGCTCCCTGTGGTACGTATTGCCAAAGGGGCCACTAACACGAGCTTTGCCGTTGGCACTGCGCTCATCCAAAGGATCCGGGGGACGACCCACATGCTTGCTATCATTCCACTGCTGCTGTTTTTGCTGATTGCCTACAATGTGGTGGTTTTCATCACCGGGCCTGAGCTGACAACCACCCTGTTCTCCCTCGACATGATGTCGGGCGCAGTGTGGACCTTCACCGTCGCGGACCTGTTCCTGGTTGTCGGACTGGTGCTGCTGTTCATCGAAATCGTGCGCGCCACAGGCACGTCGCATACCTCCATCGTCAACCATGGGCTGTCGATGCTGGTGTTCGTGCTCTGCCTGGTCGAATTCATCATCGTGCCGGAAGCCGCAACATCGACGTTCTTCTTCATTACGGCGCTGGCGCTGCTGGATGTTGTGGCCGGGTTCTCGGTCACCATCACCACGGCGCGACGGGACTTTGCCGTCGGCGAATAGCCGCCACCCGAAGATCAGACGACATCACTTGCCCAGGCCTCTTTGAGTGCCTGGGCAAGTTTTTTTGTGAGGGGGCCTGCCGTGAGTGGTGCGCCATCGATGGCGGTTACGGGGCAGATGCCCCACAGGCTGTTGGTCAGGAAAACCTCGTCAGCCGTCTTCAGGTGATCGAGGCTGAGTGACGCCTCGTTGGTTA
>ERZ1740067.1887-NODE-1887-length-13568-cov-4.301043_pt1 | contig 13568 bp, 8 predicted proteins | sample MGYA00581736_ERZ1740067 | MGnify/ENA primary metagenome ERZ1740067 (study PRJEB43018, sample SAMN04849236) | marine metagenome | isolation source: floating plastic debris | place: Pacific Ocean | collected 2008-08-27 | study: EMG produced TPA metagenomics... | reverse complement strand
ACGAACTCGTGCGTTGGGCCCCGGGCGAGCGCTACGCGGGCAACGCGCCGCAGACGCAGGGCGCCGGCGCGGCCCTCGCGCTCTGCCACCGCGCAATGCAAACACTGACGGATCTCCCCTCCGCCGCGAGGCAGGCGAGCCAGCACGCCTCCCCCACCGTCGTCGGGCAGCTCGCCCAGAGCGAGAGCGAGATGCCCGCCGCCGCCCAGACCGCCGCGGAGCTCACGAGCCTCTACTCGCGCGCGACGCTCCGCGCCGACGAGGCCGGCTTCGGCGGATGGCCCCAGCAGGTCATCCACGCCGACTGGCACCCAGGCAACCTGCACTTCGAGCAGCACGCCGTCAGCGCGATCGTGGATTTCGACACCGCCCGCGTCGGCCCCCGCGCCCTCGACATCGCCTGCGGTGCGCTCCAGTTCTCCCTCACCAAAGGTGGGGCTGACCCTACAGCTTGGCCCGATCACCTCGATCAAGACCGGTACATCCATTTCCTGCGTGGGTACGAATCCCAACTCGCCGACCCGCTCTCCACCGCGGAAGTCAGCGCCCTACCGTGGTTGATGGCGGAAACGCTCGTCAGCGAGGCCTCAGGGCCCGTCGCGGCCTCGGGCGGCTTCGCCGGTATCGACGGCGGCGTCTTCCTTGCGATGATCACGCGGAAGACCAAATGGATCCACGACCACGCGGACGACCTCGTCCGCGCCCTCGGCTGAGGAGAGCCCCATGCATCGCACCACCGCAGCCCTCGCGTCCCTCCTGCTCGCGGCGGTGGGAACGGCCTCCCAGAACGCGCCCGAGAAGCAGATCGACGCCTCGACCGGGCTCGACGAGATCGTCGCGATGCTCGACTCCGACTCGTACTTCGAGCGCGACGCCGCCCGCACCGCGCTCGCGCAACACCCGGGCCTCACCGACGACCGCATCGTCGAAATGCTCCGTTCGCCCGAGATCGCGCCCGAATCGAGCGTCGCCCTCGAGGGCATCCTGCTCGAGCGCTTCGAGACCCTGCCCGTCGGCGCGGTGGGCGTCACGTTCGACAACCTCGCGGTTGACGAACGCGGTGTCCGGGTCGGCGCGACGAATCCCGACTTCCCCGCGGTCCGGGCGGGCCTGGTGCGCGAGGGCGACGTGATCGTCAGTGTCGACGGGATCGCCTTCTCCACCCTCGGGCTCAACCTGCTCAGCGCGAGCGACCGCACCACCGCGACCCGCGTCGTCCAAGCGCGTGTCTTCAGCCGGGTGCCGGGAGAGTCCGTCCCGCTCACGCTGATCCGCACCGGCGAAGCGGGCGAGTCGGAGACACTCGAGATCGAGATCCCGCTCGGTGATTACGGGATGCACCGTCAGAACAACGATCCGAGCGGCGTCCGCGACGCCGCGGTGCGTGCGCGCTTCTCGCGCCTCGTGGGCGATGTCCGTTCGCGCGTCTCTCCCGTCCCGATGACCGCGAAGGCCTGGCCCTCGCCCTCGTTCCGCACCCCGCTGCGTCACAGCCAGAGCGCTGTGCTGGCGGTGCCCGCGCCCAACACGAGCCCCCGGTTCCTCAACGCGCTCGATCCCTACGCCCCCACGAATCACAGCACGTACGCGCGTGACACGTTCATGTCGTTCGTGAAGTCCATGGACAACCAGGAGCGTGATCGACGTGCACGCATTGTCGCTGATGACAACAACGTGCGTATCCGCCTCGACGCAAGGATGGTCCAGAACGATAACGCGTTGGCCCAACGGCGCGTGCGTGCCCAGGAGATGGCCAGACGCGGCAGCGGACGCACCACGGGCGGCCTCTCACCCGATGCGCACCGCCCCGTGCTCGACGAGATGACCCGACTGAGCGATTCCATCGAGGCGCTCAACCGCTCCCTCGCGTCGGCCACGAATGAGGCGACACGCTCCCGCCTCTCGCAACGCATCGCGGAGTCGTCCGAGCGGCTCAACGAGCTCCAGCAGGAACTCGACACACGGATGACCGAACTCGCCGTCATGCGTGAGCGCACACGCATGAGCGTCGAGCGTGCCGCCGGTCGCGTGCCCCGCACGCTCAACCGCTGATCGGTCGCCCGCTCAGTTCGCGACGATGTTGACGAGCTTGCCCGGCACGACGATGACCTTGCGCACCGTCTTGCCCTCGAGCAGCTGCTTCACGCGATCGTCGGCGAGCGCGGCCTCTTCCATCGCCTTCTGGTCCAGACCCGCGGGCACCGTGATGCGGGCACGCACCTTGCCCAGGATCTGAACAGGCACCTCCACCTCATCATCGACCAGCATCGCGGGGTCGTGGTCGGGCCATGGCGCGAGGGCGAGTTCCGCTTCCTCGCCGAGCCGCTGCCACAGGCCCTCCGCGACGTGCGGCACGAAGGGGGACAGGATGCGCGCGAAGCGCTGCGTCTGGTCGCCCGTCAGGCCGCCCGACTTGGAGGCGTGGTTGACGAACTCGATCATCGCGGCGATCGCAGTGTTGAAGGCCAGACGCTCGATGTCGTCGCCCACCTTCGCGATCGTCCTATGGAGCTGCTTTTCCGTGGAGGCATCGGGCTCGCTCTTGAGCTTGAGATCGCCCGTCTCCTCGTCCACCACCAGGCGCCACGCGCGCTGGAGGAAGCGGTGCATCCCGGTGATGTCCTCGGTGTTCCAAGGCTTCGACTGGTCGAGCGGGCCCATGTACATCTCGTACAGGCGCATCGTGTCGGCGCCATACGAGGCGATCACCTCGTCGGGGTTCACGACGTTGCGCAGGCTCTTGGACATCTTCGCGATAGTCTGCGTGCACGCCTCGCCGGTCGCGGTCTCGACGAACCCGCCCTCCTTCTCCTCCACCTCGTCGATGGGCACGAGCGTCTTGTCGGCGCGCTGGTAGGCGTGGCTCGTGATGAGGCCCTGGTGGAAGAGCTTGCGGAAGGGCTCGGGCTTCGAGAGGTGCCCGAGGTCGTGCAGGACCATGTGCCAGAACCGCGCATAGAGCAGGTGGAGCACCGCGTGCTCGGCACCGCCGATGTAGAGATCGACGCCGCCCTCGCCCGAACCCGTCCAGTAGCGCTCGGCATCCTCGCCCACGAAGCGCGAGTGGTTGTCAGGGTCGCAGTAGCGCAGGTAGTACCAGCAGCTGCCGGCCCAGCCGGGCATGGTGTTGGTCTCGCGTGTGACGATGGTCTCGGGGGGCAGCTCGGTGACGCCCGCCGCGCCCGCGGTCGTGCGCACCCAGTCGGTCGCCTTGCCGAGCAGCGGCTGCGGGTCGTCGCTCTCGGCGGGCGTGTAGTCCTCGAGGGTCGGCAGCTGCACGGGCAGGCGGTCTTCGCCGACGGCGTAGTGGTTGCCGGCCTCGTCGAAGACGACCGGGAACGGCTCGCCCCAGTACCGCTGGCGCGAGAAGAGCCAGTCACGCAGGCGGAACTGCACGGTGTGCTCGCCCAGCTTCTTCGTCTCGAGCAACTCGGTGACCGTCTTCTTCGCCTGTGTCTGGCGCATGCCTTCGATGCCCGGCGAGTTGACCGCGTACCCGTCGCCCGTGAACGCCTCGCCCAGATGAGCGTGCACCCGGGCCTCCTCGAAGAGCGCTCGCCCCTCTTGGAAGGTCGCGAAGCCCATCGACTCGATCGCCTCCATCCACTGCATGCGCACCACGCCACGGCGTTCGCCCACGCTGCCCTCTTCGTCGCCTTCGGGTCTCGGGCGGGCGTCCTGGACCGCCATACGAGCGTTGCGCGCACGCTCGAGTGCTTCGGCGAACCCATCGGGATCGACGTTCATCGTGGTCACGATGCCGAGCAGGTCCGCGAGCAGCCAGAACCACCGCTCGGACTGCGCCTCGCCCTCGGTGACGTGCGCGAAAAAAAACTTCATCGCGAGCAGCGTGCGGGAGTAGACCACGTCCTTGATCGGCAGACCGAAGAGCGAGGCGAACTCGAAGTCGCGGGTGTCGTGACCGGGGACGGCCATGATGGCGCCGGTGCCGTAGCCCATCATCACGTAGTCCGCGATGAAGACGGGGATTCGCTCGTCGGTCACGGGGTTGATCGCGTAGGCGCCGATGAAGACGCCCGATTTGTCCTTCGCCTCCTGGCGCTCCACGTCGGAGCGTGACGCGACGTGCGAGCGGTAGGCGTCGATCACCTCGCGGGGTGACGCGCCCTTCTCGATCAGCTCCTTCGCGCCCGGGAACCCCTGGGCCTTCCACGAGTCGCTCACGGTCTCGCCGAACGCCTCGCCCGCGAGCTCGTCGACGAGCGGATGCTCGGGCGCCAAGACCATGTACGTCGCGCCGTAGAGGGTGTCCGGGCGGGTCGTGTAGATGCGGATGCGCCGCTTGCCGCAGGCGAAGTCGGCGTGCGCACCCTCGGAGCGCCCGATCCACTCGCGCTGCATCGTGCGTGTGGACTCGGGCCAATCGACCTCGTCGAGGCCCGCGAGCAGGCGGTCGGCGTAGGACGTGATGCGGAACATCCACTGCTTGAGCGGGCGGCGCACGACGGGGTGCGAGCCGCGTTCGCTCTTGCCGTCGATCACCTCTTCGTTCGCGAGCACGGTGCCGAGCTTGGGGCACCAGTTGACGGTCTGCTCGCCCAGATAAGCGAGGCGCAGGTTGTCGACGAAGGACCGCTGTTCTTGAGCGCTCAGCTTGCACCACGCGCGCGCGCCGCCCCACGCGGCGTCGCCCGCTTTCAGCACCTCGCCCTTGGGCCCGGGGCGTGCGCTGTCGCTCTCGAGGTCGCCCACGAGTTCCGCGATCGGGCGGGCCTTGCTGGCGTGCGTGTCGAAATACGACGAGTACATCTGCACCCAGATCCACTGCGTCCACTTGTAGTACCCCGGGTCGATCGTGGAGACCTCGCGCGACCAGTCGTAGCTGAAGCCGAAGCGCTTGAGCTGGCGACGGAAGTTGTCGATCGCCTCGCCAGTGGTCTTCGCGGGGTGGACGCCCGTCTTGATGGCGTACTGCTCCGCGGGCAGCCCGAAGGCGTCCCACCCCATCGGGTGCAGGACGTTGAAGCCGCGCATCCGCTTGTACCGGCTGAGGATGTCCGTCGCGATGTACCCGAGCGGGTGCCCGACGTGCAGGCCCGCGGCGCTGGGGTACGGGAACATGTCGAGCGCGTAGAACTTCGGCGCGTCGGGGTTGAAACCCTCATCGCCCGGGTTGAGCGCACGGAAGGGGGTGCTCTCTTCCCATCGGTTCTGGCAGGCGAGTTCGAGCTCCTCCGCGAGACGGGCGTCGTAGCGGAAGGGCGTCTTGGTGGTCGTGTCGGTGCTCGTCGGGGCGTCGGACATGGGGCCAGTGTAGCCCCGCGAACGGGTTGTTTACGCCTCGTTCGCAGCCGCCCGCTTCGCCTTGAGCGAGAGGAGCTTGCGGGTCTCGCCCACGAGGTAGAAGGAACCGGTGACGACGATGAGATCGCCCCGACCGGATGCCTTGCGGGCGGTGGTCAGGGCGTCGTCGATGGCGGGCTCGACCTGGAACATCTTGTGGCTCATCTCCTCGAACCGCCTGGCGAGCTCGTGGGGGTCCATCGCCCGTGGGTTGCCCTTGGCCTTCGTGAAGACGACCTTGTCAGCGCCCTTGGCGACCTCTTCGAGCATCCCGTCCACGTCCTTGTCGGCGCTGCATCCGAAGACCATCACCATGGAGTCGTAGGGCTGGGCGGAGCCGATGGTCTTGACCAGGGCCGCCATCGCGCTGGGGTTGTGCGCACCGTCGAGCAGTATCCGGGGGTCGCGCCAGACGAGCTCCATGCGCCCGGCGGCCTTCGTCTTCGCGAGGCCCTCGACGACGGCGGGCGCGGGGAGCTCGAAGCCGTGCTCGCCCAGGCGGTCGATGATCGCGAGCACGAGCCCGCAGTTGAAGGCCTGGTGCTCGCCCGGGAGCGGCACGGGGACGTGCTCGAACGAACGGCGTTCCGTAGAGAGGCCCACACGCACGTGGGGGCCGCTGCGCTCGCCCGCCTCGAAGCGGTGCGAGAAATCGATGTCGTCGCTGACGACCTCGAGCGTCGTCCCCCCACCGCCCGCGCTCTCCGCGACCTCGCGCATCGCCTCCACGACCCCCTTGGCCTGCGGCACGGTCAGAGCCGGCACGCCGCCCTTGAAGATGCCCGCCTTCTCGCGCGCGATCTCCTCGAGCGTCTCGCCCAAGAACTGGGTGTGGTCGAGGTCGACGCGAGTCACCGCGGAGATGATCGGGTTCACGACGTTCGTCGAATCAAGCCGCCCCCCCAGGCCCACCTCGATGATCGCGAGATCCACCGCCTGCTCGGCGAAGTGCACGAAGCCGAGGGCGGTCATGGCCTCGAAGAAGGTGGGGGCGCCGTGCTTCTTGGGGATCGCTGCGCAGGCCTCCGCGACGCGGGCCATGCACTGCATGAAGAGGTGCTGGGTGATCGGTTCGCCGTCCACGCAGACCCGCTCCCGGACATCCTCCAGGTGGGGCGAGGTGTACACGCCGACCGTGAGGCCGCAGGCCCGCAGCGCGCTGTCGAGCATCGCGACGGTCGACCCCTTGCCGTTGGTACCCGCGACGTGGACGATGCGGAGTTCGTCCTGCGGATTGTCGAGCTTGGCGAGGATCGCCTGCATGCGATCGAGCTTGAAGACGTCGGGGCTCACGCGGCTCGTCCGCGTGCGCTCGACGTCCATCAGCCCGTAGAGCCACTCCTTCGCGGAGCGGTACGTCGTGATCTCGAGCTTTGAATCAGCGGCGGACTTGCCCCGCTTCTTCTTGCTCTTGGTCGTGGTTTGTTTGGACGATTTGGTGGCGTTGCCGGAGGTGGGCATAGTCTGGGATCCTAGCCGTGCCCCCGCCCCTGACCAGAGGCAAGACACGTCAGCACACCATCATCACCGAGGACACCATGCCGAACCATCCCAACACGCCACCTTCGCCCGCCGCGACCGAGTCGTGGCGCGTCTTCAAGATCATGTCCGAGTTCGTGGACGGCTTCGAAACAATGAGCGATCTGGGCCCCGCGGTCAAGGTCTTCGGCTCGGCGCGGCCCGGGCCCGGCGCCCCGACGTACGAGTCCGCGCGAGAGATCGGCAGGGTCTTCGCGGAGCGCCGCCTGCCCGTGATCACCGGCGGCGGCCCGGGCGTGATGGAGGCCGCCAACCGCGGCGCGTGCGAGGGCAAGGGTGTGTCGGTGGGCCTGAACATCGCGCTGCCGCACGAGCAGGAACCGAACCCTTACCAGACGATCAAGCTCGATTTCAACTACTTCTTCTGCCGCAAGGTAATGTTCGTGAAGTACGCGAGCGCCTTCGTCATCTTCCCGGGCGGCTTCGGGACGCTCGACGAGTTCTTCGAGAGCCTGACGCTCATCCAGACGCTGAAGATCGATCCGTTCCCTGTTGTCTGCGTGGACTCGAAGTTCTGGCGCGGGCTCTTCGACTGGGTCGGCGACACGATGCGCGACGGCTACCAGACCATCAGCCCGGGCGACCTCGACCTCGTGCACCTGACCGACGACATCCACGAGGCGGCGGACATCGTGATGGACTACGTCGAAGGGCGCAAGAGCGCGCCCGAGCGCTACAGCGTCGGGCAGGGCCCCGACTCGGGCGAGGGCACGCGCGAGGGCGTGAAGCGCCGGGCATCGGTGCGCATGAACCCGGACGAGCCGGGGATCTGAGGAGAGTGCGTAGTGAGTAGAGGAGTCGGGAGTAGTGACGGACATGCACTACTCGCTACTCACTACTCACTCGATGAGTGCCACCATGTCCCGCACCGCGTCCTGCAGGCCCGTGTAGACGCTGCGGCTGATGATCGCGTGACCGATGTGCAACTCGGCGATGTCTTCCAGGTCCGCGATCGGGCGCACGTTCGCGTAGTTGAGCGCGTGACCGGCGTTGAAGCGCATGCCCGCCTCGACGATCCGCTGTCCCGCGTCGCTCACGCGCGGGAGCTCCCGATCGAGTTCCGCCTGGCGGAAGTCGCCGCCGTGGTGCGCGAAGGCGTGGGCGTATGGGCCCGTGTGCACCTCGCAGATGTCGACACCCAGCTCAGCGCACGCGTCCACCTGCTCATCTTCGGCGTCGATGAAACAGCTCACGAAACACCCCGCGTCGCGCAGCCTCATGACGACGTCGCGCAGCCGGTCCTTCTTGCCCGCGACGTCGAGCCCGCCCTCTGTCGTCACCTCTTCGCGCCCCTCGGGGACGAGCATCGCGCTGTGCGGGCGCACCTTGGCGGCGATGGCGACCATCTCGTCGGTCGCCGCCATCTCGAAGTTGAACCGCACGCGGACGAGCGGGCGCAGGAGTTCGACGTCGCGGTCGTGGATGTGCCGGCGGTCCTCGCGGAGGTGGACGGTGATGCCGTGCGCACCCGCGAGCTCGCACTCGTGCGCCGCCCGCACGGGGTCGGGCTCGGCGAAGAGGTCCGAAGACGCACCCGGCGCGGCGTTCTGCGAGCCGCGGTAGCGGGCGTTGCGGACGGTGGCGACATGGTCGATATTGACGGAGAGTTGGGGCATGGGGAGATCCTACGATGCGATCCCAAAAGAGTCCTCTTTCCTCGAACGCCCGGATACGCGATGAAAAAAACGGGTTACTTGGTTGTGGCGGGCGGCGTGCTCACCATGGCGTGCGGCGGCGTGTCCGGCGGTGATGAGCCCGACCCGGTTTCCAACGAGCAACTCGCCGGCGTAGGGCCGATCTACCCCGGGGTGGCGGGTGGCGAGCGTTCGATCGTGTACCACGGCTGGAACACGCCCGACACCGCGTACATCGCGAAACACTGGCGTTCTATGGACAGCAGCGGGCTCGACGGGACGGGTTACTACGTCGAGTTCCCGATCGATCAGGGCGAGGAGCCCGTGCACCGGGGCGTTTACAGAACGAGCGTCGAGCTCTTCGACGGCTCTATCCGTTGGGAGCGTTGCTGGTTCGATCGAGCTCTGCTCGACCTCCGGGAGACGGACTTTGAGCGTCTCAAGCGGAACCACTTGCAGGTGTGGGTGACGCCCGCGAATTTCGACTGGCACGACGATTCGGCATGGCAGAACGTGCTGCACAATACGCGCGAGCCCGCGCGGTTCGGTGCTGCGGCGCCGCACACCGCCGGCATGATGTTCGACGCGGAACAGTATGCGTCGAAGCTCTGGTATCAAGCCGGGAGAGGGTCGACTGAGGACTTCGCGACGGTCGCGCGGAAAGTTCGGGAACGCGGTCGGGAGTGGGCCCATGCGGTCTCTTCGGAGTGGCCCGACGCTGAGCTTTTGATGCCGTGGATCAGCGACTACGCGGTCACCTCGCTCGGCGGGTTCGATGCACCCGCGCGTGCAACATCTGAGACCGGCCTCTTCCTGGCCTTCTTCGAGGGCATGTTGCAGGGGCTGGGCGATGGTGTCGCGATCTGGGAGGGCAACGAGCATGCGTACATGCAGGCCGCCCCAACCAGCTTCAGCCGCACCTCGTCGAGGCTGCGCAACAACCTCTTGGGTGTACTCTCACCGGATCTCAGGACCGAGTTTTTCGCGCATGTGCGGCAGTCCCACGGGATCTACCTCGACGCGTACGTGAATCCAGAGGGAACCCAGTACGGCTTGAGCAAGTTCGGTCGGACTGCTGCTGACCAGTTGTTCCGCAACACGCTCAGCGCGCTCTCCGCATCGGATGGGCTCGTGTGGCTTTGGGGCGAGGACGGCGTGATCTTTGAGCCGCTGACGGGCGACATGAGCCACAGGATCGCGGACCCAACCGCTGCTTGGGAAGACCGGATCGATGGTCTTGAGGTCGCCTTCGATTGGGCCCGATCGCCGCACGCCAACATCGAACGGAGCCTCTTCGAGATCGCGAGGGAGTACCAGAACGAGCAGCTGCTCAACGCGTTCCCCGCAGCGAGCCAGGGTTGGTCAACGGAGGGCTGGCATGTTTGGAAGGAAGCGAACGACACGGGCACCTTCTCCGTCGAGTTGCCAACTCCTATGCGTGACACCCAGTCGCTGCGTGTAGACGGCATGCGTCTCGGCGGGTGCTTCATCCACAACGTCCCGATGACGCCCTTGAGGACGCTGCTCGTGACGGCGCGAGCACGCGTCGAAGGTGACGCGATCCCGGTCCTCATCGTCCGGTGGCGTCATCCCGGTGGGGCGTTCGACATGGCTGGCGAGGACCTGCGTGCTTCGTTCGGCCCTCCCGATAAGGATGGCATACGCGTCGCGTACGTGGTCGGGTCGGCCCCGGAACAGGTGCACTCCGCCGCGGTGCTGCTCTCGGTCACGGGCGGCGAAGGTGCCGCAGTGCTTTTCGATGAAGTTAGGGCCTTCGACTTCACCGATGGCCCTGCGAGGTTGTGGAACAGCCGATGAGGGTGCACGCCCTTCATCACGCTCGGCGTGATCACAAGCGTGCTGGGCTCTGGCCTAAGACCGACGCTGCTCGTCGGATACCGCGCGGCTGAAGAGCGACGTATGGACGCGGAGCAACTGCGAGCGACGTAAGGCCTACTCCTCCGCCTTCGGATCGTGCTCTTCGAACCACGACAAGATCTCCGCGACCTTCGCGATGAGGTTGGAGGGCTTGGAGGCGATGCCGTGGGAGGCGTCGGGGACGCGGACGAGTTTGGTGGGGATCTCGCGGAGCTTCAGCGCGGTGTAGTACTGCTCGGTCTCGGCGAGCGGCGTGCGCAGGTCGTTCGAGCCCGTGATGAGCATCGTGGGCGTGTTGACGTTGCCGACGAGGGCGATGGGCGAGCGGGCCATGTAGTGGTCCTGGTGCTCCCAGGGCGGGCCCGGGAACCAGTACTTCATGAAGAAGGCGGGGAAGTCGCCGTAGAGGATCATGGAGTACCAGTTGATGACGGGCTTGGCGACGACGGCGCCGGCGAAGCGGTCGGTCTTGCCGACGGCCCAGGCGGTGAGCACGCCCCCGCCGCTGCCGCCCGTGATGAAGAGGCGGTCCTCGTCGATGAAGCCCTTGGCGATGAGCTCGTCTACGGCGTCCATCAGGTCCTGGTGGTCATCGCCCGGGTAGTTGTGGTGGATGGCGTTGCCGAAGGCCTCGCCGTAGCTCGTGGAACCGCGCGGGTTGACGTAGAGGGTGACGTAGCCGGCGGCGGCGAAGAGCTGGATCTCGCTCGCGAAGCGCGGGCCATAGTCGGCGACGGGCCCGCCGTGGATCTCGAGGATCATGGGGTACTTCTTGGAGGGGTCGAAGCCGGGCGGGGTGACGTACCAGCTCTGGATGCGCGTGTCGTCGATCGATGCGTCGGTCCAGAACATCTTGTCGGGGCGCATGTCGCGGTGGTCGACGAGGTCCCCGTTAAGATCGGTGATCGTGCGCACGGCGCCACGCCTCGCGATCGCGAGCTCGGCGGGCCTGGTGTGCGAGGCCTGGGAGAAAGCGACCGTGCCGTTCTCGCTGACGCTGAAGGAACCGCCGCCGTACGGGCGCCCGAGCGACATGCCGCCCAGGTCGTTGGCGACTTCGGTCACCTCACCGGTTCTCGCGTTCACGCGGAGGATCTTGGTGCGCCCGAGGTCGGTCGAGCGGACGTACACGGAGCGCCCGTCCGCGCTCCAGACCGGAGCCGCGACCTCGCGGTCTTGATCACCCGGCACGAGTCGCGGGTTAGAGCCGTCGATGCCGACGGTGTAGAGCTTTTCGGGCTGGTAGGCCTGGAAGCGGTCGTCGAAGCCGACGTACGCGATGGTGCGCCCGTCGGGCGAGATGGCGGGTTGGGTGTCGGGGCCGAAGCGTGCGGTGAGCTTGGTGATGCCGCCCGTCGCGACGTCGACGGCGTGCAGATCAGAGTCCTGAGGCTCGAGCTCCGCGTCTTCCCTCCGGTTCGCGGAGAGGACGATGTTCGCACCGTCGGGCGTCCAGCTGTAGGGGCCGTTGTGGTCGAACTCGCCCGAGGTGAGCTGACGGGCGGTGCCGCCATGGGCGGGGACGACGAAGAGGTGGGTGTTGCCCGGCTCGAGGTCGCCGCGTCCGTCGATGCGATAGACGAGATCGTCGATGATGTCGAGCGAGGGCCCCCACTCCGCGCCCTTGGGGGCAGCAGGGATCGTGGCGGCGGGCGCGCCCTTGCCCGGAACGAACATGGAGAAGGCGATGTGCTCGCCGTCGGGTGACCACGCGAGCGCCCCGGGGGACCGGGTGAGGCGCGTGACGGGCCCGGTGCGGCCGCTCTCGATGTGGTGCACGAAGATCTGGCGGCGCCCATCGAAGGTCGAGACGAAGGCGATGCGGTCGCCCGACGGGGACCAGCGCGGCTGCGAGACGCCCGCCTCGAGCACCACGAGCGGCTCGTGCCCTGTGCCGTCTGTGTTGATAATCCAGAGCGACGAGGTGCCGGCGTCATCGAGGATGTCGAAGCCGAGGCGGGTGTAGACGACGCGCTCGCCGTCGGGGCTGATGCGCGGGTCGCCCGCGCGTTCGAGCTCGAAGACGTCTTCGGGGGCGAAGGGCGGGAGGTGGTCGTCGGCGTGCGCGGCGGCGGCGGTGGTGACGGTGAGCGCGCAGGCGAGGGCGAATCGGCGCATGGTGGGCTCCGTTGGGCGTGCGTGTGGACGCCTCAGCCTACCAGTGCCCGGTGGACGCAGGTCGAGGCCCGAGCGTGCAACGGGGTTGTCCCGGCGCGTGTCATCGCGGGTCTTCACGGCGGGCGTCCGGCACGCGGATGTGCTCGACGAACTCCGCCTGGTCGCTCCAGAGTGTGATGCGACCGACGATGTCCGACGTGAGGATGGTGTCGCTGTGCGGGTGCCAGGAGACGCCCCACAGCAGGTCGGGTGCACCGGTGCTGGCGAGCAAGTCTCCCGCCTCCGACCAGATCGCGAGGCGGCTGCTCGACGTCGCGAAGCGTGTGCCGTCCGGGGCCCAGGCGATGTTGCGGAGTTCCCGGTCGCCCTCGAGCGTGGTGCTGCGGATCGGTTCGCCATCGCGCGTCCAGAACTGGAGGACGGGGTCGTCGTTGTCTGTCCCGTAATCGCCCACGACGAAGAAGTCACCCGATGGGTGCCAGGCGGCGCTGAGGAGCAGATGGCGTCCGTCTTCGGCACCGGGTCGGTGGAGGATCTGTCTGAGGGGCGTGCCGCGCTCGTCGTGGAGCGTGATGCGTGAGCCGATCGTCACGATGCGATCGCCCGTGGGCGACCACGCGACCCCCGTGAGGCCGCGCGCATCCCCGAAGCGTGGCACGTCGTGGAGGAGCGTCCCTGCGGCGTCGTAGATCCTGAGATGCCCGTCGCCCGGACTCGAGACCGCGAGGCGGTCGCCGCTCGGGCTCCACGCCACGCCGCGACCGGAGTTGTCTTCGAGGGGCGGGAGGATGATCCGTCCGCCGGTCGAGGGTTCGTAGATGGCGTTGATACCCACGCCCTGGCTCGAGACCGCGATGAGATCGCGTGACGGGTGCCATTCGATGTGCGTGACCGACGCGTACGGGATGTCTTCGGTTGCCGGACGGGCATCGTGCCCCTCAAGCAGCGAATCTCGCCCGAGCGTGTCGGTGTCGTAGATCCAGAGCGTGTGCTCTCCTCCGACGGCAAACGCAGAACCGTCCTGATTCCATTGCGCGGCCCACAGGATCATCTCGCGCTCGGGTGCCGGTGTGCATCCTGAAGCGAAGCACAGGC
>ERZ1740067.1885-NODE-1885-length-13576-cov-3.644479_pt1 | contig 13576 bp, 6 predicted proteins | sample MGYA00581736_ERZ1740067 | MGnify/ENA primary metagenome ERZ1740067 (study PRJEB43018, sample SAMN04849236) | marine metagenome | isolation source: floating plastic debris | place: Pacific Ocean | collected 2008-08-27 | study: EMG produced TPA metagenomics... | reverse complement strand
GGCAACATTAGTATTGCTCAGGTCCGCATTTTGCAGGTTCGCACCCCGCAGATTGGCCCCCCGCAGGTCCGCACTGCTCAGGTTGGTATTGCTCAAGTTAGCGCCGCTCAGGTCGGTCCCTTGCAGGTTGGTCCCACTCAGGTTAGACCCGCTTAGGTCTACAAAGCGCAGGTTTTGGCGGCTCAGGTCCACGCCGCTGAGGTCCACATTACGAGACGCGATCGCCTGGAGGTTAGTCCCCTCCAACTCCCCCTAAGAGAGTTGGGTCCCGGTAATGTTAGCGCCCTCCAAGCGGGCGCGGGCCAAATTGGCCCCTTCTAGCTGGCTGCCTTCCAAATCTGCTAAGAACAAATTAGCCCGCTCCAGGTCCACATTGTCGAGCTGAGCCTCAGTCAAAATGGCGGATTCTAAATCGGCCTGGTATAGGTCGGCGTCGGTGAGGGTGCTATTGGCCAAATAGCTGTTGGCCAGATCGGCATTGTCCAGGGCGGTTCCTGTTAAGTCAGCTCCACGCAGGTCCGTAGCGCGAAGCGTAGACCCAGAAAGACTGCTGTTGCTCAGGTCAGCCTCCTGCAAGTTCGCAATAAATAGGTCTGACCCGGTCAAGGTTGTTTCGGCCAGCGTGCTGCCGCGCAGGTTAGCACTTTCGAGGGTAGCGCCCGTCAGGTCAGCCCCGGTAAAATCGGCGTTGCGTAAATCTGTTTCACTCAGATTCGCGCCTGCCAGGTTTGCATCTGAAAGGTCTCGACCTTGACCGCCCTGGGTTACCAACTCGTGAACCAGTCGCCACTGGTCAGCCAATACTGTGGTGTTGTTTAACAGCGCGGTTGCCAGCCTAGCCTGGGTTAGATCCGCCTGTCCCAGGTTAGTGCCGATCAGGGCCGCATTTCGCAGGTCTGCACCGGAGAGATTAGCCTGTAATAAAAAAGCACCTTGTAAATCTGCGCCGTTTAAGTCCGCACCGGAAAGGTTTGCCCCGCGCAGGTTTGCCCCCCGTAAGTAGGCCCCGCGCAGGTCCGCGTCTCGCAGGTCACAGCCAGCGCACTGACGAGTTTGCTGCAGCCGTTCCACATGATCCGGATTCGCAGCCTGAGCCGGTGCAACAAGAATTAGAAGTAAGGCTGCAACACCATACCTCTGAAATTGATTGAGAACAAGGCGGCACGAAGCGTTCATAAAAGAGCCCGCAACAGATCACTCCACTCTACAGATTCTTTCATCGGCCATCAGGAGATCCCACTAGTGAATTCTGTTTACTCGAAACTAGGGATTGTTGTTGCCGTAGTGCTGTGTCAGTTAATCGGTGTCACACCTGGAGCTGTGGCTCAGCAAGGGCGGCTAGACGAGCTAGAAGATTTTGACTATTGGGAGAATCTGTGTCGCCTGCAAACTGATGCGGGCAAGTATGAAGAGGCCAGAACCGCCTGCGAACAGGCCATCGAGCTAGAACCGAGAGATGCGCGAATTTGGGCCGCCCACAGCGGCATTTTGCTGAGCCTGGAGCAGTACCCAGAAGCGATCGCATCCGCTGGCCAGTCTCTCACCTTTGACGATCAAAACTCCCTGGCCCTGACCTACCAGTGCATTGCCTACACTGCGCTGGAGCAAACCGAAACGGCCTTGGATATCTGTAACGATGCCCTACGGGTCGATGGGGACTGGGGCCGCCGTTCCCCAGCACTGGCCTGGCGGTATCGGGGCAGCATTTTAGAGCAGGCCGGGCAGTACGAGCAGGCCCTTGTGGCCTACGAGCGGACCCTGCTGCTGGAGCCAGACGATTCCCTAACGCTGGGGTACAAGTGCCGCACGCAGGTCGAGCTAGAACGCTACCAGCAGGCTGTGCGGACCTGTCAGCAGGCACTAGAGGGCGACGGACGCTGGCAGCCCGAGACGGCGGGCTTTGCCCACTATTACCAGGGCGTGGCCTACACCGAACTGGGGGAGAATGACAGTGCGATCGCAGCCCTTGATTTGGCCCTTGAAGCTGACCCCAACAATGCGGGCACCTGGACCTACCAGGGCCGGGTGCTGCAAAACCAAAACCAGTTCACCGAGGCCCTGACGTCCTACACCCGCGCCGTTGAGCTGGCTCCCACCTCGTCGCGGGCGCTGGTGGGTCAGTGCAGCGTCATGAACCAGCTCCAGCAGTACGAAACCGGCGCCGACGCCTGTCAGCAGGCCATTCAGGGGGATGGGGAGTGGTGGAGCCTGGGGGCGGCCCAGGCCTGGCACCAGCGGGCCCATGCTCTGTCGGGGCAGGGCATGCACGCAGAGGCGCTGGCCGCGGCGAACCGGGCTGTGGGTATGCGCCCAGGCTATGCAGAAGCCTGGAGCGATCGCAGCGTCATTCTCTGGTTCATTGCCAGTGAGCAGGTTGCCGCCTTGGATGAACGCACTGCCCGAGTCACCTACCAGCAGGCAATCGAGTCGGCCCAACAGGCCCTGACCCTGGTCCCCGAAGCGCCCCGCACCTTGGCAAATCTAGGCCGCTACTACCGCAGCTTGGCTGATCTACACGTCCAGCAGGGACGCCCAGAACCGGCCATGGCTGCCCTGCAAGATGCCCAGGATTATTACCAGCAGGCCCTCAGTCTAGATTCGTCAGACGACGAAACCTGGGTCAACTTGAGCGTGGTGCTGTGGCTGCAACAGGACTACGAGCAGGCCCTGCAGACGGCCAGCCGCGCGGTGGCGATCAACCCCAACTCGGTGACAGCATGGCTCACCCAGGGGGCTGCGCTGGCCTCTCTGGGGCAGTATCAGCAGGCTCAGCTCAGCTATCAGCAGGCCCTCAACCGAAACAAGGAGAATGCCCAGGCCTGGGCTAGCTTTGCCGTTGTAAGCTTGCAATTGGGGGAGTTCGAAACCGGCATGGCTGCCCTACAGACGGCCCTACAGCTAGACCCCGTCCAGCCGTTGGCCCTGGAAACGCAGGCCCTGGTGGAGGCCCAGTTACAGGCCGCGGCCGATGCCGCAGCAGACGCGATTCCCCTCGAAAGTGAGTAGTCTTCTACATCTGTGGCGAGCTTTAATCGAAGCAATCTGACCGAAACAATCCGTAAGGCGGCTGTGACAAATGCTGCTGGACGCTGGTTTGGCACACGCTAGCTTGAGCAACGGAAAAGCTCCAAACGGAACAGGGAGTGCGCATTGTGGAAATTCCCCTCGCCCGGCGACATCTCAAAAAATCCACTAAACGACCTGGCGCTGGACTGCTGTCGCTGCTGCTGGTGGTGCTGATCGCGCTCCATCCTGGGCAGGTGACGGCGGCTGAACCCATTCCACCTGAGCTTGTGGCCCAGCTCGACCAGGGACAGGCACTGTACGAGTCAGGGCAACTATCCGCAGCCCAGTCCCTGTTAGAATCAGCGCTGCAAACGGCGCGATCGCAAAACGCCAACCTGGCTGAAGCCATCGTGCTGAGCAATTTAGCCTTGGTCTACGGCCAAAGCGGCCAGTGGACAGTAGCTGAAACAGCTATGCAGGACAGCCTACAGTGGCTAGAAGCGCAGTCCGACCCCGACAGCTTAAGTATTCTGGCCCAGGCCCTGACCGTACAGGGGCGGCTACAGTTTGGGCAAAACCATCCCGAGTCGGCGCTGGCGTCCTGGCGCTCTGCCGCCACAGTCTACGAGCAGGTGGGCGATCCTACAGGGATGCTCCGCAGCCAGCTCCATCAGGCCAGTGCCCTACAGGCCATGGGATTCCACCGCCGCGCCCAAACAGAGGTGTTAGCGCCTCTACAGTCCACTCTGGCGCAGCAGCCCAGTTCTACTGGCAAGGCGGCTGCCCTGCGTCAGTTGGCCACGGCCTATCAGGTTTTAGAAAGTCTAGATGCTGCTGAGCAGGCTGCAGTTGCCAGCCTTGCCGTGGCTAGTGAAATTGAGCAGCCATTGGCGATCGAGGCGGCCCATCTTAAACTGGGCAACATTGCTGCCGCTCGGTTACAGGAGGCTCGCAGTCTCAAGCGGGAAAGGACAGCCAAGGCTGCTGCGGAGCGCGCCCTTGACCACTATCAAACCGTAGTTGATAGCGCCATTGCCCCACGGCCTGACCGGCTCAATAATCGCTTGCGGGCGCAGCTCAACCAGTTGGATGTTTTCCTGCAAGCGGGCCAGGGGACTGAAGCTGGACGACTATGGCCCACCTTGCTACAACAATTGACCGCGCTCCGGGCCGATAAAGTCACCCTGCTGGGTCAGCTCAAACTGGCAGAAAGCCTGCTGCGGCTCCGGCAGCTCTCTGCAGCCGATGCGCCGACGGTCGGAGAGATTCGGCAACTCTTGCAGGTGACCAAGGGCGCAGCGCAGCAGTTAGAAGACCAGCGGACTCAGGCCTATGCAGAAGGTTATCTGGGACAGCTCGCGTTGATGGCTGGTGACCTGCCCCAGGCACAGCGACAGACCGAGCAGGCCCTGTTTTTGGCCCAGGCCTCCCAGGCCACCGAAATGAGCTATCGCTGGTACGAGCAACTGGGGAAAGTTGCCGAACAAAAGGCGGATCGGCGGGGTGCGATCGCAAACTACACGGGCGCGGTTCAAACCCTGAAGCATCTCCGCAGCGATTTGGTCAGCGTTAATCCCCAAATTCAGTTCTCCTTTCAAAAAAGTGTTGAACCCCTGCACCGCAAGCTCATTTCGCTGCTGCTGGACCCAGCCGTGGGCACCCCCAGCCAGGCAAACCTTATCCAGGCGAGAGACATTATCGAATCGCTACGGGAAGAAGAGCTGAATGACTACCTCCGGGCCGCCTGTCTGGACACCAATGAGCCAACAGTCAACTATGACGTTGCAGGAACAGAACAAACAGCCTTTATCCACACCATTATCCTCGACGACCGCCTAGAGCTGATTGCCAAACTGCCAGGACAGCAAACCCTACAAAACTACGCCAGTCCGATTTCAAAGGCTGAGCTGGAGGCCAAGTCCCTCGATCTGCGGACTCGCATTGGTACGGCTTATTACAGCAACAGCCCCACCTTTGAAGGATCAGCCCAACAGCTTTATCAGGTCCTATTCGAGTCAATACGCAAGGACCAGCAGTCCTCACTAGTGCAGGATCTAACGCAGCAACAGACCGAGGCTTTGGCATTTATCCTCGATGGCAGCCTACGCAACATTCCCATTAGCGCACTCTACGACGGCGCACAGAAACAGTTTGTATTAGAAAAGTTTGAAGTTGCAACAACCCCGTCACTCAGGCTGCTAAACGCCCAGCCTCGCCAAGGAACACTGGACTTCGATACACTAACCTATGGCCTTTCTGAAGGGCGTCAGGGGTTCGAACCGCTGCCCAATGTTCGTGCCGAGGTCGATAGAGTCTGCACGCTAGTCAACTGCGACGTGCAGTTCAACGAAGCCTTTACGCGGGAACAGTTTCTGAGCCAAACGGGCCAGTCCGATGCACCGATTGTTCATCTGGCAACCCATGGCCAGTTTGGTACTCGCCTGGATGAAACCTTCATTTTGACCTGGGACGAAACCCTATCGATTAGTGATTTTAACCAGTGGTTGCGATCGCGAACGCCTCGAGAGCCCACCGAGCTGCTGGTACTCAGTGCCTGTGAGACCGCCCTGGGCGATGACCGTACGACTTTGGGGCTTGCAGGCGTTGCTGCCCGCGCCGGCGCCCGCAGCACCGTAGCCAGCCTTTGGAAAGTGGACGATCTCATGGCCTCACTCATGATTCCAAAGTTTTACGAGGCACTCTCCCAAGACGGCATGACCAAAGCCAAAGCGCTTCAGACCGCTCAGCGCTACATCGTAGAGGCTTACCCAGAGTATAAGCACCCTTACTACTGGTCGGCGTTTATTTTAGTCGGGAGCTGGTTGTGAAATGAAAACATTCTGGCCAAGGCTTTGGCTGTCGAGTTCTGTAGTAGCACTGTGTGAAACGCTACTCACTATGCCGGTACAGGCACAAATTATTCCCGATAACAGTCTAACCATTCCGTCTGAAGTAATCTCTGGTGACGATGAGTTGGTTATCGGAGGTGGCGATAATGTGGGTGGCAACCTATTCCACAGCTTCCAAATATTCAACATCAATAGCGGCCAGAGGGTTAGATTCTCCAATCCGTTTGATACATCAAACAATGCATCAGATGCCGTGAACATCTTCGCACGAGTCACGGGCAGTCAAATCTCTAATATTGACGGGATTCTAAACGTTGAGGGGGGTGCGAATTTTTTTCTGATTAACCCCAATGGGATTATCTTTGGTCCTGACGCTCGGTTAGAGGTCAACGGCGCTTTTACAGCCAGTACGGCAGATAGCTTCACGTTTGATGGGGGTGCTGAATTTAGTGCTTCTAACTCGAACTCAGCGCCTTTGGTAATGGTCAATATCCCTGTTGGGTTGCAGCTTGCCCCTGATTCAGCCGCCACTATCATTAGCCGAGCTACTCTATCATCTGGGCAAGATCTAACGTTAGTAGCAGGCAATCTAGTTCTGGAAAACGGTCAAGTTAATGCCGGTGGAAATATTTTTTTACAAGGCAATCGTGTTTCCATCAGCAATAATCCTTTGAAGACTATTGAGGCAGATTTCTTTCTGCCAGAAGACGTGGTACTTAGTTTTCTTCAGAATGAAACCGGCATTCTTGATCTCAGTTCTATTAGAATTGAGGTTAGAAATGCCCTTCAGGCAGGATTCTCAAGCGAACCTGATGCTGAGCTATTACTCAGTGGTGATATTGAAATTCAGGGCGGCCCAATTTTTATTTCAAACAGCAATATCAGTACAAGCATTAGCTCTCAAGGACGCGATGGGCTAGCTGGAGACATTCGCATAACAAGCACCGATCAGATTACCCTCAGCGAAAACAGTACCGCCGAAACAAATTTTTCGGTCAGTTCAACTATCGAATCGCGTAATTTTCCTGTTACTGGCTTTGGTGGAAACATTACACTGGCTGCGGATGGTGGCATCCTCTTAGAAGATGGTAGCGCTCTAGAGGCTGATGTTTTTGAATTTGAAGGTCAGCCCCTATCTTCAAGCTCTTCACTAACGACTTTCGAGGGTCTAGGCGGGGATATTAGCGTTAGCGCTGCGAGTGTTGAGTTGCGTGGCCGTAGTCGGTTTACGACTCAAGCACGCACAGTTGTCAGCGAATCTGAATTCAGTTCAGATACCGTTATTGGCGGAAATATCACGATTTTATCTGATCGCCTTATCCTTCGAGAGGATGCAGAAATTGCTCTAGTTAATCGACAGGGACCCGCTGGAGTACTCAATATCTCTGCGAATGTTGTTAATTTGGATAACGGTACACTCAGAACCGAGACCGGGACAAGTGCTGCCTTCGATTCGGCTAATATTTCGTCGGCGGGAAATATCAATATTAATAGAACAGAGGAGCGTATTATTGCGGTTGATACGGAACTGTTTGGTGACGAACCACCACTAGAGACAGATCCCGAACCCCCGCCTGCTGAAGAAGATCCAGACCTCCTGGGAGACCGGGTAGGAACTTCTGCTGAAAGTACTTCAGGCGTTCTACTCATGCAAAATGAAAGCCTGATCTCAGCCATCGGCTTTAACGGTGCGCCAGCAGGCGATATCTCACTAGAAAATATGGCTTTTGTCATTGGCCTACCGCCCACCGGCAACAACGGTAGCGATATCATCACTCGGGGGGATGCCGCGACGGCAGGCCAACCTGGAACCATTACGGTTGGAGAAAACGTGATGGGATTCGCCTTCCAGACAGCTGTGCCCGGCAACCGCACCAACGACATTGAAACCATTGGCCCTAACGAGCCTGAAGACCTGGAAGAAGTGCCGGAATTCTATGAATTTTCCCCTTTACCAGACACCCTACCGCAGTCTATAGACCCCATCAAAAGCTATTGCGAGTCCGCCAGCTCACCGGACAATGCCGTTGGCCTCACCGTAAGCGGGCGCGGCGGTCTACCAACCACACCATCCGATCCACTGGAGGGTGAATCTGAAACATCCGACTGGGTAAGGCTGTCTGAATCGTCCACTGTGGCAGGCCCGATAGTGGAAGCCTCCGTCATCGAATCCCATAGCGGTCTTTCTCCACCGTCCTTCTCTGCTGATCATGCCACTTGCCGAGCGGCCCCAGTGGCACGCGTGGAATAAGCAATCGATGATGGACCCGTGCTAAGGTCCGTCGGCAAAGTCCGGTCTAAAGTGTGGCACTACCAGGAAATAGACCAACTGGCCTTGAAATATAAAGTCACTGGGTGCAGGGTTGCGATCGCACGACCACTACAGAATTCTTCTCGTCCCTATTTATTGCCCTTAAGAGGTATTCGTCACCATGCAATTGCCAACTTTGATGGCGCTGGCCCTGGCTTGGGGCACTGGCACAACAGCGGTGTCGCCCCTATCTCCAGTCGCAGCATCACCCCTTTTCCAGCCTGTAGGGCATCCGGACGCGACGTTGCTTACCCGTCGCTGGCGATATCGATTCAACGTCAGAGCTTCGCGCTATCGTCGTGGCGGTATCTCCCGAGGAGAAGAGTGTCCTACAGATATTATCTCGTCAGTTACGCCGCCGATAGAACAGGCGCTTCAGTCAGACGAGCTCCCTGCCACCGCTTATCTAGGTACCTCTGCTCATCCCACCTTCTTCATCTTTTCACCCCAGCTACCCGAAACCACCGTTAAGCTGACCCTCAGCTACGACGATGAGGCTAGACCCGCGTACGAAACCACGCTGTACGAGGTGGAGTACACTATCGATGGACAGTCAGGCATTGTTGGCCTCACAACCCCCGAAACTGTCCCGCCACTAGAAGTGGGCCAGCAGTACCAGTGGGAGGTTGCCGCCTTCTGTGCCCCTAACTCAGAAGATCCGCTAGCCATTGACGACAGCATGATCCTGACAGGCGGCGTTATCGAACGGGTGGCTGAGACAGCAGCGGGCTCACCTCAAGAGCAGCTCGATAGCTATTTAGAGGCGGGCATTTGGCAAGAGGCCCTTACCCTGGTAGCGCAGACCTACTACCAAAACCCTGACGACCCAGCGGCAGTAGAGGATTGGGAAGGATTGATGGAGGCAGCCGGACTAGCCCAGTTGAAAGCCGTGCCGGTGGTTACGATCGCAGAAGGCACCGTACTATGGACCGCTAATGCACAGGTTTCGCCTTGATTACTGACCAAAGTGAGTATCAGTTTCGAATCAAGTGCTGTCTAATTTAAGGACGGGAGCACTACGCAGTTTTATGACGTTACCAGCAGAAATTACTGCGGGGCTTCCTGTTCCATGGGTATTCAACGGTCGATTTGGCGCAACGCCTGCAACTTTGTTCTGGGGTTTTTACTTGCTGTTGGCCTGTCATCATTCGACCTAAGTTTTGGCGATAATGTTTGGGCTGTAGTGGTTACTCCGCAACAGCTAAATGCAGCTACAACGCAGCTATGGAGAGAAGCAAGGCTCCCTCTGTCAGAATCGCCAGCCAGCGCTATAGCTTCTCTAGAAGCTACATCAGCTAGAGCCCAAAGAGACACCTTAGCGAAGGAAGTTGCTCAGGTAAGCGGGCAAGGCAGTCAAAGCATTATCGCTGGATTAAACCAGGGACAGACCTTTTACAACGCAGGAAATCTTACACGCGCTGCCGAAGTCCTTCAGCAAACGCTGCAGATAGCCCGTACTCAACAGAACGCTCTGGGTGAGTCTGCAATACTCAGCAACCTGGCGCTAGTGTACGGGCAACAGGGCCGTTGGACAGAATCTGAGCAGGCAATTTCCAGCAGTCTGGACATCCTGCGCAACCGGCTAGTTACCGATACACCCCAGCGGTTATCGGTTTTAGCTCAGACATTGAATGTACAGGGTCGCCTTCAGTTTGGCCAAGGAAAGACATCAGAAGCCTTTGATACCTGGCAGGCTGCCGCCACAGTCTATAGGCAGGCAGGCGACTTTTCAGGTGTTGTTTACAGCCAGCTCAAACAGGCCCGAGCTTTGCAGGCCCAAGGCTTTCACCAGCGCGCGCTAAGCGAGGTCCTTTATCCCCTCTACGAGGACTTATATAGCAGCGAAAATTCGCTTGCTAAAGTAGCTGCGCTCAATAGCTTAGCTGAGGTTTTTCAGGTGATTGAGGGCGGTCAGTTTGCGCAGAACTTGGCCACTACTCTAGAAGAGCAGAGTAGGACGCTTTTACCGGAAACGGCTGATGATATTGCGCAGGCAAGTCTTGAGGTAGCAGAAGCCTTAGGAAATGGAGATGCGATCTCAGCGACCCAGCTAACGCTCGGCAATCTTGCGTTTATCCGACTGCAGACTGCGTTTGACCAAGGCCGCATTCCTGAGGCCACTGCCATTGACAGCGCTATTGAGCATTATCAAAACGCGATTGACGACCAGGCCGAAACTGCTAACACGGTACGAGCGCAGCTAAACCAGCTCAATTTGTTAACAACGGTTTACCAGCAACTGGCTGCTTCAGTCCCACTACGAGCAGAAGAGGCACAAACCCGAGCCGCTCAGGCAATTGAGATCTGGCAAGCACTCCGTTCTAAACTAGATGACCCTAATCAGTTTCCGTTGAACCAAGAGGGCATCTATGCGCAGAGTAATTTGGCCCGTCACCTCTTCACTCTGGTTGATGCTCAGCCAGCTGCTACACCATCCTGGCAGCAGATCGAGAACATTTTGAAGACAGCTCAATCAGCAGCAGCCCAAATTGGCGATAAGCGAACCACCGCTTACGTTTTCGAAACCATCGGTGCTCTGAAGCAAGCTCAGGGACACACCCAAGCAGCCATTGCCGAAACGGAAAAAGCTCTACAGATTGCCGTAGAGGTTAACGCAGCAGACATTACCTACCGAGCCTATGAACAGCTTGGTCAGCTACATGAAGCTGAGGCAAAAGCGGCAGCAAGCGCTCCGGCAAAGCGAACAGCAAAAAGGAACGCTATCGGTGCCTACAGAGGAGCTATCCAAACGCTTAAAGGGCTCCGGACTGATTTAGTCAACTTAAATCCTGAGCTACTTTTCTCCTTTCAAGAAAGCGTAGAACCTGTTCATCGCAAATTAATCAGCCTACTATTAGAAGAAAACCCCTCGCCGCAAAGCCTTGAAGCGGCGAGAGATGTCATTGAGTCGCTAAGAATAGAAGAGATTAATGATTTCCTCCGTGCGGCATGTGTCAATGGGCGAGCTGTTGCCATCAACGAGATTGCAAACACTGAAAATGTAGCTATTCTATACCCAATCATTCTAGAAAATCGCTTAGCAACCATTGCGAGTTTTCCCAGGACTAACTCGATTGATCCTTCAAATAGCGCGAGCGAACAACCTGCCTCCAATTCTGGTCAGAAAGAAAAGCTGCAATATTATAAGGCAAACGTAGATGTTGATGACCTAAAGACATTAACCGACGAAATCGTCACACAGACCCTTACAGGGGACGGTGATGTCTATGACTTGTTGCAAGAGCTTCACGATTTGCTTCTTCCTCCCGTACTTCAGGCAGAACTAGAGAAGGACGACACTGACACACTGGTATTTGTGTTGGACGGCTTCTTACGAAATTTATCTATGGCGACTCTCTATGATGGTGAGCATTTTCTAATTGAAAAGTATGCCGTTGCCCTTACTCCGGGCTTTCGGCTCCTTAATCCTGAACCTATTCAGGACAAGTCTCTTAGTGTGCTGTCCTTTGGCTTAACTGAAAAAAGAGGTAACTTTTCGGCGCTTCCTGCTGTAGAAGACGAGATTAAAGCTATCGAAGCGCTTGTGCCCACCCAGTCTTTTCTCGATGATAGGTTTACGAGTCAACAGCTTGAGCAATCTCTGAGACAATCTAGTCGGCCCATCGTTCACCTCGCTACCCACGGGAAATTCAGCTCGGAGTTAGAAACAACCTACATTCTGGCAGAAGACAGAGAAATCAAGGTTAATGAACTTAGCCAGTGGTTGAGGGCAGGACGAGATCGGTCTAATCCTATAGAATTGCTAGTCTTGAGCGCATGTGAAACGGCAGTGAGTACCGAGAATGAACGGGCTCCGTTGGGGCTAGCCGGAATTGCTGTTCGATCTGGGGCACGAAGTACCATTGCCAGCCTTTGGCAAGTAAATGATACATCCACAGCAGAAGTGATGAAAGACCTATATACGGAGCTAGTTCATGGAACGGTCAGCAAAGCCAAGGCTCTTCAAAATGCTCAGAAGAAATATATTGAAACGCACCCAACAGATGATCATCCCTATTACTGGGGAGCCTTTATTCTGGTCGGGAACTGGCTTTAGCAAGTGTCCTCATTGATCAACCTTATGAAGGACCGTTCATCAAATTCCAATAAAATTTTGCTGGGTGAGTAGGGTCTTCTAACAGCTTTCGATAGAGTGTTTATAGGCATCTATCCCTTCGAAGCGTTTGTTCTTGAGAGTGAGTTGACACGCTGTGCCAAATTTTAGAAATTATGCCATTGGCTCTTCGGGTACTCCATCACCAGGGGTTGTGGGGCTGTTAGTACTTGGGGAAGGTGCAACATTGTTTGCGCTAGGGGCATCAGCTCAAATCATCCCAGATGGGACGCTAGGGGCAGAGTCTTCAGTTATTCAGCCCAACCAGTTTATCCGGGGTGATAATGCTGATTTGATCACAGGGGGGGCTACTCGCGGCGGTAATTTATTCCACAGTTTTCAGGATTTGAATGTGGAAATGGACCAGCGAGTTTATTTTTCAAACCCGGCAGGTATTGAGAATATTCTAGGGCGAGTAACAGGAAGCAGCCGATCAGATATTGATGGGCTGCTGGGCGTTAATGGCTCAGCGAATCTGTATTTGATTAACCCGAATGGTATTGTGTTTGGGCCGAATGCACAGTTAGATGTGGCGGGCTCGTTTACGGCGAGTACGGCGGATCGGTTTACGTTTAGTGATGGGACTAGCTTTAGTGCGACGAATCCGAATGCACCGCCGTTGGTGACAGTAAATATTAACCCAGGGATTCAGTTTGGACAAGATACGCCAGCAGCATTGGTGAGTGAGGCGGATTTAGAAGTTGGTCAGGACCTGACGCTAGCGGGTGGAGCGGTGACAAGCAGTGGCTTGTTGTCTGCGCCAGAGGGACATGTGACCGTGGATGCGGTTGCGGGTGATGCTCAGGTGCAAGATGTAACAGCTTCGTCAGCACGCTTATCAGCGAGTGAAAATTTAGTTTTGGAAGAAAGCCAGCTATTGACTGAGGGAGATCTATCACTCCTAGCAGAAGATACTGTTCGCATTCGCGATAGCGAAGAGAACTTATTCTTAGCAGCGGCTGGGGGGGATTTACTGATTCAAGGCAATGAGCAGATTGATGTTCTCGCCTTGAATCATTTAGAGATAACCCCGTTTCAGAGTGGCGGAAATTTGACGCTAGTCAGCAATGGTTACATATCAGGAGATGCACACTTCTTCAGTTTGGGCGATTTCTCAATTCAAGATCTGAGCGGTGGACTTGGTAGCTTTGTTAGCCTATACGATCCAATTATCAGTGCAAACGGCGACGTAAACTTTGGGGAATATAAAGGTGTTGCTCTAAAAGTTGAAGCAACAGGAAGCATCACGGTTACTGGCAATGTAACAATCACTGGACCAGATGAGAGTTTCCTTAG
>ERZ1740067.1884-NODE-1884-length-13576-cov-7.473634_pt1 | contig 13576 bp, 17 predicted proteins | sample MGYA00581736_ERZ1740067 | MGnify/ENA primary metagenome ERZ1740067 (study PRJEB43018, sample SAMN04849236) | marine metagenome | isolation source: floating plastic debris | place: Pacific Ocean | collected 2008-08-27 | study: EMG produced TPA metagenomics... | reverse complement strand
GGGCGGCCAGCACCGTCTCCAGACGCTCGGGCTCATTGCCCGCCCAGTGGCGCTGGGGGGCCAGACGGCTGCGTGCGCCGTTGGCGCCGCCCCGCTTGTCCGACCCGCGATAGGTGCGGGCGCTGTCCCAGGCGGTGGCGATCATGTCGGCGTGGCTGAGGCCGCTGGCCGCGATTTTGGCTTTGACCGCGTCCACATCATAGGAGGTCGACCCTGCGGGCACCGGGTCTTGCCAGATCAGGTCTTCCTCGGGGACTTCGGGCCCGATGTAATTCGCCTTGGGGCCCATGTCGCGGTGGGTCAGCTTGAACCAGGCGCGGGCAAAGGTGTCGCGGAAATAGGCCTCGTCGGCCATGAACTTTTCGCACACCGCGCGGTAGGCCGGGTCGACCTTCATCGCCATGTCGGCATCGGTCATCATCGGCATGGTGCGGGTGACACCGTCATGGGCGTCCACCGGCATGTCCTCTTCGCGGATGTCGATGGGTTTCCACTGGTTGGCCCCGGCTGGCGATTTGGTCAGCTCCCATTCGTAGCCGAAGAGCAGCTTGAAATAGCCCATGTCGAACTTGGTCGGCTCGGTCGTCCATGCGCCCTCGATGCCGGAGGTGATGAGCGAATTGGCCTTGTCGGTCTGGTTGGGGTTCATCCAGCCAAAGCCCTGGTTCTCGATCGCGCCGCCTTCGGGCTCTGCTGTCAGCGCGCTGGCGTCGCCGTTGCCGTGCGCCTTGCCCACGGTGTGGCCGCCTGCCGTCAGGGCCGCCGTTTCCTCGTCATTCATCGCCATGCGGGCAAAGGTGACGCGGATATGTTCGGCCGTGCGCGCCGGGTTCGGGTTGCCGTTCACGCCTTCGGGGTTCACGTAGATCAGGCCCATGTGCACGGCGGCCAGCGGGTTGGCCATGGTGGCGGCGTCATCGAGGTCTTCGTACCGGTTCTCGGACGGGGCCAGCCACTCGGTCTCTTCGCCCCAGTTGATGTCCGTCTCGGGCGCCCAGATGTCGGCGCGGCCAAAGCCGAAGCCGAACGTCTTCAGCCCCATCGATTCGTAGGCCACATTGCCCGCAAGCAGCATCAGGTCCGCCCAGCTGAGCGCGTTGCCGTATTTCTTCTTGATCGGCCACAGCAGGCGGCGGCCCTTGTCGAGGCTGGTGTTGTCGGGCCAGGAGTTCAGCGGCGCAAAGCTCTGGTTGCCGGTGGAGCCGCCGCCGCGCCCGTCCTGCGTGCGGTAGGTGCCCGCCGCGTGCCAGGCCAGGCGGATCATCAGGCCGCCGTAATGGCCCCAGTCCGCAGGCCACCAGGGCTGGCTGTCGGTCATCAGCGCGGTCAGGTCCGCCTTGACCGCGTCATAATCGAGGCCCTTGACCGCTTCGCGATAGTCGAAATCCGCGTCCATGGGATCGACGCGCGCGCCGTGCTGGTGCAGCACATCGAGGTTCAGCGCGTTGGGCCACCAATCCTTGTTGGTGCGGCCCCCAAAGGTGCTGGCAAGGGCTGTCCCGTGCATCACCGGGCATTTGCCGACGTCGTTTCCGTCCATGTTGGTCTCCTATCCGTGCTGTGTTCGGGTCCGGTTCACTGGCCGATCTAAGTCGCGTTTTGAATCATTCTAGACTTGTTTGGCCTTTCCGTGCGCCCGGCGCCAGCCGAATCGAACGTGGCGTGGTGACGGGCGGCTGTATGCCTTGTAGCAAGTGCTGGCGATAAGGCGAATTTGCATTAATCTATCACTTTGATAGGGTATCATTATGACAACCATCACTCTCAAACAGCTCAGGTATTTCGATGCCGTCGCCGAGGCCTTGCATTTTGGCCGGGCCGCCGATGCCTGCGCCGTGTCGCAACCCGCCCTGTCGGTGCAGGTCCGCGAGCTGGAGCAGAGCCTTGGCCTTGCCTTGTTCGAAAGAGCGCCGCGCAATGTGCGCCTGACCCGCTTTGGCGAGGCGTTTCGCACCCGTGCGCAGGCGATCCTGCGCGATGTGGACGCGCTGGATGACCTGGCGCGGGCGGCGCGGGACGGGTTGGCAGGGCGCTTGCGCCTTGGCGTGATCCCGACCATTGCGCCCTATCTGCTGCCGGCCGTTCTGCCTGCGCTGCGCGCTGCGCGCCCGGGGATCGATGTGCACATCCGCGAAACGGTCACACCGCGCCTTGTTGACGAATTGCAGGAGGGCAGGCTGGACGCCGCTATCGTCGCGCTGCCGCTGGAAGAGACGAACCTGATCGAATGGCCACTTTTTGACGAGGATATGGTGCTGGTGCGCCCGGACACGGATGCCGGCGCACCGGTGCCCGCGCCGGATCAGCTGGCGGCCATGCGCCTGCTGCTGCTGGAGGAAGGGCACTGTTTTCGCGATCAGGCGCTGTCGTTCTGCAACGTTGGGGCGGCGCGCGAGGGGCTGGACGGCAGCGCATTGTCGACGCTGGTGCAGATGGTCGGCGCCGGGCTTGGCGTGACCCTGATCCCCGAGATGGCCGTGGATGTGGAGGCGCGGGCGGCGCGTGTGGACATCGCCCGTTTTGCGGCACCAGCACCGCGACGGTCGGTCGGCATGGTCTGGCGCAAGACGACCCCGATGGCCGATCACCTGCACAGCCTGGCGCAGGTCGTGGCCGGTGCCGCTCAGCCCGGCAAGGACCCGGTCAGCACGTAACGCAGGATGTCGACCACCTGCCCCGGCTCCTGCGCGACGGCAAGGGCAGCGGCGTCAACCTCCTTGAGGGCATGGGCGTGGTCGGGCCCGTGCAGGATGATCAGCGACTTGCCCAATGCGGCGGCGTAGCCCGCGTCGAACGCGGCGTTCCACTGCTTGTACTGATCGCCAAAGCGCACGACGACCACATCCGCGTCGGCGATGCCCTTGCGGGTGCGGATCGCGTTGACCATCGCGCCCTTGTGGTCGTGCCAGTACTTGTTGGGCTCCGCCCCGAGGATCGCGACACCGCAATCGTCGCTCGCCGCGTGGTCGGTCACGGGCGCGGAAAAGGCGACCTCCAGCCCCTTGGCCCCCTCCATGATCTGATCGCGCCAGTCGGTGTGGATTTCGCCGGAAAGGTAAACGTTCAGCATGTCGGGGTCCCTTTTTCCTTGCTCTGGAGCAAAGATGCGCGGGACCCCGGCAAAGACAAGCTCAAACCTTGCGCGCCACCACGAAATGGTTGGGCGGCCGCACCGGGTAATTGCCCGTCTCGACGATCCGGAACCCGGCGGTGGTGATGTCATGTTCCAGCCCGTCGATCTTTTCGTAGTTGACGAAGGGGGCCTTGCCAAAGAACTGCATGACCGGGATGGCCATCCGCAGCGCGCCGAATTTCCAGCCCAGCGCGCGTTCGCCGATACATGGCGTTTTCGAGATAAACAGCCCGTCCGGGGCCAGCAGGTCGTGGATGCGCGCATAGGTGCCGCGCGGGTCCTTGACCAGATGGAACAGGTTGAAGCCGACGATCACGTCGAACACGCCCGGCTCCAGATCAGGCGAAAAGGCATCGGCCTGCAGGAAGGTCACGTTGGGTGCCGGATCGCGGTCATGCGCCTGTGCGATCATGCCCGCCGAAAAGTCGGTGGCGACGATGCTGTGCACATGCGGGGCGAGCCGCAGGGCGGTGCCGCCGGTGCCGCAGCCCAGTTCTAGCAAGCGGGCCTCGGGGTGCAGATAGCTGACGGTGCGGGCCAGCGTTTCTTCGTAGGCCTGCATGTTGGATATGGGTTGTTGTGCGTATTTGGGTGCGGTCTTGTCCCAGAATGTCTGATCAATGGTCATTGTGTCTCTCCTTTGATCGTGCATATAGATAACCTGAATTCGCCTGAAAATCATCAAATATGCAGCCTTCGCATGCAAAACCGCATGGATCATGGATTTGACTGGAACCGCCTGCGCGCCTTTCTGGCGACGGCGGAGGCAGGCAGCCTGTCGGCGGCAGCGCGCAGTCTGGGCCTGACACAGCCGACGCTGGGCCGCCAAGTCACTGCGCTGGAAGAGGAATTGGGGCTGGCGCTGTTTGAGCGCGCGGGACGGGCGATGGTGCTGACAGATGCGGGGCGCGAGCTGTTGCAGGACGCACGCGCCATGGGCGAGGCGGCCAATCGCATCGCGCTGGTGGCGGAAGGGCGGTCACATGCGCTGGAAGGACAGATCAAGGTCACCGCGAGCGACATGACCAGCGCCTATATCCTGCCGGACATGCTGGTGCGGCTGCGCAGCATGGCGCCGAGGCTGCGCATCGATCTGATCGCCGCCAATGACATCCGCGATATCCTGCACCGCGAGGCCGACATCGCCATTCGCCATGTGCGCCCGACCGAGCCGGACCTGATCGCGCGGCTGGTGCGCGACGCGCCTGCGCATCTCTATGCCTCGCAGGGCTATGTCGCGGCGCGCGGCATGCCCGAGACACCGGCGGACCTGGCCGGTCACGACTTTATCAGTCTGGGCGACGACGACCGGATGCGCGAGGCGATGGCGCATTTCGGCGTGCCGGTAGATCAAATCCAGATGCGCGCCGGGTCCACCAGTGGCATTGCCACATGGGAAATGGTGCGCAAGGGGCTGGGCATCTTTCCGATGTCGGACGAGATCGCGGAAAAGTTTCCCGATGTCGTGCCCCTGCTTGACGGGCAGGTCGACATTACCTTTCCCATCTGGCTGGTCACGCATCGCGACCTGCACACCAGCCGTCGCATCCGGCTGGTGTTCGACATGCTGGCCGAGATGACGGCCGCGCCCTGATCAGCCGCGCAGCGTGCCGCCGGTGGCCTTGGCAACCTTTTCGATGACCTTTTGGCCGACGGCGTCAATCTCCGCCTCCTTGAGGGTCGTGTCACGGGGTTGCAGGCGGACCGTGATGGCCAGAGACTTTTTCCCGTCGCCAAGGCTGCCGCCGATGAATTCGTCAAAGACCCGCACATCCTCGATCAGCGCCTTGTCCGCGCCCAGCGCGGCGTTCACCAGCGTCAGCGCCTCAACATCGGCGTCCACGACAAAGGCAAAGTCACGCTCCACCGCTTGCAAATCGCTGATGTCGAGCGCGGTGCGTGTCGCGCCGCTCTTGCGGGGCATCGGAATTTCTGCGGGCCAGAGGGTAAAGGCCATGGCGGGTCCCTTGATGTCCATCGCGGTCAGAACCTTGGGATGCAGCTCGCCAAACACGCCCAGCACCTTTTTCGGGCCGAGGCAGATCTTGCCATGCCGTCCGGGGTGCCACCATTCGCGCGCACCGCGCATGATCTGGACCCGCGCCGGTGCGCCGAGGGCGTTCAGGATCGCCTCGGCGTCGGCCTTGACGTCAAAGACGTCGACCGCGCGGGAGGCCGCGTGCGTGTCCTTGGGCCCGGTCCGCCCCACCAGAAGGCCGGACACCAGCGTGTGCTGTTCGCCCGGTTCGCCACCGTGAAAGGCCGGGCCGACCTCGAACAGGGCAAGGTCCATGAAGCCGCGCGCCTGATTGCGCGCCGCGGCCTGCAAGAGGCCCGGCAGCAGGGCGGGGCGCATGTGGCTCATGTCGGACGAAATCGGGTTTTCGAGCATCGTGGCATCGTCGCCGCCACCAAAGAGCGCGGCGGACGCCTGATCGATGAAGCTGTAGGTGACGCATTCGTTGTAGCCGAGGGCGGCCGCCGTGCGGCGCGCGATCTGTTCGCGGCGCTGCATCGTGGTCATCACCGGCTTGGGCACGCCATCGGTCAGACGTGGCAGCGGCTTGCCCTGCAACTTGGTCAGGGAGGCCACGCGCGCCACCTCTTCGACCAGATCGGCCTCGCCCATCACATCGGGACGCCAGGACGGTACATGCGCCATGTCGCCCTCGAGGCGGAAGCCGAGGCGGGTCAGCGTCTGACGCTGCTCGCTTTCGGGAATGTCCATGCCCACAAGGCTCTGGACCCGCGCGCTGTTGAGCCGGAAGGCGCGGGCTGTGTTGGGAATGGCACCGGCGCTGATCACGTTGGACGCGGTGCCGCCGGCATGTTCGAGGATCATCTCACAGGCATGATCCAGCCCCACGGGGGTGAAGGCCGGATCGACACCACGTTCGAACCGGTAGCGCGCATCGGAGTTGATCTTGAGCGCGCGGCCCGCATAGGCGATCTGCACCGGGTCCCAGTAGGCGCTCTCGACAAAGACATTCACCGTCTCTTCGGTGCAGCCGGTGTCGAGCCCGCCCATGATGCCCGCGATGCTTTCGGGGCCATTGTCGTCGGAGATCACCATCTGGCCGGGTTGCAGCGTGTAGGTCTTTTCGTCGAGCGCCGCGATCTCTTCGCCGCCGCTCGCACGATGCACGCGCAGATGCCCCGCCACCTTGTCGGCGTCGAACACGTGCAGCGGGCGGTTCTGGTCGTAGGTGAAGAAATTGGTCACGTCGACGAGGAAGGAAATCGGGCGCAGCCCAATGGCGCGCAGCCGGTCCTGCAGCCAGGCCGGGCTGGGTCCATTCCGGACGCCCCGGATCAGACGCCCGAAGAAGGCGGGACAGCCGTCCAGGGTGTCGTCATCGATGCTGACCGAGATGTCGGAGACAAAGCCGCCTTCGACCACAGCGTCGGGATAGGGTTTGAGCGCGCCCAGACCACGCGCGGCCAGATCACGTGCAATGCCCCGCACGCCGCGCGCGTCGGGGCGGTTCGGGGTAGTCGCAATTTCGATCACGGGGTCGCCCTTGGCCGGATCCTGCGCGGCCAGCCAATCGGCAACGCGCTCGCCGACCTCGCCGGAGGGCAGTTCGATGATGCCGTCATGCTCGTCCGACAGCTCCATCTCGCGCTCGGAGGCCATCATGCCGAAGCTCTCGATGCCCCGGATCTTACCCACGCCGATCGTGGTATCGATGCCGGGCACGTAGACGCCGGGCTTGGCCACGACGACGGTGATCCCTTCGCGCGCGTTGGGCGCGCCGCAGATGATCTGCCTGGTGCCCTCATCGGTGGCGACCTGACAGACGCGCAGACGGTCGGCATCGGGGTGTTTTTCGGCGCTCAGCACCTTGCCGATCGTAAAGTCGGCCAGCGACGCGCCGCGATCCTCGACCCCTTCGACCTCGAGGCCGAGGTCGGTCAGGGCATAGGTGATCTCGTCCACCGAGGCGGTCGTGTCGAGGTGATCCTTGAGCCAGCTGAGCGTGAATTTCATGGGTCTGCCCTTTGCGCGGATATCGCGCCCGCAATGGCAAAGTTCGCGCCCATGTGCAAGCGGTGGGCCTAGCCCTTGTCACCTACATTCTCGGCAAAGGCGGTCTTGAACGCGTCTTGCTGCGCGCCGGTCGCTTCGGTCTGATAATTGGCTTTCCAGTCGTCCATGGTCATGCCGTAGAACGTCTCGCGCGCGGCGTCCTTGGTCATCTCGATCCCCTTTTCGGCAGCGGCCTCCTGATACCAGCGGCTCAGGCAGTTCCGGCAGAAGCCGGTGAGGTTCATCATGTCGATGTTCTGCACATCGGTCCGGTCTTGCATCAGGTGCTGGCGCAGGCGGCGGAAGGCGGCGGCTTCGAGCTCGATGCGGGTCTGGTCGTCCATGGGTCTGGTCCTTGTGTCAGGTGTGGGACCGGGGCGCTGCCCCGGACCCCGGAGTTTACTTGGCGAGATGAAGGATGGATCAGAGATTGGCGTCCATCCGCGCCGCTTCAAGGTGGGTGGCCAGCGTCTCGGCCCATCTGGACTGCTGTGCGGCATCCTCGATGAGGTCCTGGCGCAGTTCCAGCAGCACGTTGGGGCGGCCCGGACCGTGGGCGTGACGGGTGAAGCTGTCGCCCGGGAAAAAGCCCGCATAGGGCTCGTTGTCGCCGACGGGACTGTCGAGAGCCCTGCCAAGATGGGAGATCAACGGGTTGGCGATGCGCCGGTCCTGCGCCGACAGCACGCCAACCTCCCACGGGCGCGGCGGGCGGTCCTTGAGCCGGGGTGTGAAGCTGTGCATGGCGACAAAGACCACGTCGCGCCCGTTTGCCTGTGCGGCGATGGCGTCGTGGTACGGATCGTAGAGCCGTTCGATGCGGCGGGTGCGTTCGGCGGCGTCAAGGCGTCGGTTGGCGGGGATGATCGTCCCATCATAAAGCTGCGGAATCAGCGTGGGATCATCCGCGCCGCGATTGGGGTCAATCACCAGTCGGGAGTAGTTCGACGCGACGACCGGCGCATCCAGCAGCGCGCCAAGCGCCAGTGCCGTGCCGAGCGCTCCGATGTCATAGGCGATGTGGCGGCCCATCTCGGCCGCGGGCAGGCCCAGATCACCGCCGGAGACATGTGCGGGCACGGTGTTGGTTGCGTGATCACAGGTGATCACCCAGCGCCCGCGCCGGGTTGCGCCATCGATGAAAAAGGCTTCGTCTGTCATGCGGCTGTCACCATTGCGCTGGCAGGTGTAGGCCAGTTGCCACGCCTTGTGAATTGGGCAATAAGGGCGCTGTTAGCGATATCACACAAAGGCTATGCGACATGCGACGGATGCGGAACGTGAAAATCGTGGCCACCCTCGGCCCGGCCTCCGACAATTACGAGATGATCCGGGCCCTGCACGAAGCCGGTGCGGATGTGTTTCGCCTGAACATGTCGCATGGCAGCCACGAAGAGATCGCCGAAAAGCACGCGCATATCCGCAAGGTCGAGGCCGATCTGAACTCCACCATCTCCATCCTCGCCGACCTGCAGGGGCCAAAGCTGCGTGTGGGCGTTTTTGCCAATCCCGATGGCGAGATGCTGGAGGACGGCGCGACATTCCGGCTCGACCTTGATCCGGCCGAGGGGGATGTGACCCGGGTCTGCCTGCCCCATCCGGAGATTTTCGCAGCGCTCGAGGCAGGGGCAACCCTGCTGGTCAATGACGGCTAGATCCGATTGCAGGTCACGGCCTGCGGCCCCGACTTTGCCGATTGCGTGGTGCTGGCGGGCGGCGTGATTTCGAACCGCAAGGGTGTGAATGTTCCGGACGTGGAACTGCCGCTGGCGGCGCTTTCGGAAAAGGACCGGGCCGATCTGGCCTTTGTCGCGGAACTGGGCGTGGACTGGATCGCGCTGAGTTTTGTGCAGCGCGCGGCGGACGTGCTGGAGGCGCGCGAGTTGATCAAGGGGCGCGCGGCGGTGCTGTCCAAGATCGAGAAGCCGAATGCCGTGGAACGGTTTGACGATATCCTCGAGGCGAGCGACGGCATCATGGTGGCGCGCGGTGATCTGGGCGTTGAACTGCCCGTGCAGAACGTGCCGCCCATTCAGAAACGTCTGGTGCGCAAATGCCGTGCGGCCGCCAAGCCGGTCATCGTCGCCACGCAGATGCTGGAATCGATGATCGAAAGCCCGATGCCGACCCGCGCCGAAGTCAGCGACGTGGCCACCGCCATCTACGAAGGGGCCGATGCCGTCATGCTGAGCGCGGAAAGTGCTGCTGGCAGTTTCCCGATCGAGGCGGTCACCACGATGGACCATGTCGCCGCCGAAGTGGAGCAGGACCCGACCTACACCCAGATCATCGAGGCAAGCCGCAGCGCCAACGGCACTTCGGTCGCCGACGGGATCGTTGCCGCCGCGCGCGAGATTGCGGAGACGGCGGATATCAAGGCGATCTGCTGTTTCACCCAATCGGGCACGACGGCCCTGCTGGTGGCGCGCGAACGCCCCCGTGTGCCGATCATCGTCCTCACCCCGCTGAGCAACACGGCCCGGCGCATGGCGCTGAGTTGGGGGTGCAATTGCGTGATCACCGAGACGGTTGACCGCTTCAAGGGGGCGGTTGTTGCTGCCGTTCTTGCGGCGCGCAAACACGGCTTTGCGACAGCACAGGATCAGGTCGTCGTGACGGCAGGTGTGCCGTTTAACGTGACGGGTACCACCAACATCTTGCGTGTGGCCCCATGCGATGAACGTTTGATTTACTCGAGCGATCCGGAGTAACTTTCTGACAGTTTAGTTCAGGATGTTATTGGATGAACCCCGATCTGTTCTTGGTTCTTGGCATTGTCATTGCGGGATTTTCGATCCCGTCGATCCTGTCTGCGATGACGGATGGCCGCGCGCCCCGCGCCTCGGCCGTGACCATTCTGATCGCCGGCGCACTTGTGCTCTATGCGATGCAGACCAAGGAAGGTGGCTACGAGCTGAGCGATATTCCCGATGCTTTTGTGCGTGTCGCCGCGCAGTTCATGCCCTGACCCTGTGCGCACGGCCTGAGCACCGGCGCGCAGAGCGTGTCTGCAACTAAGCCCTTGCGCTTTGAGCGCGCCCGATCTAAATGCCCAATTCATTCCGCGCGACCGGCCCAAGTGGCATGCCGAGTCGCGTGTAAACCGCACGACCAAGATGGAGACGGAAATGCCCAAGATGAAGACAAAGTCGAGCGCCAAGAAGCGCTTCAAGGTGACAGCGACCGGCAAGGTCATGTCCGCCCAAGCCGGTAAGCGCCACGGCATGATCAAGCGCACCCGCAAATTCATTCGTGACGCCCGCGGCACCACGACCCTGTCGGCCCCCGACGCCAAAATCGTCAAGGGCTTCATGCCCTACGACCGCTGATAGGAGGATAGACACATGTCCCGCACCAAAGGTGGAACCGTCACCCACGCCCGTCACAAGAAGGTCATCAAGGCCGCCAAAGGTTATTACGGTCGCCGCAAGAGCACGTTCAAGGTTGCGCGTCAGGCCGTCGACAAGGCCAACCAGTACGCCACCCGTGACCGCCACAATCGCAAGCGCAACTTCCGCGCGCTGTGGATCCAGCGGATCAATGCGGCCGTCCGCGCCCATGACGAAGCGCTGACATACTCGCGCTTTATCAATGGCCTGAACCTGGCCGGGATCGAAGTGGACCGCAAAGTGCTGGCCGATCTGGCCGTGAACGAACCCGATGCATTTGCTGCCATCGTGGATCAGGCCAAAGGCGCGCTGAGCGCATAAACCGCGCACCGCATCGCACAACAAAAGGCCGCCCCGACCGGGCGGCCTTTTTCGTTGGCGGGGGGTGCGATGGGTCGATATGCTCGAACAGCGGCGGCGGGCGATTCTGGGTGAGACGAGGGGCGCTACGCGGCTTTAGTGCTTTGAGTTTCCAAAGGAATGGTGCATTTCAATGAACCTGACGCGACTTGTTTACTACTCGCAACGCAACCCATCCGAGAGCATGGACTCGCAACAGCTGATCGAGACCTGTCAGCGCAACAACAAGCGCATGAACCTGACGGGGATGTTGCATTACAACGGTGATCATTTTCTGCAGGTGATCGAAGGGGGGCGCGTCGAAGTGTCGGCGCTGTACCACCGCATTGCCCGCGATCCGCGCCACAGCAATATCATCCTGCTGGCTTGCACCGACGTGCGCGAGCGTATGTTTCCGACGTGGTCCATGGGCCTGCATCAGGGGATGGATGAGCGCGCCCGCGCAATCTATCTGCGCTACTTCTCCACCGATGAGATCAACCCGGAGACCGTGAACGTCGAAAGCCTACTCGACGTGTTGCAGGACCTGTCGGTCGAGTTTGCGCCAACGCTACGCGTCAGCAACTCCTAGGCGCGGCGCAGGCGCCGGCGTTCGCGCAACAGCGCGTTTTCGGCGGCACGCGCGCGATCTTCGGCAGAGGTCGCGCGGCGGCGCAGCTTGGCTGCCTCGCCGGACAGCATGGCGATGCGTGCGGCGTTTTCGCTGCGGTACTTCTGGCGGGCCATCACGAAGCCAAAGGCCAGCGCGCCGGCGATGAACAGCAGGGCAAGCCCGAACTGCATGGCAAGTGTTTCAAGCGTCATAGTTGACCTCCCTCTCGCAGGACCCGCAATTCGATGCGGCGGTTCACCTCTTCGTCCGTGCTGCTGCCCTGGGTCAACGGCGCGCGGGCGCCGAACCCGACGGTTTCGAATTGCGACACGTCAATGCCCAGCTTGTCCAGCACCTGCACGGCACTGTCGGCGCGCTGCCAGCTGAGTTGAAGGTTCAGCGCGTCCGATCCCGAACTGTCGGAATGGCCCGCGACCAGCACGCGCGCTTCGGGGCAGGCGGCGGTCTGTCGACCGACCGACACCAGCAGGTCGTAATCCTGCGGACGGATCTCGGCGCTGCCCGGGTCGAAATTGAACATAACGCCGGAAAACGCGGCCGACAGCGCCGTGACGCAATCAACACTTTCGGGCGCCTCGACCGGTGCAGGGGCGGCATCATTGAGGGCGGTCATCCACGGCAATTCAGATCCGGAGGGGGTGTCCAGCAGGACAGGCAGTTCTGCCACGGCGACCTCCGTCGTCTCGTTCGCGATGGCGAGCGGCATGGCGAGGACGGGTTCTGCGGTCTCGGGTGCCGGGGCGTCCACTTGTGCCGTGGGGGGCGCGCCAGGGGCTTGCAAGTTCATCGCAAAGACGCCCGCACCGGCCAATCCCAGAATGGCCAATCCGCCCAGGGCAAAAAGCGCGATCGAGTTGCCGCCGCCCGTGCCCGCAAGCCTGTCCGCGCTGGCCAGCGTCAATCCCGCCGACCGTAACGCCCTCATATCCTTTGCTTTTCTGCTTTCCCTCATGTCGAACTCAAACCTCCACAGTCACAAAATCATTGAAAGAAGGACACCGACACCCCACCACCGCTCTGCTCAAAATGGACTTGCAGCCCCAACAGTTTGGCCGTTTCCCGGATCATCGCTTCGTTCTCGAGCAGATCCAGTTCGGTCCGCGAATCGTCGATCACAACGGTCAGACCCAGCTCACGTACAGTGTGTTGCAGAACCGACTTGAGCCGGTGGGAATACATGATGGGTTTCATACGGGGCCCCGAATGTGAAAGACTCGCAATAACTCGTGGTAAAATACACAATATCCTGTGGGCGGCATAGTACGGGCCGCTAAATGCTGCGATCTATCCACAGAAATCTTTGACCGGATACAGCCATGGCGGGAAACCTGCACCATAAAGCATCCGCCGCTGCCCAAATCTGCGCCATTGGGCGGCCCGCGTCAGGTCACGACAACCGATTCCGACCGGTCGTGCGCGTGTGGTGCCACAGTGGCGGGCGTATCCAAGCTGCGAGCAGCGCGGTCGACATAGGCAAAGGCGCGGGTGGCTCCGGTCTGAATATGCCGCAGGGCCGCGGCGTCCTGGCCCGCATCCTCCAGCACAGCGACCAGCATTTTCCAGCGCCGTGCCTCTGTCCGCAGGCTGGCAAAGGCGTGGCTGTGGTCCGGCAACAACCGCGTCACGTTTGCGCGAAACGTGCCCCGCCCAAAAGACGCGCCATGTGCCACGTAAAGCGCGCCGAGCAGTTGCATGTCATTGGGCAGCGACAGGTCCGGCGCATCGGGCGTGCGACCATCAAGGTCGCGCAACAACGCGGTGCACTCGTCGTGCAGTGCATAGACGTCGCGGGCTCCCAATCGAAGCCGTTCTCGCTCAACCGAGTGGTAGAACATGCAAAACACGGTCAAGGCAGCGTGATAGGCGCGCGATGTCAGCGCAGGCCCATTCAGAACGGACAAGACCGGGTCGTGGTGCAACGCCTCGTGGATGTCGTAGGTCACGCGTGCCAAATGCTGCCGCACACCGACAGGATGCTGCGCCGTCATAGCCCTAAATCCTGCAAGACCGGAACAAGATCGGAGCGGTGCAACGGCTTTCTGAGCACCGTG
>ERZ1740067.1883-NODE-1883-length-13581-cov-6.105648_pt1 | contig 13581 bp, 14 predicted proteins | sample MGYA00581736_ERZ1740067 | MGnify/ENA primary metagenome ERZ1740067 (study PRJEB43018, sample SAMN04849236) | marine metagenome | isolation source: floating plastic debris | place: Pacific Ocean | collected 2008-08-27 | study: EMG produced TPA metagenomics... | reverse complement strand
TGTGCCAAAGTGCAGTTGTCATGAACTGCTAGGAAAGGAGCCACCCAATGACAGTAAAGACCATAGGTCTGGATTTGGCCAAGGACGTATTTCAAGTGCACGGCATTTCGGAGAATGGCCGAGTTATTTTCAACAAGGCGATCAAGCGCGCGAAGCTGCTGTCATTCTTTGAGACGCTGCCACCGTGCACGGTCGGCATGGAAGCGTGCGGTTCATCCCACCATTGGGGCCGTCAGCTGCGCAAGCTCGGGCATGATGTGAAGCTCATGCCTGCCGGATATGTCAAACCGTATGTTAAGCGCGGAAAGAACGATGCTGTCGACGCAGAGGCGATCTGCGAAGCGGTCCGGCGTCCGACTATGCGCTTCGTAGACATCAAGACCGAAGAGCAGCAGGCCATTTTGTCCATTCACAGAACGCGTGACCTGGCCGTCCGGCAGCGCACGCAGATGGCTAACATGATCCGCAGTCTGCTGCGCGAGTTCGGGCACATCCTACCCATAGGGATCGAAGCGGTGACGGCTTTTGCGAAGCGCCATCTGAGCGGCGATCACCCCGACATGCCTGAGATCGCGAATGGCATGCTTGGCATACAGTGCTATCAGTTCATCGGCCTGAATGAACGCATCGACGGCTATTCGAAGATGATCGAGCAACATGCCCTGCTGAGTGCAGATGCACGCCGATTGATGCGCATGCCTCGCATCGGGCCGATCACAGCATCAGCAATTGTCGCCACAATCGGTGACGCCCATCAGTTCCGGACAGGAAGAGATCTGGCCGCATGGCTGGGCCTCACCCCGCTCAACAAATCGAGTGGCGGCAAGGAGAAACTGGGAAAGATCACCAAGCAAGGCGACCGTTACATACGCAAGCTTTTAGTGGTTAGCATGACATCGCGCGCGGTCATGGCGAAACGCTCACCCGAGAAGGTCGATCTCTGGACAGCCAAGATCATTGCTGACAAACCGTTCCGACTGGCAACAGTCGCCATGGCAAACAAGGCAGCGCGGTCCATCTGGGCGATGCTCACGAAGAAACAGGAATACCGGCAGCCGACGTTCTAAGCACACCGACTGCCCACGAGACGCAAGACGTTGAAGTGATGATGCGGAAGTAAGTCAACCAAGAGCAATGACACTCCGGGAATGGCAGCGGCCCTCTGCTAAGGCCGATAACCCGATTGGAACCTCGCTCGCGGAATTCATCAAGGCCAGCGGAACACCACCGCACGGACAGGCCGGACAGACGAAGGTACTGACAAAAACGACCGCAGAAATCGCCAAAAAACTCTTGCAATGCAGGAGCCACCCACAGATGCCGTTGACAGACAGTCCGAAATGCTGCGGTTGCAGCCCACATAGCTGCCATTCGTCGCTGGTCTAAGACGAAGCTTTTCACAGGTTCGAACAATATCCAAATACTGCCCATTCGCTTGCTCCGATCAAAGATGTTGGTCAAAGAACCCGGCGGCTAGCGACGTAGCTCGTTTTATGATTTGCGGGTCGTCGTAGATATCTGTCTGTCCCTTTGACCGGATCGATGCGCGCGACTTTGGACTGCGGACAGCGCCGAAGAACTTGTCGGCCCAGTCTGGGTTCAAAGCGTTTGAACCGTGCACCATCAGAAACGGTGCTGCAACTTCGGGAGCGGCACTCTGAACATCAAAACTGATAAAGTGTTCGCGCGACATAACTGCGAATTCGTTGATGTAGTTCGGATGTGCGGCGCGACGCGCGTAGTAGTCGTATGTCGACTCCATCGTCATTGCCGCATCGCGGTCCAGCGCAACCGCTGGGATCATTTTAACAACACCGGCCGCCTCGTAGCGTTTACGCGATTGTCTGCCCTGATCAAATTTCCTTGCAAAGTCGCCCGGGGCGGTCGCCTTAATGTCCTCTGCATCCCTATAATATCCAGCGATGGCCACGAAGGCTTTCACGTCTGGACGATCTTTGATCGCATGTGCGAGGTAGCCGGCTCCCAGACATATGCCAACCGCACCGATACGGAGAGCATCAACCTCTGGCTGATCAGCTAGCACATCAAGGGCAGCACGCAAGTCTTCGATTTTGTGCTTGTAGAACTCATACTGTCTTGGCGTCCCTTCACTTTCTCCGAAGTGCCGATGATCCAGCGACAACGCCGCAAAACCGCGGGTTGCAAGTGCCGCTGCGTAAGTGCCCGTCACTTGCTCCTTCACCGAAGTCATCGGTCCAACGATGACCAACGCCGGGTGGGGGCCTGCACCTTTGGGGAGGTGCAGATCTCCGACCAAACGATCGCCATCAATCTCGAAGACAATCCGTTTCATGCGGATCTAACCTCTGTCGTAAATGAACGCCGCCCCGGTGCCGCCGCCCTCGCCTACCGCAATCGCGATATTCAGATGCGCCATCGCTTCCAGGTACCTACTATTCTTTAGGGGTCCGGTTGGGACCGCTTGCAGGCCGATGCTATTTGCAAGCTCTGCAACGAGTTGAACAGCAGTCGGATCATCGCCAGCCAGAAACGCGCCGGCTGGACGGCCCTGTCTTTCTACGCCCTCTGTCGTCATGACGTCTGCGAAGATCGTGTTGAACCCTTTGACAACTCTCGCTTCAGGCAAGGCCCGCTGGATGGTTTCACCTGCTGAGTCCTCTGCACCCATCAGGTAAGGGCTCCAGTCATCATTTACAGGATTGGTCGCATCAACGACGACCGCTGACCCGATTGCATCTTTGAGCTCAACAAGGACGTCCTCCACAGCAACAAATGGGATGGCGAGCACAATCACATCTCGTTCGACGCACGCCTCTTGATGTGTGACTTGTGGGGACACAGGTGAACGGCTGCCCAAGACGACGTCGTGTCCAGCTTCTGAGAAGAGTGTTTGCAGTCGCGTTGCGACCGATCCGGTTCCGATTATAGCAATTTTCATATTCAGTCTCCTTAGCGTCAGGTTGTACACCGAGGGAAACTCAAATAGTTTATTTTGTAAATTAGGTACCCACAGGAAACCACTCATGCTAGATGTTGATGACGTCGAACCGGACGCCTTTTTTAAAGTATGCCCATCCCGCCATCTCTTTGTTCGGCTTGCGGAAAAATGGACTATGCTGGCAATCGTGGCACTTGCCGACGAGCCTGTACGCTTCGGCGCACTTCGTCGCAGACTCGAAGGTGTGACGCAAAAAATGCTGACGCAGACGCTGCGAAAACTCGAAGCGGATGGGCTGGTGAAGCGGAAGATCTATGATGAGATGCCGTTGCGAGTGGAGTACAGCCTAACCGCACGAGGACGCTCTCTGCTTCCGATCATTGCTGCACTCAAAACATGGTCCGAAGAGAACTTTTGAGGCGACTCACCAGCCTCAATCGTCGCTTCTTTTTCGATCCGGGATGGTAGGAGTAGTTGGGTTCAATCCGGCCCATAGCAGTCGCCGGGCATTGGTCCCAGATGCTGCGGTTGCAGCCCGCTTTTCAGACATTCGTAGCAAGCGCGAAATCCCAGTTTCGTCGAACTAACATATGTGGGAAAAAACGGACTTATGCGGACGCTGGGACTGCTAGTGCCGCATCTGTCCGCCGCTGATTGCCCTAAAGTTTCAGCCGTCTGTGGATCGCCCAGACTTGTTTTGGTAACATAGGACTTTGCTTCCCAATGATCCGGCACTAATTGCGATCGCCACGTTTTGTGTAGATGCGGAACGTTGGACTCGCGACATGATTTGCTATCCCAACCTACCTCTTATCCCATCCATCAGCGCGTGCAGGCCGCAGCAATCTACAGCGTATGATAAGGGCGGTTTCCAAAAGCTCAAACCACTGTTTAACAGCAAGTGAAATCGGCCGCTTCCAGGCCAAATCCACCCGTGCTGCAACACGCTCCGGTATGTGCAAATCGTCGTAGGTTGGCTTTGATCCCAAGAGGGACGGCTAACACGCATGCTGGCTGAATGGACTTGTCGGACCGATTTCGATAGCTAGGTCAGTCAAAGAAGCCGCATCAACGGTCTGCGCGAGACTGGTGCTCTTGCGCCAATGAAGAGAAAAAGGAGGCCCGTGCTTGGGCTCATTCGCCACACATACACCGCAAGTCTCTGGCGACCGGATCGCTGGAGATGTGTATGGAGCACAGCGCCAATTGCGGGCGCGACTGCTGGATTCTCCTAACATCCGCCACAAACCCGCAAGAGACTTGGCCGCGCACATGTTGCTGCATCTCGACGATGTGTCTGCCTGCTGGACCGTTGCGACGCACTGGCTTCGCGACACGTTAGACTGCCAACGTGTCGACACCGGTTTTGGACGCGCAGAGGACAGAGAGTATTTTCCGGGCTTCGCGGAGGCCAAGAACGCTGACTTTGACGTGCCTTCGTTTGGTGGCTTTGCCGTGGACAACCGAGATCCGATCATGCGCGCGATGTGGGCGGGTAACAAGCCCGTCATATTTGCAGACATCAAACAGGATCGGCGTGTAACACCCCGGCTGCGCAAGCGCATGTCAGGGGCACGCACGAAATCCAAATTTGGTGCAGCCTTGCGAACACGCAAGGGCGGCTTTGGCCTCATCTGCGCGGATTGGACCGAGCATTTTGTTCCCAACGAAGCTGATCTGTTCGACTGTTTTGAGCAAACCGTGACGGATGTCCTCAGCCCGATCATCGCTGTGGCAAAGGAAGTCACTGAGGCCCAAGATCCGCAGGCATCGGCTTAACACGACGCTGCCAGCGTGTTCCATTATGGAAGACGCGGCTCCGGTGCCTTGGATGCATTGACGAGTGCCGAGATCGAGGTGGCGCGCCTTGTTGCCCAAGGTCTGAGCTACAAGGAAATCGCGAGGATTCGCGGACGCTCCCTGTCGACCATTGATCACCAATTGCGCAGCATCCGCGGCAAAATGGGTGTGTCGAGCACCTCTAACCTCATATGCCTCCTGTCTAATCTTGATGGCTTTGGCATATAGGTCGCGGGCAGAGACCTGAGCGCATAGCATCGCGAATGTTCGCGATAGATCGCGAACACAGCGATCTTTTATCTCTCTTACCCAGCGGACGTGTATGCGATCCCCGTGGATTGCGCCAAGCCACACCGCGTGCCGCCCTTGAGGAGAGTGCGGAATGATATGGGAGGAGATCAAAATGATCTACAGGACTGTTTGTGCTGTGCTCTTCGCTGCAGCATCACCGTCGCTCGTGAACGCCGAGAGCTTGGCTGCAAAGCCCGTGCTCTCGAACGCGCTGGCACAAGAGATGGTGTCGGCGTGCTTCGCGCACCAGGTGGAAAATGGATACGCGAAGGTGAACGTGTTTGTTGTGGATGACGGGGGGCACCTTCTGTCCGCATCTCGACAAGACGCTGCGTGCAAAGCATGCGCCGACATCGCTGAGAACAAGGCCATCACCTCTGCGCTTTACGGTGCACCAACCCGTGTGATGGCTGATTTGTCCTTTGGCGAAAACCGGGATGGTGTTGCCGCCGGGCTTCCGGGCGCGGCTTTCGTGCCAGGCATCATTGCGTTCGCCGGTGGCCTGCCCATCACGTCGGCGGACGGCGCCGTCATCGGTGGGATTGGCGTCAGCGGCGCCAGCAGCGACGAAGACGAGCAATGCGCTCAGGCTGGCATCGACGCAATCTCAGCGTCCTTGAACTGAGGCACTCCGATGATTGCGAATGAATTCTATGAGACGCCAACACAAGGCGCGTACCAGCTCCATGAATTGGGCGACGTGCTGCTGGAGTGCGGTGAGACGTTGCGCGGCGCCAAGGTAGCCTATCGGACGTTTGGCACGCTGAACGCGGACAAATCGAATGCCATTCTGGTCACAACCTGGTTCTCCGGAACCGGGATGGTGATGGAAGACGTCTATATCGGTGAAGACCACGCGCTTGATCCGTCGAAATACTTTATAATTGTTGCTGATCAGTTGGGGTCTGGCACGTCGTCGTCACCCCACAACACACCTGCACCGCAGACGATGGCAAAATTCCCCAAGCTCAGTATCGGAGACGATGTCGCGGCCCAGCACAAGCTGATCACAGGGCACTTCGGGATTGAAAAGCTGGCCATGGTCATCGGCGGCTCGATGGGCGGGCAACAAGTCTATGAATGGGCTGTTGTTCATCCCGAGATGGTCGCGCGCGCTGCGCCAATTGCCGCGACGGCTCGAGCATCCTTGCATCAAAAGGTATTTGTCCAAGCATTAGAGCAAGCAATCAAATCAGACCCGGCTTGGAACAACGGCTGGTATGCGTCCGGTCTGGATGTGCGGGATGGTATGGATCGGATGGCCATGATCGTGTCGACGCTTGGGTGGTCTCGTGAGTTCTATCAGGAAGAGCGCTGGAGAACGGTTCTGGGCATGTCGTCACTTGATGACTTCATCAACGGGTTCATGAAAGCCTATTTCGAACCGATGGATCCGCATGCGCTGCTGTGCGAGATGCACAAATGGCAGCGCGCCAATGTCGGGCGGCATGAAGGCGGCGATCTCGCCAAGGCGCTGGCCCGGATCACGGCCAAGACCTGCGTGATGCCAATTGATCATGACCTCTTTTTCCCGCCAAACGAATGTGAAGACGACTGCAAAATGATCACCGGTGCCACGTTGCGCGTGATCCAAAGCAAAGACGGGCATTTTGCCCTGAACGGTGTTGAGCCGAACTATATGGCTCAGGTCGATGCAGCGTTGGGAGAGCTGCTGGCGACGTAACCCACCACGTCCCCATCAAACGCCCTTGAACCGCAAAACATCCCGTTTTGCGGGCCCTAATAACTTTTGCTCATGCACCGGCTGCGCCGGAAAGCGAGGAGAGAATGAAGAAACAGGACAAACCGCTCCTCGTGCGGGGTGCCACCAAAGTCTACGAGACAAGCTCGGGCGATGTGCATGCCTTGCAGGACGTTGATCTCACAGTCCAGCAAGGGGAGTTTATCTCGGTCGTTGGGCCGTCTGGCTGCGGAAAAACCACGCTGCTTTGGTCTATCGCGGGCTTGCACCAGTTGAGCTCCGGCGCGATCGCTTTGGCGGACGAACCAATAGAGAAACCGCATCCCAGCATTGGGATGATGTTTCAGTCGGCCAATCTGTTGCCCTGGCGGACGATCCAGCAAAACATCGAATTCCCCTTCGAGATCCGCGGACAAATCCCGGATCGCTCCAAGATCGACGCCTTGCTCAACCGGGTGGGTCTTGGCGGCTTTGGCAGCAAGATGCCTAAAGAGCTTTCCGGTGGCATGCAGCAGCGGGCCTCTATCGTGCGCGCGTTGTCGTCTGACCCTGACGTGCTGCTGATGGATGAGCCTTTCGGCGCGCTCGACGCCTTCACACGGGATGAGATGAACCTGCTGATGGAGGAAATCTGGGAAGAGACCCAGAAGACCATCATGCTGATCACCCACTCCATCCAAGAGGCGGTGTTTCTATCCAACAAGGTCTACGTGATGAGCGCGCGGCCTGGCCGGATGCACAAGGTGTTTGACGTGCCTTTCGAGCGGCCGCGCGACCTCAAGCTCATGGAAACCAAAGAGTTCTTCGACCTCGTCAACGAGATCAAAGCGGAAATCCAACATCAACCATCTTCGGCCGCCGCGGCCGTGGCTGCGGAGTAGAGCCGATGAGCGACAGTACCAACTCAAACGCGTCGTCTGGCGTCAACATGTCCGGTGGTCTGACATCGGGCCCCAAGATCCAAAACATGTCCGAAGTGTTTGCGATCATCGCAGTTGCGGTTGTGATCATCGGCGGCGCAGAGTTCTTGCTGCGCTTTTTTGAGGTCAAAGAGTTCGTCATGCCGACACCGTCAGCCATTGTGACGGCGTTGTTTGTGCACTTCGACGAGATTGCGCCGCATCTCGGCTACACGCTGGTGGAACTTGTCGTCGGCTACACGATTGGCGCCTCCATCGGCATGATTTTGGCGGCGGTGATCACGCAGTTCCCCTTCGTGGAAAAGATCATCACGCCTTACATCCTGCTGCTGGTGACAACGCCGATGCTTGCGCTGGTGCCTTTGCTGATCCTGAATTTCGGGTTTGGCTATGCGCCGCGCATCATCGCCGTCGCCTTGGCGGCTGGCCCGATGGTGATGATCAACTCGGCCACCGGCTTTCGCCGCGTGGACCACGACAAGATTGCATTGGCGCGGTCCTACGGCGCAACGACCTTCCAGATTTTCACCAAGATCCGCATCCCCATGGCCATGCCAATGATCATTGTCGGTCTAATGATGGGTGCGATTTTCTCGGTCATCACGGCCATCGGCGCAGAGATGTCGGGCGGCGGCTTTGGTCTTGGCAGCAAGCTGACCACGTTCTCGTCAACCCTGCGCACGGCTGAGTTCTTTGCCGTGATCCTCATCCTCGCGGTGATGGGCATCTGCATCTACGTCTTCTTTTCCTGGCTCGGCAAGAAGCTGGCTGGCTGGGAAAGCTGAGACATGGGCGGCCTGCGATGCCCCGCTCAGCAGGCCGCTATCCTCAAAACAGAGTGGGAACAGTGGAGGAGAAGGTATGAAAAGCCTTATCAATCAGACCGGTTTGTCCCGGCGGAAATTTCTGCAAGTCAGCAGCGCTGGAGTTGTGACCGCAACAGGTGTTGGTGGCGGCCTGATGTCCGCAACCTCGGCCATGGCCGCCCCCTATTCCGGCAAGCACACGTGGATTTCGCCGCGCGGCACAATCGAGGTCATGGACGACTATGCCATCTGGGTGGCGCAAGCGATGGGCTACTTTGGTGACTTAGGCGTTGAGCTTGAGCTGCAGCCCGGTCCTCCTGGGGGAACAGCAGTGGTGCAATTCGTCTCTGTTGGCCAAGCCGATATGGGCTTCCCGGCCCCTGGCATCCTCGGCAACTCAATCGAAAATGACATGGGTCTCGTATCGATCTTTGGCACGGGCTACCTCGACCTCTTCAACATCGCGTTCCGCAAGGGTGAAGGCATGACCGACCTGCGCGGTCTCGAAGGCAAAACCGTCCTCCTCGGGTCAGCGGCCTGGCAGTCCATCGCTGACCCGATGCTCAAAGCCGTCGGTGTTGATGTGTCCAAAGTGAACTACGTCGAAGCAGGCTTCCCGAACTGGACCGCTGCACTGGCCGCGGGCGAAGGCGATGCCTGCCTGTCCTGGGAAGGTCTGCGCGCGCTCTTGGAAAAGAACAACCAAAAGTTCGATTACTGGATGGGCATGCGCGGCTCGCCCCTGCCCTCCAACAGCCAGGTGGTCCGCCGGGCTGATGTCGAAGACCCCGACAAGAGGGCCTTCCTGCAAGCCTATGTCAAAGGCATGGCGATGGGGCATGCATTTGCCGAGCACAATCCCCGTGCGGCTGCCGACATTGTGTTCAAAGCGCTGCCCGCGACCCGCGAAGGCTTTGGCCCCCGCGCGGGCACCGAAAGCCTGATGCAGATCCACCGCACCTTCAAAGGTGACCTATCGGCACGAGCCGGCTGGGGGGAACACGACATCGCAGGCTTCCAGAAGTTCTTTGATGTGCAAAAAGAAATCGGCCTTCTGTCCACTGACATCAACGCCGCTGACTTCGTGCTCAACGACTTCATCGCCGACGGCAATAATTTCGATACAGAAAGGGTGAAGGCGGACGCCATGGCATATGCGCTGCCCCAAGACCTTGCCGCTGTCGACATGGATGACGTCGAAGCGAATTTCTACAACAGCGCGATCAACTAAGCACGGCTCAAGCGCATGTGCGTGCGCAGTTCGTCTTACCGACGGTCATCTCCTCTCTTGGCCACAGGCAGAGATCAGAGCTGCAAAACCTCTCCGGGCGTCCGCTTTCCAGAGACGCCCGGAGACACCAACTCGCAGATCATGACCATTTGAAAAGGCACGTGTGATGGCACAGTTTTTCAACAAAAAAGAAGATATCGTTATCGAGGCCATCAACGGCGTTGTCGCAGCGTCGGGCGGAAAGCTGACCCGCCTGGATGGCTACCCTTTTGTGCGTGTCGTCGTGCGCAGCGACTGGGAAAAAAGCAAAGTGGCAGTCGTGTCTGGTGGTGGTTCTGGCCATGAACCGGCACATGCAGGATTTGTAGGTGCCGGGATGCTCACCGCCGCCGTCTGTGGCGACGTTTTTGCCTCACCCTCTGTCGATGCCGTTCTAGCAGGCATTCAGGCGGTGACCGGCCCAGCAGGCTGCGTGCTGGTCGTCAAAAACTATACCGGAGATCGGCTCAACTTTGGCTTGGCGGCGGCGCGCGCCAGGGAATTGGGATTGCGCGTCAATATGGTCGTCGTTGACGACGACATTTCACTCCCAGATGTCGCACAGCCGCGGGGCGTGGCAGGCACGCTATTCGTGCACAAGATTGCGGGGGCCGTCTCAGAGACCGGGGGAAATCTGGACGACGTCACAAACGCGGCCGAGCGCGCCGCGCGGGGCGCGATCAGCATCGGCATGTCGTTGAGCAGCTGTACCGTCCCCGGCAGCAATCGCGAAGATCGGATCGCCGAAGGTGACATAGAAATGGGCCTTGGCATCCATGGGGAGCCTGGGGCAGAACAAATCGCCTTCATGGGTGCAAAGAAGGCCGTTGAGGATGCTGTGACCAAGCTTAAACCGCATCTGCGGGCTGGCAAATACTGCGTGCTGCTCAACAACCTGGGTGGAACCACGGCACTTGAGATGTCTGTGCTCACCCATGAGCTGCACAGATCCAGCATTGGCGACAAAATCACCCATATCGTTGGACCCGCCCCTTTGATGACAGCCTTGGACATGCACGGTGTGTCCATCTCCCTCTACCCCGTTGACCAATCGGATCTGCCGCTCCTGCAAGCCGTCGTCGCTGTTTCTGCGTGGCCCGCGATGCAGGCATTTGTGCCGACATAGCTGTTGCCCCTGCCGGAAAATTCAAACACGGTTGGCATGCTGGCTTCCAAACACAAGACCCACGCGCGGATCCTTCGCACCTGCTGTGAAGCCTTGATCGATGCCGAAGCAGACCTGAATGCGCTCGATGCAAAGTCTGGTGACGGCGATACCGGCGCAACCGTTGCGACAGCCGCCCGGGCGCTTGTCGATCGCTTGGACAAGCTGCCTCAGGCTGATCTGACGCAGCTGTTCCCAGCCATCGGGCACGAGCTCACACAAACAATGGGTGGCTCCTCAGGTGTCATTCTGGCGATTTTCTTCTCTGCCGCGGGTGAGGCATGCGCACGCGGCCAGGCCCCAATTGCCGCGCTGCGGTTTGGTTTGAGTCGAATCAAAGAAGTCGGTGGCGCCAAGCGCGGGGACCGCACGCTGATTGATGCGCTAGAGCCAGCGCTCACGGCACTTGATGAAAGCCTCGAAGACGCAGCACCGCAGGCACGGCAAGGCGCTGAAGAGACCGCATTCATGCTGAAGGCCAAGGCAGGGCGCGCCGCCTACGTGAACGCAACCCAATTGGAAGGGCACAGCGATCCCGGTGCAGAAGCGGTGGCCAGAGTGTTCGAACGGTTGGTGAAATCCAGAGCAATGGTCACTTAGCAGTCTAGGAATCACAAGTTTCAGCCGACAACTATTCTGCGATGAAAGCTCCAGTGGCCGCTATACGCGCTGTTCTGCAGCGTCAAAGATAGCCCATTTGCAGCGATTTTCGTGCTGAATGCGCGCATCGATGAAACTGAACTCACAGATTGGGCTCTTAGCGTTAACTGGGTTCACCGCAGCATCCGCGGCAGGGAGGCTGTTTTTGACTAACGAGGACGGCCCAAAGCGGTCACTCAACTTGGTACCAGATTGCTGCGTTTGCAGCCCGCTTAGCGGACATTGGCCGCACCTGCGTTGTTCGACCTTTCTAGATGACCGAAGAGCAGAACAAAGCGCCACTTCGCAGCGATTGATCCAAGGGCCATTTTGCACTTCTCAAGACAAACGTCTGCTCCAACAAGAAATCAACTCGAGCGTTTGTCGTCTTTTGGACCACCAAACGATAAGGTTACGCCTTCGACTCCTCATAGGCAGTCGTAGCATCGCTGAGGTATCTGACAGCATCATCAAGCTCTGACTGAGTGTAAGTCGCGGCCCTTTCTTGCAGCTTGGTCACAGTGCTGCGGTACAAGGGGCCAACGGTTTCAAACAAATGCTTCGTCGGATGCACAATGATCCCGCGCCGATCATCAGGATCACGGTCCCGCTTGATCAGATTGCCCTTCTCCAACCTGTCTAACAGGCTGGTGATGGACCCCGATGTCAGACCGAGCTCTTTCCCGATCTGACTCGGCTTCATTGGCGCTGTCGCAAGCAAATTGAGGCAGCGAAGGTCATTGCGGCTGACATTCACGAGGGCGGCAGCCTGTGTGTCTAGGCGATCAATGGCATCATAGAGGCGACGACACACCTGAACCAAATCCTCAACAGTCTGATTGCGGTGATCCCGATCCTCGCCAGCCATATCCCGTTACCTTGATTGTCAAGTTAGTTGATGGCCCTATATATAGAGGCACACGATTTCCATCGCAACAGATCGCACGCAAATGACCTATTTCGCCCATGAGTTTGAAGACCAGATTTCGCTGCAAGGCGTCGGCATCAAGAAGGTCATTACCTACAAGGTGCTGTTTATGCCGCCCCGCTTCGAGGATGAACTACCTTTCAAAAAGTATCCCCGTCTACGGGTCGAAGGCGAGATTGCCGATGTCCCTGTGCGCGGAGCCTGGATGCCCGTTGGCGACGGGCGGAGGTACTTCATCGTCTCGCCAGAAGTCAAAAAACAGACAGGCTTTGATGTCGGTGATGTGGTCGAAATGCGGTTCCGCATTGATGACCAGGATCACGTCGATACCCCAGCGAGCTTGCAGCTTGCGCTACGCGAAGACGACGTGACCAACGCCCGTTGGGACAAGCTAACAGCGGGCAAGAAACGGATGTTCACGTTCCATGTATCGTCAGCAAAAACCGCTCCAACAGAAGCGCGGCGCGTGGCGGAGGCGATGGAGGCCATCGGGCGCGGTATCACGCTGCGTGATCTTCAGAACGAGAGGAAGGCGAAGAAATAGTGTTCAAAAGCCTTGATTGACTCTTTTAGCAAGTTACTTGATGATCAAGTTATATTTGCGAAGGCGTGGTTTCGCACGCCGTCCGGGTCAATCAGGAGTCTTCAATGCTTTCCATCCTCACCACCATCGCAGCGATCATAGGCTGTCTTGCGCTTCTCATCATCCTTCTATCCGCCCTGTCACCGAGGAAGCTGGAATACACAGAAACCATCACCATCAACGCCCCGGTCGGGGACGTCTATGATGATATCCGGTTCCAAGATCGGTTGATGCGGTGGTCCGCCTGGCCGAAGGAAACCAAGTCCAAATGCGCTGTCGATACAGGGCATACCATTGAGGGCGAAGACGGCACCGTTGGCACACGCACCGTGTTTTTCTCCAAAGGCAAGGCGATGGGGTTTCAAGAGATCCAGTCTCTCAAGCCCAATCATTCTGTGACCTTCACCCTTGAAGGTGCTGGCCCACCCCATTTCCCGACAATGGTGTTCACACTCGAAGAGCTGAGCCCCGAGCAAACGAAGGTTGTTCTCGCCTTCACCACCCGTATGCCGCCGCCCTTCAACTTAATCTGGAACTTTGCAGGCATCAGCAAATGG
>ERZ1740067.1882-NODE-1882-length-13598-cov-7.514288_pt1 | contig 13598 bp, 11 predicted proteins | sample MGYA00581736_ERZ1740067 | MGnify/ENA primary metagenome ERZ1740067 (study PRJEB43018, sample SAMN04849236) | marine metagenome | isolation source: floating plastic debris | place: Pacific Ocean | collected 2008-08-27 | study: EMG produced TPA metagenomics... | reverse complement strand
CCGGCTGGGTGCTGACGCAAAAGCAGCTGGACATGTGGGCCACGCCCGAAGGGCTCGAGGCGCATATGGAACGTCAGTGCCTCAAGGAACATCTGGAGCCGCGCGATATTGTGGGCGCGACGCTGTTTCTGGCATCGGGGACCTCGCGCATGATGACGGGCCAGGCGCTGGTGATCGATGGCGGTGTGGTGGTGACGGGCTGATGGCGGATGTGGCCTGGATCGCCGTGGATTGGGGCACGTCGCATCTGCGCGCGTGGCTGATGGCGCGGGACGGGTCGGTGATCGACCGTCGGTCCTCCTCCGACGGCATGGGTGGGCTGTCCCGCAGCGGTTTCGAGCCCGCATTGCGGGCGTTGATTGGTGATGCGCTGCCCGCCCCGGTGCTGGCCTGCGGCATGGTCGGATCGCGCCAGGGCTGGGCCGAGGCACCCTATGCCACCGTCCCCTGCGCGCCCCCGACAATCCACGAGGCAGTGGCCGTTCCCGGCTTTGATGCGCGCATTCTGCCAGGCGTCAAACAGGAAACGCCCGCCGATGTGATGCGCGGGGAAGAAACGCAGATCGCCGGGTTTCTGGCCCTCAATCCCGGGTTCGACGGCGTGATCTGCCTGCCCGGTACGCACACCAAATGGGCCCATATCAGCGCGGGCGAGATCGTGAGTTTCCGCACCGCGATGACGGGTGAGATGTTTGCGCTGCTCTCCGATCAGTCGGTGTTGCGACACTCCATGGGGCAGGGCTGGGACGCGGATGCGTTTGCTGCCGGGGTGGATCAGGCCCTGTCGCGTCCCGAAAGCCTTGCTACATCGCTTTTTTCGCTGCGCGCCGAGGGGCTGCTGGCGGGGCTCAGCGGAGATGCGGCGCGCGCGCGCCTGTCGGGCCTGCTCATCGGGGCCGAACTGGCCGCGATGCGCCCCTATTGGCTGGGCCAAGCCGTGGCCCTGGTCGGTGCCGAGGCGCTGTCGGGCGCCTACGCCACAGCCCTTGGCGCGCAAGGCGTGCCGACCGAGATGGCCGGGGCCGAAGAGATGACGCTTGCCGGCCTCACCGCGGCCTACGCGCAATTGCAAGGAGAGGCCGCATGAGCCGAGAGATTATCGCCATCCTGCGCGGCATCACGCCAGACGAGGCTGTGCCAGTGGCCGATGCGCTGGTCGACGCCGGGATCACGCGGATCGAGGTGCCGCTGAATTCGCCCGACCCCTTTGACAGCATTGGCAAAATGCTCGACGCGCACGGGGACACCGCGATGATTGGTGCGGGCACCGTGCTGGATGTGCGGGATGTGGAACGGTTGCACGAGATGGGCGCGCATATGGTCGTGTCTCCGGACGCGAATGCCGCCGTGATCGTCGCTACCAAACAGGCGGGCATGCTCAGCTATCCGGGCGTCCTGACGCCGACCGAATGCTTTGCCGCGCTGCAGGCTGGCGCCGACGGGCTCAAGCTGTTTCCGGCCTCGCATCTGGGCGTCTCCGGCCTCAAGGCCATTGGCGCGGTCCTGCCCCAAGGCACCAGGACCTATGCGGTGGGCGGTGTGGGGGCTGCCGATTTTGCCGACTGGCTGGGGGCGGGCATTACCGGCTTCGGCATCGGCTCCGCGCTTTACAAGCCCGGCCTGCCGGTGGATGAGGTCGCCACCCGCGCCGCCGAGATGGTGGCGGCCTATGACGCCGCGGCCTGATGCAGGTCTATAGCGACGTCGCATGCGCTTTGGGCGAGGGGGCACTGTGGCACCCGCTGCGCAAGCAACTCTTCTGGTTCGATATTCTGGGCACGCGGCTGATGTCGCGTGCGCCGGATGGCACCTTTGATCACTGGCAGTTCGACGAACATGTCTCGGCCGCCGGGTGGGTCGATAGGGATACGTTGCTGATGGCATCGGCGACCGGGTTGTGGCGCTACGACATCGGCACCGAGACCCGTGAGCTGGTTGCCCCGCTCGAGGCGGACAACCCTGTGACCCGTTCGAACGACGGGCGCGCAGACCCCAATGGCGGTTTCTGGATCGGCACGATGGGGATCAAGGCCGAACCGGGCGCAGGCGCGATCTACCGCTACTACCGGGGCGAAATGCGGCAGCTGTTTGACGCCATCACCGTGTCGAACGCGATCTGTTTCGCGCCGGATGGGCAGACCGCCTATTTTGCCGACACGCCCACGCGGCAGATCAAGCGGGTCGCCCTTGATGCCGACGGCTGGCCTGCAGCCGCGCCTGAGACGCATATCGACCTGACGGCAGATCGCCTCAATCCCGACGGGGCCGTGGTGGACAGCCAGGGCAACCTGTGGAACGCGCAATGGGGTGCGGGCCGGGTGGCATGCTATGATCCGGGTGGCCGGTTCCTGCGTGCGGTGTCCGTGCCAACCGCTCAAACGACATGCCCCGCCTTTGGCGACACAACGCTCTATGTCACGACTGCCGCCGACGGGCTGAGTGACCCGCAAGCAGGCTTTACCTTTGCCGTGGATGTGGGCGTCGCAGGGCAACAAGAACACCGGGTGATCCTATGAAACGCACGCTGGGCGTCTGTTACTATCCCGAACACTGGCCCGAGGCGATGTGGCCCGCGGATGCCGCGCGCATGGCGGATCTCGGCCTCACATGGGTGCGCATCGGCGAATTTGCCTGGAAGCGGATGGAGCCCGAAGAGGGCCGGTACGACTGGGGCTGGCTCGACCGCGCGATCGAGGCGTTGGGCGCCGCAGGTCTGCGCGTGGTGTTGGGCACCCCCACCGCAACGCCACCCGCCTGGGTCGTGGCCAAGCATCCCGACATTTACGCGGTCGATGCCGCGGGGCGCCTGCGCGGCTACGGCTCGCGCCGCCACTACTGCTTTTCCCATGCCGGATACCTCGAGGAATGCCGCCGCATCGTGCGCGCGATGGCCGAACGCTATGGCGCGAACCCGCATGTCGCTGCATGGCAAACCGACAATGAATATGGCTGCCACGACACCACGATCAGCTACTCGGATGCGGCCCGCACGGCGTTTCGCCAATGGCTGCGGGGCCAGTTTCCGGGGCAGGGGAATGATGGTGACATCGACGCGCTGAACGCGGCGTGGGGCAATGTGTTCTGGTCCATGGACTACGACGATTTCGACCAGATCGGCCTGCCGAACTTGACCGTGACCGAGCCGAACCCGGCCCATGTGCACGCCTTCCGTCGCTTTGCGTCGGATCAGGTGGTGGCGTTCAACCGTGCACAGGTCGAGATCATCCGCGCCTTCTCTGACGCGCCCATCGCCCATAACTACATGGGCCGCATCACGGATTTCGATCACTTCAAGGTCGGTGCCGACCTCGATATCGCGTCCTGGGACAGCTATCCGCTGGGGTTTCTCGAGGATCGTGTCGGCGCCACGCCCGCGCAGCAGCGCGCCTATGCGCAGCAGGGCGATCCGGATTTTCAGGCGTTTCACCACGACCTCTATCGTGCCGTTGGGCGCGCCCGAGGCGCGCATGCCAAGGGGGGCGGGCGCTGGTGGATCATGGAACAGCAGCCGGGCCCGGTGAACTGGGCGCCCTACAACCCGTCGCCCTTGCCCGGTATGGTGCGCCTCTGGACGTGGGAGGCGTTTGCCCACGGGGCCGAGGCTGTGTGTTACTTCCGCTGGCGCCAGGCCCCGTTTGCGCAAGAGCAGATGCATGCGGGCCTTTTGCGCCCCGACTCCGTGGCCGCCGAAGCCTTTGCCGAGGCCGAAGCGGTGGCGGCGGAGTTGAAGGACGCGCCGGACGTCACGTCGGCCCAGGCGCCGGTGGCGCTGATCTTTGACTACGATGCCGACGCGGCCTGGGCGATGCAGCCGCATGGCGCGGGGCTGAGCTATTTCGGACTGGTCTTTGACTGGTACCGGGCATGCCGCAAGCTGGGCCTCTCCATCGATATCCTGTCCCCGGACACGCGAGATTTTGACGGCTACGCGCTCGTCCTCGCCCCCGGCATCATGCATATGCCGGACGATCTCAAGGGCGCGCTCAACACCGCACCCGGCCACGTCATCATCGGCCCGCGCAGCGCGGCGCGTGACGCGCATTTCAACATCCCCAACCCGCTGCCGCCCGCATGGCCGGGCAGTGACCTGACCGTGTCGCGGGTACAATCCATGCGCCCCGACCTGCCCATCGCGCTTGATCCCGTGGGCGAAATCCACAGCTATTTCGAACAGCTCGACTGGGGCGGCGCGACCCTCATGGCCACCACGGGCGGCGTGCCCGTCGCTGTCGCGTGCACGGGCAGCGTCACCTACATGGCCGCGTGGGGCGATGACATCGCGCATATGGCGCTGATCCGGGCGCTTGTGCCCGATCTGCCCGTCGCGATCATGCCCGAAGGCGTGCGGCGGCGCGATACCGGGGCCGAGACGTTCTGGTTCAACTACAGCTCCGAGACCGTGCACATTGACGGCCAAGCCCTTGATCCCGCTGGTGTTCTCCGTCTTCCCAGATAGGCTTGCATCGGTCGCACCGCTCTGTCATATGAATTTCATGAAATCATGAAATAGATAGAGCCATGCTGCTCGACCAACTTGCCACCCTCAGCCATCCGCAACGCATGGGCGTGTTCCGCCTGCTCATGCGCCGCTGTCCCGATGCCGTGCCGGCGGGTGAGATTGCCGATGTACTGGGGTTCAAAGCCTCCACGACCTCCGTCTACCTGTCCGCGCTTCTCGAGGCCGGGCTGGTGACGCAGATGCGGCAGGGCAACCTGCGCCGCTACGCGGTCAACATGGAGGGGACACGGGGCATGGTGGCTGCGCTTTTCCTCGACTGCTGCAACGGTCGGCCCGACCTGTGTCCACCCGGGCTGCTCGACCCACTGACAAGGATGGCTCCAATGTCTGACACCAAATACAACGTGCTGTTCATCTGCACCGGCAACTCCGCTCGTTCAATCTTTGCCGAGGCGATCATGCGCGACCTCGCCGGGGACCGGTTCGAGGCGTTCTCGGCCGGGACCAAGCCGCGCTCCGAATTGAACCCCTTTGCCGTCGAGATGCTGGAACAAAAAGGCCTCGACGTCACCGCGCTGCGCGCCAAGAACATCGGCGAGTTTCAGGGCGAGGACGCGCCGGTGATGGATTTCGTCTTTACCGTCTGCGACCACGCCGCGAACGAGGAATGCCCGGCCTGGCACGGCCAGCCCATCTCGGCCCATTGGGGCCTGCCGGACCCGGTCAAGGCCGAGGGAACGGATGCGGAAAAGCGCCTCGCCTTCCAAAGCACGTTTGGCGCCATGCGCAACCGTATCGCGGCCTTTGCCGCCCTGCCGCTCGGCACTCTGTCGCGCACATCCCTACAATCGGAAGTCGACGCAATCGGCCGCACACCGGAGACCACATGACCACCTACGCACTGAACGGCCTTGGCCGCATTGGTAAACTCGCACTCAAACCCCTGCTCGACCGCGGGTGCGAGATCGCCTGGATCAACGACGCCGTCGGCGACCCGGCGATGCACGCCCACCTGCTCGAATTCGATACGGTGCACGGGCGCTGGGATGCGGCGTTCAGCGCGGATGATACCGGTATCACCATCAACCGCACGCGCATCCCCGTGCACAACGCGCGCACATTGGAGGATTTGCCGCTGGACGGCGTCGATGTGGTGATCGACTGCACGGGTGCATTCAAGACCGAGGCGAAGCTGGCCCCGTACTTTGCCGCAGGCGTCAAAAAGGTGGTCGTGTCCGCCCCGGTCAAGGACGGCGATGCGGCCAACATCGTCTACGGGGTCAACAACGACGTCTATACCGGCCAGCGCATCGTTACGGCGGCGTCCTGCACCACCAACTGCCTGGCGCCGGTGGTCAAGGTTATCCACGAAGGGTTGGGGATCAAGCACGGCTCGATCACCACGATCCACGACGTCACCAATACCCAGACCATCGTGGACCGGCCCGCCAAGGATCTGCGCCGCGCGCGCTCGGCCCGCAACTCGCTGATCCCCTCGACCTCCGGCGCGGCAACGGCGAGCACGTTGATCTACCCCGACCTCGTGGGCAAGCTGTACGGGCACGCGGTGCGCGTGCCGCTGCTCAACGCCTCGCTCACCGATTGCGTGTTCGAAGTGGCGCGCGCGACCACCGCCGAAGAGGGCAACGCGATGTTCAAGGCTGCAGCCGACGGCCCGCTCAAGGACATTCTCGGCTACGAGACGCGCCCGCTTGTGTCGACCGACTACACAAACGACCCCAGGTCGAGCATCGTGGACGCCCCGTCGACCATGGTCGTCAACGGCACGCAGGTGAAGGTCTATGCCTGGTACGACAACGAATGGGGCTATGCGCACCGGCTCGTTGATGTAGCGCAGATGGTCGGGGCCTCGCTTTGAGCCGGCCCGAAGGCTTCGCGGCCTATGTCGCCGTCACGGCGGCCTATTGGGCGTTCATGCTCACCGACGGTGCGCTGCGCATGCTGGTGCTGTTGCACTTCAACAGCCTGGGCTTTTCGCCGGTGCAGCTCGCTTACCTGTTTGTGTTGTACGAGATTGCGGGCGTGGTCACGAACCTCAGCGCTGGCTGGATCGCCGCGCGGTTCGGGCTGACCACGACGCTCTATGTCGGCCTTGGGTTGCAGGTTATCGCCCTTGTTGCGCTGGCGCAGCTTGACCCGGCCTGGACCATCGCCGCGTCGGTCGTGTTTGTCATGCTGGTGCAGGGGCTCAGCGGTGTGGCCAAGGATCTGGCCAAGATGTCGTCGAAATCCGCCGTCAAGCTACTGGCCCCGGCCGAAGGCGATGGCCTCTTCCGCTGGGTGGCGGTGCTCACCGGGTCCAAGAATGCGGTCAAGGGGTTCGGGTTCCTGCTGGGCGCGGGGGCACTGGCGCTCTTTGGCTTTACCGTGTCCGTTCTCGGCATGGCGGTGATCCTGGCCGTGAGCCTTGCGGTGGCGTTGCTGCGCAGGCCCGCTGGCCTGCCTGCCGGGCGCAAGGACGCCAAGTTCAAGGAGGTGTTTTCCAAAAATCCGCGCGTGAACTGGCTGAGTGCGGCGCGGGTTTTCCTTTTTGGTGCGCGGGACGTGTGGTTTGTCGTGGGCATACCGATCTACTTCTATTCCGTGCTCAGCGATGGCACGCCCGAGGGGCAGCGCGCGGCGTTCTTCATGATCGGCATCTTCATGGCCGTCTGGGTGATCCTTTATGGTGCGGTGCAGGCCAACGCCCCGCTGTTCCTGCGCAGCAAGGACCGCAGCGAGGGGGATCTGGCCGCCGCCGCCCGTTTCTGGGTCGGCACGCTGTTCTTTGTCCCGGCCGTGTTGGCTCTGGCAGCGTGGGGGGCGGGTGCGCCGGCGCTCTGGCTGACGCTCAGCATCGTGGTCGGGCTGCTGGTGTTTGGTGTGCTTTTTGCCCTGAACTCGTCGCTGCACTCCTACCTGATCCTCGCCTTTACGGACGCGCGGCGGGTGACGATGGATGTGGGCTTTTACTACATGGCCAACGCCGCCGGGCGCCTCATCGGTACGGTGCTGTCGGGGCTGAGCTATCAGCTGGGCGGCGTGCCGCTCTGCCTTGGGGCGGCGGCGGTGATGATCGTGTTCAGCTGGCTATGCATCGGGCGCATCGCAGCGCCTGCACCGGCGCGTGCCTGATTGACAGCTTTGCCCAGGGCAGGGACACTATGCATGAACCCAAGGTTCACATAGTGAACCATCGCCCTGCAAGGACCTGCCCATGATTGACCAAGCCCGCATCGACACCCTGCGCGCGGCCCCCGTCGCGGACGGTCTGAACCTGATCGGCGGGCATCGTGTCGCTGCGGCGAGCGGCGCCACGCTCGATACGATCTCGCCCATCGACGGCACGGTGCTTGCCCGCATCGCGGCAAGCGCGGCGCAGGATGTGGACCGCGCGGTCGCGGCCGCCCGCAAGGCGTTCGACAGCTGGTCAGACATGGCGCCGATGGCACGCGGGCGCATCCTGCAGCGGATTGGCGATGCAATCGCCGCCGACGCAGGCACGCTGGCCGTGCTCGGCGTCCGTGACAACGGCACCGAGATCGCGATGGCATACAAGGCCGAGCCGATGAGTGCCGCGGCCACCTTCCGCTACTATGGCGAGCTGTGTGGCAAGGACTACGGTCAGATCGCGCCGACCGCACCTGGCGCGCTTGGCCTCGTCCATCACGAACCTGTGGGCGTTGTCGGCGCCATTGTCCCGTGGAACTTCCCGCTCATGATCGCCGCGTGGAAAGTCGCCGCAGCCCTCGCCGCGGGCAACACCGTGGTGCTGAAACCTGCCGAGGTTGCGTCGCTGTCGCTGCTGCGCCTCGGTGATATGGCACAGGAGGCGGGGCTGCCCGCGGGTGTCCTGAACATCGTCACCGGCACGGGGGCCGCGGCGGGTGATGCACTGGCGCGCCATATGGATGTCGACGTGCTGGCGTTCACCGGATCCGGCCCCGTCGGGCGCAAGCTGCTCAAGGCGTCGGCGCAGTCAAACCTCAAGCGGGTCTATCTGGAGCTGGGCGGCAAATCGCCCTGCGTCGTCTTTGCGGACGCCGACCTGCCAGCGGCAGCCAAGGCGGTCGCGGGCGGCATCTTTCGCGACAGCGGGCAGGTGTGTATCGCAGCCGCCCGCGTAATGGTCGAACGGTCGGTGCATGCGGAGTTTGTCACGTTGCTGGTGCAGGCCGCCGAGGCGATGCGCGTCGGTGATCCGCTGGACCTGAGCACCCAAGCCGGGGCCATCGCGTCAGAGGTTCAGATGCACAAGATCCTGACGGCCTGTCGCGATGCCGAAGCCGCGGGCGCCGATCTGCGCACCGGCGGACGGCAAATCCACACCGACACAGGCGGCTACTACATCAGCCCCACGATCTTCGACAACGCGCCGCAGAACAGCGCGCTGGTGCAGGAGGAAATCTTTGGCCCCGTCCTCGCCGCGCAACCGTTCGACACCGAAGATCAGGCCGTCGCCATGGCCAACGGCACGTCCTACGGCCTTGCCGCCGGTGTGTTCACCCGCGACGTGTCCCGGGCGCATCGCATGGTCGGACGGCTGCGTGCAGGTGTCGTGCACGTCAACACCTATGGCGGCGCGGACATCACCGTGCCGCTGGGCGGGCACGGGCAATCGGGCAATGGCCATGACAAGAGCCCGCATGCGCTCGACAAGTTCCGCAACCTCAAGACGGCCTGGATCGCGCTGTGATCTGTCACCAAACTGTCATCTTGGCCGCGTAGCGCTGCGGCACGGATCAGCGGAGCATATCCATGGCCTTCGACATCACCTACGCGGCCCCTTTGGCCGCTGGCACCACAGCGGTGCTCGTCCCCGGTGGGCTCAGCACGCCGCATGGTCGCATGACGGGCCTTTCCGCCACTGGCGCGCAGGTTGCGAAAACCACCGAGGCCACCACCGGCCAGACAGCCTACATCGTCACGCCGGAGACCGAGGCACTGCAGCTGACCTTTCACTTTGATCATGTCGCCGGGGCCTACCCGCAGGCGATGTTCACCCCGCATCCCTCGCGCTTCACCCGGTTCGCCGACGATCTGGTTGCCGAGGCGCAAGAGACGGCAGGCGCGCTGACCGGTGTCGACCGTGCCCTCGCGCTGGCCTGTGCCGCGGCCGATCGGTTCACCTACGGCCACCCGGAGGACACGTTCAACGACGGGCTCGATGAAATTCCCGCGCTTGGCTGCGGCCTTGTCGAAGGGTCCTGCGTGGACATCAATACCTACTTTATCGCCGCGCTGCGTGCCGCGGGGATCGAGGCGGGCTATGCCACCGGGTTCTACTTTCCGACGGAAAAGGGAGACACCTGCACCGACGGCCACTGCTGGGTCGTGACCCGCATCGACGGTGTCACACAGGAATGGGACATCGCGCACCACCTCAAGATGGGCACGCGCGACATCCATCCCGGCCTCAACCCCAAGCCCGGGTTTCGGGCGGCGTGCTTCCACTCCATGGGCCTGCGCTTTGACGATCTGGGCGTCGTGGATGCCAAGGCGCTGATCGAACCTGTCGCCTTGGTCGATGGTCACCCGCGCACGTTCGATGCGCCCGACATTCGGCTGACGCATGTGGGGCTGCGCGCGGCGGAATAGCCCGCCACACTTGCGGGACCGACACTCCGGGCGCTATGTGTGACCGGTACCAATTCCGTGGTGACCCCGTGCCGGACCCAGACCGCAGCAAACCAACCGTGACGATGCGCGACGTGGCGCGCGCTGCGGGCGTGTCGCGCATGACCGTGTCGCGCGCGTTGAAAAAGGACAGCCCCGTGTCGGTCGAGACGCGTGAGCGCATCCTCAAGGTCGTGCGCGACATGAACTATGTCCCCGACCAGATGGCGGGCAGCCTGACCACCAAGCGCTCGGGCTTTGTCGCGGTGCTGGTGCCGTCGCTCAACAACCTGCACTTTGCCGAAACCGTGCAGGCGCTGACCGAAGAGCTGGAGGTGATCGGCCAGCAGATCCTGCTGGGCCACACGGATTATTCCGCCGAGCGCGAGGAACAGCTGGTCGAGGCGATGCTGCGCCGCAGGCCCGAGGCGATCGTGCTGTCTTATGACGGGCATTCCGACCGCACGGTGCAGCTACTGTCGGAGGCCTCCGTGCCGGTGATCGAGCTGTGGGAGCGGCCGGAGGAGCCGATTGGCCATACGATCGGGTTTTCCAACCGCGAGGCCGCCGCGCAGATGACCGACGCGCTGCTGGCGCAGGGCTACCGCAACCTCGTCTTCCTGTGCGAGGATGGCGATGACTGGACCCGCGGCGCTGCGCGGCGCGCGGGCTTTCGCAAGGCGATGGAACGGGCCGGGCTCGACGCCAGCCGTGTGGTGCCCGTGGGCAAGCCGCCCATGAGCATCGAGGATGGCGCCGCCGCCCTTGGTCCGCTGCTGGCGCAATTCCCGGATGTGGACTGCATCTTTTGCGTGTCCGATGCCGCGGCCTTTGGCGTGCAATCGGCGCTGAAATCGCGCGGTGTCGCTGTGCCCGAGCAACTCGGCGTTGCTGGTTTCGGCAATTTCGAGGTGTCACGCTTTGCCTCGCCCTCGATCTCGACCGTGGTGGTGGATTCCAAGCGAATCGGGCGCGAGGCGGGCCGTCTGATCGGCCGATTACTTGACGAAAACCACGCGGGCAGCGGCCCCGTCGCCATCCATATCGATCCCGCGCCCGCGCTGCGATCCAGCACCAAGTGACTGTTTTTCCCCGCGATTGATGCGACCGGCCCGGGCGCATCGCGTCCGAGAAATTTCTTGTGTTACCGGTCACAATGCGCAACTGTGACCGGTAACACGAGGGAGGTGGGACATGCCGGCAATCCGTTTGGATCGGCTGATCAAACGCTACGGCGACGTGCAAGTGCTGCACGGGATCGAGCTGGAGATGGCGGATAACGAGTTCACCGTGCTCGTCGGGCCATCGGGCTGCGGCAAGTCCACGACGCTGCGCATGATCGCGGGGCTCGAGGATGTGTCGGATGGCGAGATCTACATCGACGAACAACCCGTCAAGCATCTGGAACCCAAGGATCGCAACCTTGCCATGGTGTTTCAGGACTACGCGCTGTACCCGCACATGAACGTCGCACAGAACATCTCGTTCGCGCTGCGGCTTGCTAAACGCCCCAAATCCGAGATCGACGCAAAGGTGCGTGACGTGGCAGGCCTCGTGGGCCTCACCGATTTTCTCGACCGCAAGCCCGGTGCGCTGTCCGGCGGCCAACGGCAGCGTGTGGCGATGGCCCGCGCGCTGGCGAAGGACAGCGGCATTTTCCTCTTTGATGAGCCGCTGTCGAACCTCGATGCCAAGTTGCGCGGCCAGATGCGGGCCGAACTGGCGCTGATGTCCCAGCGGGTCGAGAAAAACATGATCTACGTCACCCATGACCAGATCGAGGCGATGACACTCGCTGACCGGATCGTGGTCATGCATGGCGGCTACATCCAGCAGCAGGGCACACCCGAAGAGCTGTTCAAGCGGCCCGCCAACAAGTTCGTGGCAGGCTTTCTGGGCATGCCGCCGATGAACTTTCTCAACGGCGACCTGACCCAAGAGGATGGCGCGACCTTTGTCGCGGGCGACGGGTTCAAGCTGCGCCTGCCCGAGGCCAAGGCCGCCGCGGCCAAGGCGCATGGCGCGCGCGCCGTCACGCTGGGCCTGCGCCCGTCAGACCTGAACTATGCCAAGGATGCGCCCGCTGACGCATCGCTCGAGCTGCATGTGCAGGTGTCGGAATATGTCGGCGCGCAATCCGTGCTGCTGTGCCAATGCGGGGCCAGCAACGTCACGGTCGAGATGAATTCGGAGACGCCCATGGCCATGGGCGAAACCCTGACATTTGCGGCCAATCCGGATCGCATTCACCTGTTCGACCGCCAATCCGAGGCGGCCATCTGAACGACGACATAAGCAATGGGAGGAAGACTATGCTTACGAAATTGAAAACGGGGGTGGCGGTGACGCTGCTCATGACCGGGGCGGCTTTTGCCGACGGCCACGGGGGGCCCTATGCGGAATATGCGGGCACGACACTGGTCGTGAACTTCCCCGCGCACCCGCACTACAACGCCGCGATGAAGGTGCTGCCGGAATTCACCAAGGAAACCGGCATCGAGGTGGAGGTGGACCAGCTGCCCTACCTCAAGATGCGCGAGCGTCAGACGCTGGAGCTGGCGCAGGACGAAGGTGAATATGACCTGATCTCCTACGTGGTGTTTTCCAAGGCCGACTACGTCTTTGCCGACCAGCTGGAGAACCTGGCCAAGTATTTCATGAACCCGAAACTGGCCGATCCCGACTATGACGCGGACGACCTGATCGACGGCTATGTCCAAAACATCGGCGTCGCGGGCGGCACCAAAGGGTATCTGCCCGGTCCGACAGGCTCGCTGTTTGGTATTCCGTTCGGGTCCGAGACATCCGTGCTGGCCTATCGCAAGGACATCTTTGAAAAGCACGGGCTGCCGACGCCCGAGAATTACGAACAGCTGCTCGACGCGGCCTGCAAGATCCCCGAGCTTGAGCCCGGCATGGGCGGCATGGCCTCCCGCGCGGCCTCGGGCCACCAGGCAAGCCACGCGTTCCTGCTGCACCTCGCCCCGCTGGGCGGCCGCGTGTTCGACGAACAGTGGAACCCGATCATCAACAACGCCGCCGGTGTCGAGGCTGCCGAAGCGCTGAAAACCATCGTGGATTGCGGTCCCGAAGGTGCGATGAGCTTTGGCCCTTCCGAGGCGGCAAACGCATTCTCCAATGGCGATGCGGCGATGTTCCTTGATTCCATCGCGTTCATGCCGGGGTTCGAAAACCCCGACCGCAGCCAGGTTGTGGGCAAGGTCGGCTATGCCATGCACCCGATGGGCGTGCGCCGTGGCAGCCAGACGGGCGGCTTCGGCATCGCGATCCCCAAGAACGCCGAGAACAAGGAGGCGGCATTCCTGCTGATGCAGTGGCTCACCTCCAAGCAGGGCGATCTGATGGTGGCCATGGAAGGCGGCAACCCTTCGCGGTTCTCCACCTATCAGGATGCGGCCCTGAACGAGAAGTTCCCGTTCTCCGCCACCTTTGGTGAGGCGCTGCAGTTCGCCGACCCCGACTGGCGTCCGATCATCCCCGTCTGGGGCAAGATCAACGCCGA
>ERZ1740067.1881-NODE-1881-length-13600-cov-11.777039_pt1 | contig 13600 bp, 12 predicted proteins | sample MGYA00581736_ERZ1740067 | MGnify/ENA primary metagenome ERZ1740067 (study PRJEB43018, sample SAMN04849236) | marine metagenome | isolation source: floating plastic debris | place: Pacific Ocean | collected 2008-08-27 | study: EMG produced TPA metagenomics... | reverse complement strand
CCAACGGTATCCGCCAGAAAGTTCTGCTGCGCTGTTCGGGCGCGATGCAAACGGGGTCTGACGTTGTCAAAGGTGCGCTGCTGGGTGGCGACAGTTTCGAATTCGGGACCACGGCGTTGATGATGCTGAAATGCGTCATGGCCAAGAACTGTAATGTGAAGTGCCCCGCCGGTCTGACAACCAATCCTGAAGTGTTTGACGGCGATCCCCGTGCACTGGCGCAATACCTTCTGAATATTGCCCACGAAGTCCGCGAGATCCTTGCCGGCCTTGGTCTTGCATCGCTTGAGGAGGCGCGAGGCCGTTCCGATCTGCTCCATCTCCTGGATCACCCTGCCTCCGTCGGAAAGCTTGATCTGCGCGCGATGCTCACCTGTGTGCCCGATATCAAGATCTCTGACCCGACCTACCTCGAAAAGGATTTTTCCGTTGACGATGCGCTGCTGGATCAAGTCCGCGCGCAATTGATCGATGTCAATGAGCATCGGGTGGAACTCAGGCCAAACGCGGCTTTGAACAACCGCAACAAAACGGTTGGGGGACAGTTGGGTATCGACATCGAGCGCATGTTGAACCACGAGTTGTCGCATCTCCCCAATGCTGCATTGGAAGACAGCCGTGGGCGGCGTTACCTGGATGCGGGCGCCGTGAAAGTCTTCACCAACGGCTCGGCCGGACAAAGCTATGGCGCGTTCTGCAATGACGGCATGGTTATGGAGCATATCGGCACCTGCAATGACGGCGTCGGCAAAGGCGCGTCAGGCGGCGAAATCATAGTCCGCTCGCCGGGCGGCGCCAACGGGCGCGAAAATGTACTGATCGGCAACTTTGCCCTTTTTGGTGCCACCGGCGGTCGCACCTTTGTCGAAGGTCAGGCCGGAGATCGTTTTGCGGTGCGCAATTCGGGAGCAACGGCTGTGGTCGAAGGCGTGGGTGATTTCTGCGCCGAATATATGACCAACGGGGCCATTCTGAATCTTGGCGGCTTTTCCAAAGGCTTTGGCAACGGGATGTCGGGCGGTTTTGCCTATCAGTACGACCCAGAGGACCGTTTACAAGAAATGATGAGCCAGGATTCAATCATTGCAGGTACATTGGTTGATGGGTCTGCGCATGCAACCATCCATACAGATGCGGTTCATCAAATGCTTAAATGGCACGTGGCAGCAACTGGCTCTGCTTTAGGCCGCGCTTTGCTGGAGGATTGGGAACACACCCGGCAGCATATGGCCTGGGCGATGCCCAAAGCGCTTTTGCAGTATCAGGATGCCGACGCAATTCTTGCCGCGCGCAGTCGAAAGGAATTGGTAGATGAGCTGTCCACCGCCCTTGCCGCTCATCAAATCACCGAGTTGAAAAAGGCTTGGAAACTTGGGCTGCCGGTGCACAAGGGTATGGTGCCTGCTTATGGCGATATGGACACCGAAGACATGTTCCGCCTGCTGGGCAGCTACGTCATCCTAGAACAAGCACAGGTTATCGCAGCCAAGCGTCTCAAAACGGCAGATCGCTTGGCCAAAGACAAGGCTGCAAAGAATCTGATCCTGACCGAGGATTATGGCCTGATGGCAGCACTGGCCAAACACGCCAAGACCGCCATTGACGGGTACGATGACGCAGAGCTTGCGACGCTCGTCGCGCACAAAAGGCTCAGTGATTTCAAACGCGCCCTGAGTTTGCGCAATATCCTCAGCATGGATAGCCCTGGCACCTATGCCTGGATCCTGCATCAAAGTGCAAAAAACCGTGCAGCGCTTGGCGAAATCCCAAGCTTTGACGCGCTTTTTGTTGAACACGCGATGCCGGATGTCATCGCCCGTACCGCCGCAGAGTGAAGCCATGAACGATATGAGTACAACTGTTCCCTATATCCCAAATGACGCACCGTTTTCGGGTGAACAAAAAGTTTGGCTCGGCGGGTTCCTCGCTGGTCTGCATTCCCGTCTTGCGACCGCAGGCACCGCCGTAGCACCCACCGCCAATACGGTTGAGGTCAAGCATCTGGACATCATCTACGGCACCCAGACCGGCAATGCAGAAGCGCTGGCAGAAGATGCAGCCACGCTTGCGCGATCGAAGGGATTTTCGCCGCGCGTTGCGGAGATGGACGAAATCGAGATGGCCCAGCTTGCAGAGATGCAAAACCTGATTGTCGTGGTTTCGACTTATGGTGAAGGCGAAATGCCTGACAACGCCCACCAGTTCTGGGAGGCCCTGACAGCCTCAACAGCACCGCGGCTCGAGAATTTGAACTATGGCGTTCTGGCACTTGGTGACACGTCGTATGATGAGTTCTGCCAGGCAGGAAAGTTGGTCGATACGCGGCTGGAGCAATTAGGCGCTAAACGGCTTGGACCGCGCGTCGATTGTGACGTTGATTTTGAGGACGTGGCCGAGGCCTGGATTGCTGCGACCATCCCGGACGCTGGACAGGTGGCAGCCGCGCCACAGGTCTCCGACACACCGAAAAAGGCAAAGTCTGGTTGGGGCCGCAAGAACCCTTACACATCGACTATTCTCGGAAACCGCGTGTTGTCAGGGCCGAAATCAGCCAAAGAAATCAGACATATGGCGTTTGATCTGGGCGACAGCGGTATGACCTATGAGGCCGGTGACGCGCTTGGTGTCATGCCCGTCAACGCACCTGATCTTGTTGAAGCTTGGCTAACCCGGCTGGGCGCAAGCGCTGACACAGAGATCGATGGGCAACCTCTTGGAACTCTGTTGGCTACCGGTCTTGAAATCACAACTCCATCCCGCGACCTTATCCGCGCACTTGAGCCGCGCGCAAAGAATGACGAGTTGAGCCATGTCTTGGGCAATGGCGATAAAGAAGCGCTAGACGCGTTTCTCTGGAACAAGGATGCGCTCGACCTTTTGTGCCTGAACCCAGACTTGGCGCTTGATCCGGCAGAAGTGGTTAGCTGGCTCAAACCGCTTCAGCACCGGGCCTATTCCATCTCGTCAAGTCCCAAAGCGCATAGCGGCGAAGTTCATCTGACCGTCGCGGCCGTGCGCTGGATGTATAACAATCGTCCGCACCGTGGGGTTTGTTCAACGTTCTTGGCTGACTATGCAGCAGAAGGTGCGCAGGCGGGAGTTTTTATGTCCCCGAATAAAAACTTCCGCGTTCCGGAAGATGACAGCGTTCCGATGATCATGGTGGGACCCGGCACAGGCATTGCACCGTTCAGGGCGTTTCTAGAGGAACGGCGTGAACGCGGCGCGACAGGCGCGAACTGGCTGTTTTTCGGTGACCAGACGCGGTCCAGCGATTTCATTTATGAAGATGAAATCAGCGCGTTCAGTGCATCTGGCTTGCTGACCCGGCTTGATTTGGCTTTTTCGCGGGATCAAGCCGAAAAGGTGTATGTCCAGCACCGTATGGTTGAGAACGGCAAAGATCTTTACGCCCAGCTTCAGGAAGGCGGATCGTTCTACGTCTGCGGAGATGCAACGCGCATGGCGAAAGATGTCGATACCGCGCTGCATCAAATCATAGAATCCCAGGGCGGCATGACCCCCGAGGCGGCAACAGAATACGTGAACCGCCTGAAGCGCGACAAGCGCTACGTGCGGGACGTCTATTAAAGGCGAAACATCATGTCGAATTTGGCGTCCTCGTCCACTTGCTTTTGTACCGCTGGAAAAGACACTCCACGAACGCTGGCCGATCAACGCCAACTTGGCCCACTTGTGGCAGTCGAGGGCGACCTTGAAACGCTCGCTCTATTGGGAACGCAGCTTTCCGACGCCTTGATCACAACCAACAACGGCGCTGCGCTGCTCACCGGAAAAGGCGGGTACGGTCCGTCACAAAACACATCGAGTCCATTTCGGATTTCGCGCAATCGCATAAATCTTCGAGTATGCCCATGCACAAACGTGCAGATTTTTCATGCGAAAGACACTGCTGGTAGCCGAAGTCTTGTCGTCGCAACACCTGACGGAAGCATAACCCACCGCATCGTGACACGCAGCGATTATGATGAGCGGGTGATCACAGCACTGGACGACTACGAGGAGGGATTCTCGTTACCGAACCAATCCTCGTCTAAAGCTGCGAGCAACGTTGTCTCTTTGTCGGCGGTGCGGACCGCCCGCGAAAATTGGGACCGTAACGACACAGGCCACCACCTCAACGACATACTTTTCGATGGTGGTGCCACGCGTATGCACACTTTGCCTCATATCGGGCGCAACAAAGCCTGGCAGATTATTCCTGAGACTTTGCCAAGCTTTATATCCTACTTGTTGGACAAACGGTTTGGTCACGCTCGTCTTGTCCCCGGATCAGGATTTATACAGGGCGACCTGGTGCGTGAAGGAACCGCATCGGTGGTTGGAAGCATTTTGCTAACCCGCAGCGCTGAGCAACACTTTGCGCTCGATCTGGATCAGGTCGCTGCAGTCTGGGTCACAAGAATCGGACCAGTATCGCAAATAGAAATCTTCGATGTAGACCGTCGAACGATTGCCATCCTAGCGGCCGACCCCATGACCAATCTTCCAGATTGGAACGAACTTTTGGCCTCGCTTCCACAGGTGCCCAAACACTTCCGATCCATTCAAGATGCGCAGCGATGATGGTAAGGGTCTAAATCGTGCAGCACTTTCCGGGAAGCTTCAGTCAAGGACAGGCCGATCCACTCAGCTTCCAGACCACCTTTGCAACTGTCAAAAACACTTTGGCAACGAGTTGCTCTGCGATCAGGGAATGCCAAAGACCCGCGGGAATTTTGACAACATTGTTTGGGCCGGCATCCAAAACGTATTCAACAGTCTAGTCAAAAGCTCGCAATCGTAGATTAAAATGAAGAATTACAAAAAACCTGTCGCCACTAGGATGCCTCGCCCAGGCCAAATGATGCTGAAACTGAAAAAGACCGACTGCGCGTGCCACGCAGCGCTCGAACACAGTCATGGTTTGTGCAGCGGCTTCCAGCCATTCCTGAGAAGGAATTACCGCTTAAGTCCTCGCAAAAATCTTCAACTGTTGCCAGCATCTGGCTGGTGCTCCTTGATTTTTGAACTGTCGAAAGAGGGACTGGCGTTGCTTGAAACAGGAGGGGTGCTCTGTTTGCCGTCGGATCGTTCAAGGTTTGGGATCACAACCGGATGGTCGTCATGAGCCGCTTGCAGCGAAGACATGTCGATTAACAATTCGCAAAGACTGGCGATCAAACGTTCTTTGATGACCGCCCGCGGTGCAGCATCTCATAAAAAGCACTTTTTTGCACCTGCCGCTCATTATATGCTGAGACAACAGTGCGAAATTTACTATTCGCGACAAAGGGTCGGACATGCGCGCGAGATTCGCTGCGAATGCAAGCCTATCCACAAGTTATGAAAAGTAGCAGGCGTCACAGTTGGCTTAGTTATGTCCAACGTTGCTAGCTAAAATTGGCGAACACTAAGTGGCATCCGCCTCCGCTTCTAGCTCTTTTAGCAGCGCACGGAAATTACCCCGAGCGTCGCCAGGGTGACGGATTTTCTTAACACTAGCCAGGTTCGACAGATCATCCCCCACGACAATCAGGCCAACCATGCCAACTTCATAATGAGGCAGGCACAGATAACCGTAGATACCGGGCACCGGTAGAGTCACGGTCAATTCCTCGTCGATACCGCCATTCCAACCCTCTGCTCCTTCAGGGATCATGCCGCGTTTAGAGGCGGAGTTGTGTCCGTTATCCGTGGCCAAGAAAGTTACGCTGTCGCCCACATCGACGCGTAGGATCGCTGGCTCAAAGACGTTGATAACATTGCTATCATTGCAATCGGCGTTGAGCATAAGGACGGAGTGACTGCCGCCCTCAGCCTCAGGTACGAGGGAGCTAGCATAAGCGCCTACCGGCAAAGCAGCGAGGGACAATGTGAAGTTACGACGAGTAAGCATGGACAGTCAGATCCTTTCGCGGGCCTTGGGTGATTTCAATTTGCACGCCGTAGGTGGTGGCGATGTTGTCTTGGGGCAGCACCTCAGCGGGCGTGCCTTCGGCCAGGACGCGGCCCTGACCTAGAAGTATCAGGTGATCGGCAAAGCGCGCGGCCAGGTTGAGGTCGTGGAGCGCGACGATTCCGATGGCTCCGCGCTCTGCAACTGCGCTCTTGATCTGCGAGAGCACGGAGAGCTGGTGATGAAGATCGAGCGCCGAGGTTGGCTCATCAAAAAGATACACGTCCGAGCGGCGTATGAGCGCCTGCGCCACCGAGACCATCTGCGACTGCCCGCCCGAGAGCTCGGATATATAGGCCTCTGACAGGTGTCCTACACCCGCGCTGTTCAAGGCCTGCCCTACCGCCTCCATGTCGGCCGGTGTCACGCGCCAGCCGCTCAGGTCCTTTTGGGCCATCATGACCACGTCAAAGACTGTCAGCGCAGCGTTGGCCGCAAAGAATTGGGGCATGAAGCACACGCGCTTGAGTCGCTGGCGGGTTGATAGCGTGGAAAGGTCGATGCCGCATAGATGCACCTCACCCGCCGACGGTTTCAAAAGCCCCGCAATGCAGCGAAAAAGCGTAGACTTTCCCGAAGCATTGGGGCCGATCAGCGCGGTGAGCTGACCAGGGCGCAACGGCGCAAAGCTCGCCTTCTGGAGTATTAATCGCTCGCCATAGGCGAAGTCGATGCCTTGGGCGGTAAGCGTCATTGCCAGTACCTCTTCCGTTGACTCAGGATCAGGGACAGAAAAAATGGGATGCCGATGAGTGACGTGATCATACCCACAGGATAAATAATGCCTGGCGTGATGGCTTTGGAGGCGATGGATGTCCCCGACAGAATAAGCGCACCCGCCAATGCAGACAGTGGAAGGAAACCACGCTGGTCCTCGCCAACTATGATGCGCGCGATATGGGGCCCGACAAGCCCGACGAAGGCGATGGCACCCACGAAGCTGACAGCCACTGCGGATAGGAGCGAAACTCCGGCAAGGACAGTGAGGCGGAGCAGTGTGACGTTAACGCCCAAGGCAGCGGCTTTGTCTTCGCCCATGCGCAGAGCTGTGAGCGCCCAGGAGCGGCTGAGAAAATACGGCAATACGACCACAAGAACGACAACGCAGATCGCCACCTTCGGCCAAGTGGCACGGGCGAGTGAGCCCAACTGCCAGAAGATAAGCTGTGCAAGCTCAAGCTCGGTCGCACCGTATTGTAGGAACGCCAGGAGCGCGTTGAAGGTAAACAGCATCGCAATACCCACGAGGATCATCGCTTCTGGTGTGACGCCGCGGAGCCGGGTGAACAGGAAGAGTGCGCCTGAAGCAAGGCATGCGAAGACGAATGCGTTGACCGTGACGAGGAGACCACCGACGCCGGGGATTATGGACACACCCATAGTAATAGCCACAGCCGCACCGAAAGAGGCGGCAGAGGAAAGGCCTAAGGTAAACGGGTCGGCCAACGGATTGTTGAGGATGGTTTGCATCTCTGCACCTGCTATGCCGAGCATCGCGCCAACGGCCACGGCCATTAGCGCCACAGGCATGCGCAAATCCCAGACGATAAGCGCTTCTTTGGGAGAGGCAGAGCCTGGTGCAAAAACAACCTGTACCACGCGCCAGAAATCGAGAGTGGCGGGGCCAGTCATAATGTCGATGACAATTGTCGTGAAAAGCGCTGCAGCCGCGAGTACCACGAGGGAAACGCGCCGCCACGATCGACGCTGGTACTCGCTAACAATGTCTGAAACGCCCGGCGTGCCCGAACTCGTTTGATCAGCCATGGAATGTCCCTGTAATCGATGCGCGGGCGACGGAAGAAGGCCCCGGACCCGGAGACTCGGCGGGGACGAAGCCGCCGTTCTCAGATCAAATCCAAGACCTCAACCTTAGTGCTAGCGATATCAGGCGCGCAGAAACTTAATCCGCGCGCCTTTACTGACTTTTAGGAAGGGTTATCGAGGCTCACCCAGAACTGGCCTGATGCTTCGAATGGAAGGAACCGAGTATGCAGCTCTTCGAAAGTGGCCTGGGGGTCTAGGTCTTCGAAGTCATCCGGATGAAACCACTTAGCCAGTTGTTGTATAGCTACGAAGTGGTACGGCGAATTGTAGAACTGGTGGTAGATCGAGTGGAAGTTACCCTCCTTCGTCGCCCGCAAGTCTTTAAATCCATTGCGTTCAGCAAGCGCTTGAATTCGCTTCTGGTTCACTTCTGCGTCGCCTTCGTAGCCCAGAAGCGTTGAGCCGACCTCGGGACGAGCTTCTGCCCAGTTAGCGCCAGTACCAAAGATGATGTCAGGGTCGGCTTCGATGATGCCTTCCATGCTGATATCCACCGAATAGGCATTGCCCAGCGTTGACGCGTAGTTCATGCCGCCAGCGAGTTCGGTAAAGCGGCCATAGTTATACGGACCAAAGGACCAGCAGCAGAAATCTGCCTGCCACCCGGCGGCGTTTTCGTGCACCACTAGCGGGCGTTCATCCGCAGGAATCTGGTCGATAATATTGGACACTTTGCGCATCTCGGCCACGTAGAAGTCAATGAATTCCAACGTTTCCGCCTGTTCTTGGAAGATGCGGCCCATAACAAGCAGAGATGGCACCGTGTTTTCTGTGGCGTTCTTGCGGAAGTCGATGAACACGACAGGAACATCAACTTTCTCGAGCTTTTCGATTAGGCCGGTTTCTTCGGCTTTGAAAAGATTGCCTACGTCGAGCAGCACCAGGTCTGCTTCGGCTTCCAGCACGGCTTCGATTGAGAAGTCACCGGCATAGGGATTGCCGAAGTTTATCATGCGTTCCGCATCTTCCGGGAAGACACTTTGAAATTTACGATAGGCATCGGGATCGTAAAGGATGAGATCGTCCTTCCATCCAATGATTTTATCGAAAGGATTGCCTTCAGTGATTGCGGCAACTGCGTACATCATCCGCCCTTCGCCGAGAATGATCTTCTCGGGGGCGTCGGGCAAAGTAACGGTGCGCCCTGCGATGTCAGTGACGGTTATGGCTTCAGCATTTGCGATAGTTGCTGAGGCGATAAAGCTCGCCGTAGCTGCTGTAGCAATCGTGAAACCGCGAAGATGACGTGTGAAGGTCATTGCGGACTCCTGATTGTGTGCAGCGCATGGGTAACAAACCATCTCGAGCAAATCCAGAGCACCAAACCTGCGACATAATGGTAGCGGTCGATCATTAGGTTTGCTGGCAAGTAGACTGCACGCGCACGTAGCGTGTCTGACACAAATATGCCCATGACATCGGTGAGCTACGCCGAACGAGGGTGTGCACTCGCATCTATAGAACACTCTTTAACCATCATCTGACTCGGTCGTTTTAGAGTTCCCCCAGTTTGATGAACACTTTTCACCTGAACATGGAGAGTGTTCTTCATTCCGAGAACGAGGAACCCGTAGGCGCTAAAGCTTCATGGCTATCGGCAAATTCACGTTGTTCGATGCACTTGACGCATTAAGTCGATAACTTGCGCTACATTGCTCGTTGTCATGATGTCCGAGTCCCAGTTTACTTCACCCGGTCGCTCTGAAGCCAAGCCATGCAAAAGAAAACGTATCGTTCTAACGAGTTTTTCCCACGTCGTGAATTTGATATGCACCAGCACTCATTTTGGCCGATACGACCAAGAAAGCAAACTAGTTTGTTAAATGAATTGATACACTTAACCGCTGCCACAAAGCTTCTAAGTCGCTTTTTCGATTTGTCGATATTTGCAAAGATACTAATGTTTTCCTCGCTGGTGTTTCGACGCGAGCGCCGAGTAAAACGTGTAAGATACGAGGGTTGATAGGCATGGAACTTCAGCAAATGAAGTGTTTCATTGCAGTTGCCGAAACACTGAACTTTACACAAGCGGCGAAGTTTTGTGGCGTCAGCCAGCCCGCCCTATCAAGAGCAATTCAGAAACTAGAAGATGAAGTCGGAGGCATTCTCATTCGGCGCGAGCGCAACCGGACACATCTTACGGATTTGGGAAATATAATCTTACCACGTCTGAAACAGTCTCTCGATTTCGCTGAGTCAGCGCTTTTGGAGGCGCAAGAATTTTCCAAAATTTCAGCGACAAAACTGTCCTTAGGGGTAATGTGTACGATTGGGCCAAACCGTATGATTCCTCTCGTAGAACATATGGCACAGAAGGTGCCGCAACTCGACCTCAAACTATTTGCATCTACGGGTCTTCAGCTAGTAAGCATGCTTGAATCCGGAGAAATCGACGTCGCACTCATCGGAATGCCCGAGTATCCCGACATTATTAACGCGTATCCGTTGTTTAAAGAGCGCTATGTCGTTGCATTAAATAAAGACCATCATTTGAACGATCTAAGAGAAGTCCCTTTGGCTAAGCTCGAGAGCGAGCCGTACTTAGAACGTCTCAATTGCGAGTTCGACGATCATTTCGACGCCGAGTATAGTGATTTCCCATTCACGATGAACACTCGCTTCTCATCTGAAAACGAGGAGTGGATACAGTCGATGATTTTGGCCGGGTTGGGCTGCGCAATCATACCCGAATTTTCCGTATTCCAAACAGGCTTGGTGACACGGAAACTAATTGAACCGTGCATTTCAAGAACTGTTTGTGTGGCGACCGTTCGAGGTCGTCCGCAATCAGAAAGTCTACTTCATTTCATACGATTGTGCCGGGCTTTGAAGTGGACATAGTGCTTAGTAAAGATTTGATTTAGTTGATGATCCCGTTACTCGCTACGAAGATATCCATAGAATGAAAAAGTTGACGCTATTGCTTTGCTCGCACCAACCGGTAGGAGCAGATGGGTCTGGTAACGGGTGCCATGTACGGCCAATTGTAACATCGCCCACGTTTCCGAACATGGCAAAACTACAAGAACTAGCATTGTCAGCCGTTCATATCGCAAAGGTCAAACGCGATCTGCGCTGGAGTAGTTTTGTTCATCGGGACGAGGGCAAGTTCACGATCTCGGCGGGACACGTCATAAATGAAGTTAAACTCGCTTAGGGACCTGCCTACAAGCTATATTTCGTGTCCAGCTTTGTAGAGAATAAAGAATTTCTGAACTACCAAATTTAATCAAGCACCATATGAAATGTAGAACCTCATCGAGATTTTTGATGAACCAGATGAGCTTAATACTTTTCATTGAAGAAATTCGCTAGTTTGGAGTGAAGCGTTTACTATTCATTTCTGTTACGCAGTTTTGACTGTGATGTTGCCTCCCGGACCTTTGAAGTACTCAAATCAAAACGAAATAGCCGCACTCATACGAGTACGGCTATTGAAACTCTGTGATCTATTTTATCTCTCAGCCGCTCGGCGCAGAATTGCACCAATCTTTGACCTTTTTTCGGATTCGTTGTCACCACTATGAACAATGTTTGAAATGGTGTTAACCTCGCCGAGTGTGAGATTGATCATGGAAGCCGTGTCCATCTGCATCGAAGACAACATGTTAAAAACCGAACCGGTTAACATGTTTACCTCGTCCTCCATCGCGATAGCCGGGCTTGCAACGGCAAGGCCTAGCGCGGTGGCAGCAATTGTTTTTTTGATGTTTGAAATCATGTGCAAAACTACTCCTGTTGGACGCCCGGAGAACCGTGGCGCCGCCAGAGTTTCGCAACTAAACGTTTCATTCACAATCTTCAAACCTGTATCGTTTCCATGCATAAAATGCATGGAAATTACTATGACTGACACTTGAGACCTAGATACAAACGGTCGCTGTTTTGATGGATTATATAATTCAATTGAAACGTCATCGCCCTCCAGTCTCAGAATTCATCTGGGATGGACTTTAAAGCCATAAGACCACGCTACACCTCAGGTTTATTGGCGACTTGAAAACGGTCCGTTGCCCCTTTGGGCAAGGCAATTAAGCCTGACTAAAAGCGCTTTCGGATACAGCCAATGATCGACGCTATGTACCCGCTATCTAGGACATTGACCTGCCCCGCAAGACTCTCCTCACCTTCATGTAGGGTTTGCTCAATCCTTCGAGGGAGCAAACGAGTGCGAAAGAGCCGTTTAACCGAGGCCCAGATTATTGGGACGATCAAGAAACAGGAAGCTGGGATGCCAACGGCCGACGTGTGGCGGAAGCAAGGCTTCAGCCAAGGCACGTTCTAAGAAAGCAAATCCAAGTAAGTCGAGATGAAAGTTTCCGACGCGACCAAGCTCAAAGCGCTTGAAGATGAGAACGCGAAGCTGAAGCGCCTGCTGGCGGATCGGATGTTGAACAACTTGGTTCTGGAAGATCTTCTGGGAAAGAGTTGACGACATCTGCTGAGCGGCGGGACGCTGCGTTCAGGGCGATGCGAGATCATGATGTCTCTCAGTGTCATGCGTGTAAATAAATTGGTGTCGACACCAAGACTGTCATTCGTGTCCGTCCGCCTGACCATCCCGAGATACACAAAGAAATGAGGAAGATCGCCAACAATAGGCGAAGGTTTGACTATCGCTGCCCAACAGCTTTCATGTTGATTTTGATTGTCCAATACCATCCGCAAGGCACTTTCGCGCGCTTCGGGTGAATTTGTTCGTCGTCTTTTTCATGATGCTCCATCCTACTCATGAGTTGGAGCCTCCGGTAAACGCGGCGCAGTTCAACCTTTAAGTGGTGCGCAAGACAACGTAAAATCAAAGAAGAATAATGGTTGCGCTCGGTCTCCGTGAGCCTTGGCTCCCCCTAAGCCCATCATCACTGACTGAATAAATTAGAGAAATCTGGGCGATAACCGCCTCGTCGGACTCTGGGGTCGATGCAGCGATCACCCGCTGCTAGCATGTTGGCTCGGCACACTCGTTTCCAGACATAACGAATAGAATTTTCGGCGTTGTTTTGAGTAATTCCGCGAGAATTTCGTTGTTTTTGAAGAAGCTGCTCTCATAGCTCGATCACTACTATGTTTTGCTATTTCTTGCGACGAATAGTTGACGTGCAATGACCAACTACACCCTGTAGATGCTTGATCGGACGACTGCTTACTCAGTCCTGCACACTTTGATGTCGCAACTGCGGCGAATGGCCGGGCTCTACCGGAGGTACCGTGCATGGCCGTATCCCTCACTATCCTTAGTTGCGAAAAACCTGTTGCAGGGATTGTCTTTCGGTCGCCAGAACCGCCCGACCAATAGCCGAACGGCAACTTCGTTGGTCCAGGCACTGCGATCTTGGTCGATGATGTGGCGGTATGATTGGGCGATGGCGTCCGGGTTAAGCATGGAGCCTGGGTTGTCGGCAGCTTCAGAGCGACCTGGATTGAGGATGCCGCCGTCGATGTTGATCCAGCAGACGTAGATGCCTTTTGGATGCAGCTCCCGCGCCATGCTTTCAGCCAGTCCAAGCTGCGCGCACTTGCGCATGGCGAAGGGGGCTGAGTTCGGAAAGCCTTTCACACCAGCTGAGGCCCCGGTGAAGAGGATAGTCCCTCGCACATCGTCTATGGGTTCTGCATCCAGCATATGCCGCGCTGCGTGCTTGCCTGCGAGGGAAGCGCCGATGGCGGTGACCTACACCGCATTCCGCACGTCGTCGGCTTAAAGCTCCGCCACTGGACCGCGCACACGGGCCGACGGGTTGTAGACCAAAACGCGCGGCGAGGAGGGTAGGGTGTCAAAAAGCGCCGCCACCTCGGCTTCGTCCGTGGCGTTCA
>ERZ1740067.1878-NODE-1878-length-13608-cov-7.075777_pt1 | contig 13608 bp, 14 predicted proteins | sample MGYA00581736_ERZ1740067 | MGnify/ENA primary metagenome ERZ1740067 (study PRJEB43018, sample SAMN04849236) | marine metagenome | isolation source: floating plastic debris | place: Pacific Ocean | collected 2008-08-27 | study: EMG produced TPA metagenomics... | reverse complement strand
GACGCGATCGTCATGCATCCCGGGCCGATGAACCGCGGGGTCGAGATCGACGGCACACTGGCCGACGACATCAACCGCAGCGTGATCCAGGACCAGGTCGAGATGGGCGTGGCCGTGCGCATGGCCGCGATGGACCTGCTTGCCCGCAACCTCGCCGCGGTCAGGGGGGCTGCATGATGCCCGCCATATCGATCCCGGCGCGCGAACGCGGCGTGGTGCGCGTCTTTGCCCTGTCGATGGCCGAGGCCGAGGCACGCGCGCTCAAGCAAAGCCCCGAGGCCATTGCCGAATCGTTGGGGGTCGATGGCCTGCTGGACATGGAGCATGTGGAGCTCTTTCCGCTCACCGATCTCGACGGTGTGGGCCTTTTGGGCTACCTCAATGAGGGCGCGGGCGTGCCGGTGGACCAGCTGAGCCCCGACCGGGTCAAGCTCGACAAGTTGGGCGGCTGGGTGCTGGTCCTTTTTTCGCTGGCCTTTGAGGATCGCGCGACGACCTTGCGACCAAGCCCGGCCTTCACCCTGATCGGCTCCTATGGCGAAGAGCGGACGGATCACAGCGCCGACGACACGCTCGCGGCCGACGCGGCCAAGCCATACTCAGCCGCGCCCGAGACGCCGCCAAAGCGCCCCTCCGACGCCGCGATGTCGGGCCGGGTTGCGACGCTTGTGCTGATCGTGCTCGCGCTCTTTACATATCTCTTCATCAGGATTGCCGGATGACCGACCTGCTCCTGACCCAGGCCAAGCTGATCGACCCCGAAGGCGGCACCGTGACCACCGGCGCGCTGGCGATCACGGGTGGCCGCATCAGCGCCGTGATCACCGACGACAGCCCCCTGCCCGAGGCGCGCACGACCGTCGATTGCGGGCGCAAGCATCTGGCGCCTGGCATCGTCGATATCGGCGTCAAGGTGTGCGAACCGGGCGAGCGGCACAAGGAAAGCTTTGGCTCTGCCGGGCTCGCGGCGGCAGCGGGTGGCGTGACCACGATGGTGACCCGCCCCGACACCGACCCCGCGATCGACAATCCCGAAGCGCTGGAATTTGTCATCCGCCGCGCCCGCGAGGCGGCCCCCGTGCACGTGTTGCCCATGGCCGCGCTGACAAAGGGGCGGCAAGGGCGCGAGATGACCGAGATCGGGTTTTTGCTCGATGCCGGCGCGGTGGCATTCACCGATTGCGATCACGTTGTTACCGATACCAAAGTCTTTGGCCGCGCGCTCAGCTATGCCCGTTCACTGGGGGCGCTGGTGCTGGGTCACCCGCAGGACCCCGGCCTGAGTGCGGGGGCCGCGGCCACCTCGGGCAAGTTCGCATCGCTACGCGGTCTGCCGGCCGTGTCGTCCATGGCCGAACGCATGGCGCTCGACCGCGACATTGCGATGATCGAGATGACCGGCGCGCGCTACCACGCCGACCAGATCACCACCGCCCGCGCCCTGCCCCCGCTGGAGCGGGCCAAGGCCAATGGGTTCGACATCACCGCGGGCACATCGATCCACCACCTGACGCTCAACGCGCTCGACGTGGCCGACTATCGCACCTTCTTCAAGATCAAGCCGCCGCTGCGGGACGAAGAGGACCGGATTGCTGTGGCCGAGGCCGTGCAGTCGGGTCTCATTGACGTGATCAGCTCGATGCACACACCGCAGGACGAGGAAAGCAAGCGCCAGCCCTTCGAGGCCGCCGCCAGCGGGGCGGTCGCGCTGGAAACGCTGTTGCCCGCCGCGATGCGCCTGCATCACGCGGGCCTTGTTGATTTGCCCACGCTGTGGCGGGCGCTGTCGCTCAACCCCGCGGCCCGTCTGGGGCTCGACGCCGGTCGGTTGCGCGTGGGCGCACCCGCTGACCTTGTGCTTTTCGATGCGGACGCCCCCTTCGTGATGGACCGGGCCGAGCTGCGCTCAAAATCCCGCAACACGCCGTTTGACGGGGCGCGGATGCAGGGTAAGGTTCTGGCGACCTATGTGGCGGGTCGCCGCGTCTACGAGAGGACCTGATGCCCGATCTTCAAAGCTCTGTCGCGGTGCTGACGCTGTGGGCCGTTCTGGGCTATGCGCTGGGGTCCATCCCCTTTGGCCTCGTCCTGTCGCGGGTGATGAACCTGGGCGATCTGCGCCAGATTGGTTCCGGTAACATCGGCGCCACAAATGTGCTGCGCACCGGCAACAAGGGCGCCGCCGCCCTCACCCTGCTGCTTGACGCGGGCAAGGGGGCCGCGGCCCTGCTGCTCGCCCGCGGGATCACAGGCGCGGAGGATGCAGCACAGGTCGCAGCACTCGCCGCGATGGTCGGGCATTGCTATCCGATCTGGCTGGGCTTCAGGGGCGGCAAGGGGGTTGCGACCTTTATCGGCCTGATGCTGGCGCTGCACTGGCCCGTGGGGATTGGCGTCTGTGTCGCATGGCTCATCGGAGCTGCGATCTGGCGCATGTCATCGGTGGGCGCGCTGGTGGCCGCGTCGGCATCGACTGTCGTCATGGTCCTTTTCGATCATGGTCAGGCCATCCTGTTGGGCGGGGCGCTCACCCTGCTGATCTACTGGCGGCACCGCGCCAACATCCGCCGCGTGAAGAACGGCACCGAACCCAAGATCGGCCAAAAGGCCGCGTGAGGGATTTCGCCGCTGCATTGACGGCGCTGCCCACCGGCACCTTCTATGGCACGGCGCAGGGCCGTCGTTATGTCGTGACCAAGTCAGTCTTGGCCCATGGGCGCACGACCAAGCTGGTGGCTGAAGAACTGGGCGGTGGCGACTACATCTCACTCAATCACTTTGCGCTCGCCTCCGGTCCACGGCTGAAACCCTGCGAGATGTCCGCGGCGAAGGTCACCGCCTTTGTTCTGAGCCTCGCCCCTGACCCCTGACGGGGACAGACTTCGACGCGAAGTCCGGCAGCTTTTCCACTCGGAAAGCGGGTGAGCTGCGCGGATATCGCGTCGATATCCAGCCGGTTTCCGTGTCGGAAACCGGTTTCGGAAGACCTAACTGCTGTGTCCATTCGCGTGTTTGGGTCAGCACAGGGCATCCATGCGCCGCTACACCTGTCGGTCGTGTCGACTTGGCCCCGCGCTAGTCCTTGCAGATGTTCTGTAGCGCCGCCCATTCCCGCTTGGTCAGGATCGGTGTCGTGCCGTAGCTTTGGTTTTCGGCAAAGGCGCGGGCGGCGTGGGCGCGCGCATGGCTGTCGGGATGGCTGGCAAGGAAGGCGGGCATGGACCGCGCGCCCTCCTTGCGCTGCAACTCCGCGATTTTATCAAAGAAATCCGCCATCCCGCCGGCATCTGTGCCCGAGGCATCCAGCATCTCGAGCGCAAAGACATCTGCCGCCGCCTCAGCCTCGCGCGTGTAGGACGCATTCAGCGTCCATTCCGCGATGAGCACCGCCGCACCGCCACCGGCAAAGTCGCCGAGGACCAGCGACAGCAGCCCGGCTGAGCCTGCCGAGCGCAACGCGTTGCGCGTCACGTCGCGCGATTCCACATGCCCGATCTCATGCCCCAGCACGGCGGCGACCTCGTCGGGGCTGTCGGCCTTGGCCAGCAGGCCGCGCATCAGCACCACATGCCCGCCCGGCGCGGCAAAGGCGTTGACCATCGGGTGGTCGAACACGGCAATGGTCAGTTCGTATTCCAGGTCCTGCCCTTCGGTCAGGCGGCGCGTCATGGCATTCAGCGCATCCACACCGTCGTCGTTGCGGCACACCAGGCTGCCTGCGCCGGAGCCCCCCAGGAACCGCTCCATCCCGCCGACGACCGTCTTGCCCCAGGCGACCTCGCGTTCGATGGGGATGTAGGCGGCCAGCGTGTTGGCCATCGCGGGCAGGATGACAAAGATCATAAGGGCCAGCGCGCCGACAGCGCCGCCGGTCCAGGTCAAGACCCGCCGATAGGTCCCGCGCGCGACATCCTTTTTCCGCAGGTCCGGGCACAGCCGGGTCAGGATCGTGATCAGCGCGGGGTCATCCACCGTCAGGCGGGCCGTCATGATCAGGCTGCTGTCGAGCGCACTGTCGGCCAGCAGCGTCAGGATCATCTGATCCTCGCGCGCATGATCGCTGAGCGCGCGCACGGCCCAGAGGGGCCAGTATTGCGAGCCCATGGGCAGGTCGGGATGCGTGATCCGCAAGGTTTCGGCGGCGGTGTCGACCTGCAGGTCGACGTCCAGGCGCAGGCCCTGTTCCCCGTCAAAGAAGCGGGCCTGCGTCAAGGCATGGTAGGCCATCAGATGGCGCCACCCACATCCAGCGCGTCGGCAAAGCCGTCCGCATCCGCAAAGCTGTCGGCCGAGCGTTGCCGGATCGTGTCGAGGTGGTCCGAGTTGAACACGGTGATCGAGTTGACCGCATGTTCGATGATCGGCTGGGTGATCATGACCAGGCTCAGCCCGCCTGCAACGAGGAACGCCGCCGCATAGAGGATCACCACGACGATGCCGCCCACGATGCTGCCCGCGCCCAGTTCACCTGTGGCACCGGCCCCGGCGAACACGGCCGCACCCACACCGGCGATGACGGCAAAGATGACGCCCATCAGGACCGCGATCACGATGGAGCCCACGATGACCTTGGCGATCACCGTGCTGGTTTCGAGCTGCGCGTCGAACGTCACCTGCCCGTCCAGCACCTTGTGGCGCGTCAGGTAGTTGAATGCGTAGACCCGGTAATAGACGAGCCCGATCAGCAACCAGAAATAGGCCACGAAAACGCCGATCCCGCCGAGGATGAGCAAGCTCAGCTGTTCTTCCGGTGCTCCGATGGCGAACAAGACGCCCGATGCGATCAAGAGGCCAATGCCGATGAACACATGCTTCATCCCTTTGTAGAGGTCCTGCCAGCGGCCCATCTGTTCAAACTTGCCGTCGCCATACCAGCCGCGGTCGGCCATGTATTTCTCGAGCTTGAAGGTCGCCAGCGGGTTCAGGATGCCCAGCGTAAGGATCACGAGAACGAAGTATGCCAGCGCGCGGGCCACATAGCCCCAGGCGCCGTTTTCCATGCCAAAGCGGATGCCGCGCCAGCGCGTGCGGGCCATTTTGTAGCGCCGCGCACGGTACTGCGCAAACAGCATCAGCGGCACGACCGCGAGGATCGACAGGTTGATCGCGGCGGCCTGACCGGCAATCGCTTGCGGGCTGTTGTCCTGCGGGATCACGGAAAACCCGATAAAGGTCAAAAGCAGCTGAAAGATGCCCAGATAGATGGCGAGCACCACGATGGCGACCAGAAAGCCGAGGAATTTCTCGAGCCCAGTGCCGGTATATTCAAAGCTGTCATCGTCGCCGGTGACCGATGACCAGATATATTTACGAATCCGGGTCTTGGCCCAGAACCGGTAGATGCCCAGCGTGAGAACCGTGAAAATCGCGGTGATGAAATAAAGTTTGAAAAGCGGAGCGCCCTTACCGAAATAGCGGCCCTGAATTTGCGCACTCATGAAACTGTCCCTGTCACAAAGCCCATTTCGGGCGGTTTGTTCGTGGGTACGATCCTAATCTGGCTAGAATGTGTTGTCGCGGGGAAATCCGCGTGGCGCCATGCGCCCGGCGCTGGCGCGCTTGGCGGTCCATTCGGCCAGTTCGGTTTCCGTGCGGGTGCGCCCGGCCGGATCCAGCCAGCTGAGCCCCTCGGCCAGTGTGAACGTGATCGCATCGCTCAGGCCGCCATCCTTGTAGCGTTGCAGCCGCACGCCCTTGCCCCGCCCCATTTCGGGCAGCTCGGACAGCGGAAAGACCAGCACCTTGCGGTTCTCGCCCACCACGGCGACATGATCACCGTTCACCGGTTTGCACACATGGGCGGTGACGTCGCCGCGCACGTTCAACACCTGCTTGCCCGTACGGGTCTGGGCGATCACCTCGTCTTCGGGCACGATGAACCCGTCGCCTGAGGTGGAGGCCACCAGCAGCTTGCGCCCCGGTTTGTGGGTCAGGATGGTGAGGATCCGCGCCTCGTTCGGCAGATCGACCATGAGGCGCAAGGGCTCGCCCATGCCGCGCCCGCCCGGCAGATTGGCCGCCGATAGCGTGTAGAACCGCCCGTTCGAGCCCACGACGATCAATCTGTCGGTCGTCTCGGCGTGGAAGATAAAGCGGGGGCCGTCACCGTCCTTGAATTTCAGCTCGCGCGTCAGGTCGATATGGCCTGTCATGGCGCGGATCCAGCCCATTTGGGAGCAGACGACCGTGATCGGCTCGCGGTCGATCATCGCCTCCAGCGGGACCTCTTCGACCTCGCCTGCCACGGCAAAGGCGGTGCGGCGCGCGCCCCCCTCATAATCCTTGCCGAACAGTTTCTTGACGTCCTGCAGCTGGTCCGAAATCGCCTGCCACTGCAGATCCTCGTTTTCCAGCAGGTCTTCAAGGCCCGCGCGTTCCTCCATCAGCGCATCGCGCTCGCGCAGCAGCTCCATCTCTTCGAGGCGGCGCAGCGACCGCAGGCGCATGTTCAGGATCGCCTCGGCCTGCACATCGCTCAGCTCGCCCTCGCCCGGGCCAGGCGAGACGTAATCCGCCTCGGTCATGGCGCGGGGGTGATCCAGGCTCCAATCCTCGCGCATCAGCGCGGGCTTCGGCTCATCATCGTAGCGGATGATGTCAATCACTCGGTCGAGGTTGAGGAAGGCGACAATCAGCCCCTCGAGCACCTCGAGCCGGTGGTCGATCTTTTCCATCCGGTGCTGGCTGCGCCGGATCAGCACCTCGCGCCGGAAATCGAGGAAGGCGCGCAGCACCTCCTTCATCGAGCAGACGCGTGGCGTCACCCCGTCGATCAGCACATTCATGTTGAGCGAGAACCGCACCTCGAGGTCGGAGTTGCGGTAGAGCATGCCCATCAGCACGTCCGGATCGACGTTCTTGGAGCGTGGTTCGAGGATGACGCGGATGTCGTCGGCGCTCTCGTCACGGACGTCGGCCAGGATCGGCACCTTCTTGGTCTGGATGACCTCGGCCAGCTTCTCGATCAGCTTGGATTTCTGGACCTGATAGGGGATCTCGGTGACGACGATCTGCCATTGCCCGCGGCCCAGATCCTCCACCTCGTATTTGCAGCGCAACCGGAACCCACCCTTGCCCGTGCGGTAAGCCTGCGCGATGGCCTCCGGCGGCTCCACGATGATGCCGCCGGTGGGAAAGTCGGGGCCGGGCACGTAGTTCAGCAGCGTGTCGTCGCGCGCATCCGGCGTCTTGATAAGGTGCTGGCACGCGTCGACCAGTTCGGCGATGTTGTGGGGCGGGATGTTCGTCGCCATCCCCACCGCGATCCCGCTCGAGCCATTGGCGAGCAGGTTGGGAAAGGTGGCGGGCAGCACGCTGGGTTCTTCGAGCCGGCCGTCGTAATTGTCGCGGAAATCGACGGCGTTTTCGTCCAGACCGTCCAGCAGCGCCTCGGCAAAGATGGTCATCCGCGCCTCAGTATAGCGGGACGCGGCCGGGTTATCCCCGTCGATATTGCCAAAGTTCCCCTGCCCATCGACCAACGGAAAGCGCACGTTGAAATCCTGCGCCAGACGCGCCATCGCATCATAGATCGCGGCATCGCCGTGGGGGTGGAAATCACCCATCGTGTCGCCGCTGATCTTGGCCGATTTCAGGAACTTCCCGCCAGAGGCGAGGCGTAGCCGATGCATGGCATAGATGATGCGGCGGTGCACGGGTTTCAGCCCGTCACGTGCATCCGGCAGCGCGCGGTGCATGATCGTGGACAGCGCATACGTCAGATACCGTTCGCCCAATGCGCGGCGCAGCGGTTCGCTGAGGTCCATGTTGGGGGGATCGGCCTGTTCTGACATAGATGCTGTGTAACGAAGCAGATTCCCGGGAACAAGCGGCGTTCTTGTTACGTTAGCATGTCGAGCATCCCGGCAGCGGCCAACACGTTGCGCACAAAGCACAATGCGGCAGCGGGGAAAGTGGATCGGTTTTTTCCAGTGTGGGGAATCGGCCTGTCTGTTAACATTTGCGTGTCACCAAAGCTGCCGGTGACACTTGAGTATGTTGGGGGGACGTTTGGTATGACGCGCTTTATCGTTATTTCTTTTGTGTTTTTGGCCTTCGCTTTTTACGAGCTGAGCGGCGGCGCCGATTTTGATCCCGAAGAGACGCGCCTGGCGCGAATCGACGTGCCCGAGGCAGGAGACACGCCTGCCGTGACCACAGATGTGGCCGACGCGTCCGTCGCGGCCCCCCGTCCCGCCCCCATAAGCGAGGAGGTCACGCGCGTCTCTCTCAACCTGTCATCCGTGAACGATGTCCTGCGCCCCGCATCGACCCTGCGCACACAACCGGCCGTTCAACGTGCATCGGTCCCGGTCGAAGAGACGGCGGCCGTGAGCGAAGAGGAACCGGTTATTATCCTGCCCAGCCTGTTGGTGGACCGGCCCGTGATCACGCCCGTGGATTTTGGCGGTAACAGCGCCGTGCAGACGATCGCGGCAAATCCGGCAGCGACCGAGGTGCGTCAGGTCACCGGCCGCAGCGTGAATGTGCGCGGCGGCCCCGGCACCGACTTTTCCGTGGTGGACCGTTTGGTGCGTGGCGACCGGGTCGAAGTGCTGCAAGACCCCGGCAATGGATGGGTGCGCCTGCGCCCCGTGGGCGGTGGCACCGTTGGCTGGATGGCGGATTTCCTGCTGAGCGAAGGCTGATTGCATCCCCGCATGGGCTGACCCATGATGCGCCCGAGGCTGACCATCGGGCGCATAGATGACCACCAAATCCCTTTTGATCACCGGCTGCTCTTCGGGCATCGGATACGCCTGCGCGCAGGACATGCGGGCGCGCGGATGGCGCGTGTTCGCCGCCTGCCGGCAGGCCGAGGATTGCGCGCGCCTGCAGGCCGAAGGGTTCGACAGCCCGCGCATCGACTATGCCGACACTGCCAGCATCGAAACGGGCCTGGCCGAGGTCCTTGAGGCAACAGGTGGCACGTTGGACGCGCTGTTCAACAACGGCGCCTACGGTCTGCCCGGCGCGGTCGAGGATTTGCCAACGGACGGGTTGCGCGCCCTGTTCGAGGCGAATTTCTTTGGTTGGCACGCATTGACCCGGCAGGTTCTGCCGGTGATGCGCGCCCAGGGTCACGGGCGCGTGGTACAATGCAGTTCGGTCCTCGGCTTTGTCACGTTGCCCTGGCGCGGGGCCTATAACGCCAGCAAATTCGCGCTCGAGGGGTTGACCGACACCCTTCGGATCGAGATGCGGGACACGCCCATCGACATCATCCTGATCGAACCCGGCCCGGTGACGAGCCGCATCCGCGCCAACTCCATCCCCCATTTCGAGAAATGGATCGACTGGCAAGCCTCGCCGCGGGCCGATCAATATGCTGCCAAGCTTAGAAAACGGCTGTACGAGGACAGCGGGCCAGACAGGTTCGAATTGCCGCCGCAGGCGGTTGCGGCCAAGCTTGCGCATGCGCTCGAGGCAGAGCGGCCACGCCCCCGCTACTACGTGACCACGCCGACCTACATCATGGGCGCGCTGCGCCGGTTGCTGCCGACCCGCGCGCTGGATTGGGTGCTTTCCCGAGGGTAAGGCATTTAGCGGTTCGCTTTTCCGCCCTGCCCCTCTACATGTGCGCGAATGTGAACATAAAGGATATGGGACATGGGGTTCGACCCGCTTTTTCTGCTGATCATCCTCGCCGTTTTGGCCGTTGTCATCGTGCTGATGCTCGGCCTGGGCGGCTTTGCCAAAGGGTCAGGCTGGGCGCAGATAAACTCCAACAAGCTGATGCAGGCGCGGATTGCCGCACAGTTTCTGGCGGTGCTGCTGATCCTCGCCTATGTCTATTTCAACCGAACCGGGGGCTGAGCACATGGTTGTCCTGAACAAGATCTATACGAAAACCGGCGACGCGGGTGAGACCGCTTTGGGCAACGGCGCGCGCGTGGCCAAGCATGCGATGCGGGTCACGGCCTATGGTACCGCGGATGAGCTGAACGCCTTTGTCGGCGTGGCGCGGCTGGTGACCGAGGGCGATATGGACGCGGCGCTGAGCCGTATCCAGAACGACCTGTTCGATCTGGGCGCGGACCTTTGTCGCCCGGATATGGAGCAGGACGCGGATGCCGAATACCCGCCCCTGCGCATGGCCGACGCGCAGGTCACACGGCTCGAGGCGGAGATTGACGCGATGAACGGCAAACTCGATCCGCTGCGCAGCTTTATCCTGCCGGGGGGATCGGCGCTGTCGGCCCATCTGCATGTGTGCCGCACCGTGGCCCGACGGGCGGAGCGTCTGTCGGTGGAGTTGGCGACGATGGAGGCGGTGAACCCCGCCGCGGTGAAATACCTCAACCGTCTGAGCGACTGGTTCTTTGTTGCGGCCCGCATCGCCAACAACGGCGGCAAGGATGATGTGTTGTGGGTTCCGGGTGCGAACCGCGCATAGCGGCAAACGCTCCGGGGGAGCGTTTGGCACCCGCAAGGGCGAAGCCCCGGGGTTCCCAGTTTGAAACCACTGGCAGGCGCTTGCACCCAAACAGCGCTTAGCCCTGCGCAGGCTCCCACAGCTCAATCGGTGTCCCCTCGGGATCCGCCAAATGCGCAAACCGGCCCACCCCCGGCATCTCTTCGGTCAGATCCACGGCAACCCCGGCCGCGCGCAGCTGCGCCATCATCGCATCAAGGTCCGCGACCCGGAAATTCAGCATGAATGCCTTGTCTTTAGCAAAGTAATCCGTGTCGGCGGCAAAGGGCGCGAACACCGTCGCCCCACCCGCGGCCATCCAGGGCTGCTGATCCATTGCGGTTGCCACAAGATCGATGCCGAGCATGTCGCGATACCATGTCGCCAGCGCCTCGGGCGCTGCGGCGCGAAAGAAAAAACCGCCAAATCCCTGAACCCGTTCCATATCCATCTCCTCTCACGTGACTGCGTTTCATCACCGTGCGTTCACTATACTGCACAATCCGCGGCGTCCGTGGGCCGTGACGTGACGATTTTGTCCTGTTTCCCTAGCCGAGGGTTGGGTAAACCACGTCAGACCGACTAAGTGGCTGATCAAGCTGAGTCGTATTTTTGAAGAGAGGAACGCTCATGAAGGTGCTGGTGCCTGTCAAACGCGTGATCGACTACAACGTGAAGGTCCGCGTCAAAGCGGATGGATCGGGTGTGGATCTCGCCAACGTCAAGATGTCGATGAACCCGTTCGACGAAATCGCCGTCGAACAGGCCATCCGCCTCAAAGAGGCTGGTCAGGCCGACGAGGTTGTCGCCGTCTCCGTGGGCGTGAAGCAAAACCAGGAAACGCTGCGCACAGCACTTGCGATGGGCGCCGACCGCGCCATCCTGGTGATCGCAACCGACGATGTGCACACCGATATCGAGCCTCTGAGCGTCGCCAAGATCCTTGCCAAAGTGGTTGAGGAAGAGCAGCCGGGCCTCGTGCTCTGCGGCAAGCAGGCGATCGACAATGACATGAACGCCACCGGCCAGATGACCGCCGCCCTGTTGGGCTGGTCCCAGGCCACCTTCGCCTCCGAGGTCGAAGTGGCGGGCGACACGGCCAAGGTGACCCGTGAGGTCGATGGCGGCCTCCAGACGATCGAGGTCAGCATGCCCACGATCATCACCGTGGACCTGCGCCTGAACGAGCCGCGCTATGCGTCGCTGCCCAACATCATGAAAGCCAAGAAAAAGCCGCTGGATGAAAAGACCCCCGCCGATTACGGCGTGGACGTCGCGCCCCGGCTTGAGATCGTCAAAACGTCCGAACCCGAAACACGGGCCGCGGGCATCAAGGTGGGCTCGGTCGACGAGCTTGTGGAGAAACTCAAAGAAGCGGGGGCTGTGTAATGGCTGTTCTACTCCTGGCAGAGATCAACGATGGCGCGCTGGCGATGGACGCCACCGCCAAGGCCGTGACTGCAGCGACCGCGCTGGGTGACGTGACGGTGCTGGCCACCGGTGCCACCTGCGCCGAGGCGGCCGCCGAGGCAGCGACCATCAACGGTGTGGCCAAGGTCTTGTGCGCCGAGGACGCGCTCTATGGCAAACGGCTGGCCGAGCCGGTGGCGGACCTGATCGTGTCGCTCGCAGGTGATTACGAGCATATCGTGGCGCCCGCCACGACCGACGCCAAGAACATCATGCCGCGCGTGGCGGCCCTGCTCGACGCGATGGTGATCTCGGACGCGACGGCGGTGATCGACGGCAACACGTTCGAACGCCCGATCTATGCGGGCAACGCGATCCAGACCGTGAAATCGGGCGACGGCAAGAAGGTCATCACCTTCCGCACATCGACCTTTGATGCGGCGGGCACGGGCGGTTCGGCGTCGGTGGAGACCATCGGTGCTGCTACGAACCCGGGCCTGTCGTCCTGGGTCGAGGACAAGGTCGCCGAAAGCGACCGGCCCGAGCTGACTTCGGCGGGCGTCGTGGTGTCCGGCGGTCGCGGTGTAGGGTCCGAAGAGGATTTTGCCCTGATCGAGAAACTGGCCGACACGCTGGGGGCGGCTGTTGGCGCCTCGCGCGCGGCGGTGGATTCAGGCTACGCGCCCAACGACTGGCAAGTCGGTCAGACCGGCAAGGTCGTGGCGCCGGATCTGTACGTCGCGGTGGGCATCTCGGGCGCGATCCAGCACCTTGCGGGCATGAAAGACAGCAAGGTGATCGTCGCAATCAACAAGGACGAAGAGGCCCCGATTTTCCAAGTGGCTGATTATGGCCTCGTTGCCGATCTTTTTGATGCGGTGCCCGAGCTGGTCGAAAAGCTGGGTTAAGCCGCTTTGAACGCAGGAAAAACCGCCGTGCGCAAGCGCGGCGGTTTTTCTATGCCATCTCCTCAAGCGTGGGCAGCAGCGCATCCGCAATTTCGCGGTGCACAGGGGGCCCCAGCATCGTTGCTGCAGCGGGCGCGTCCATTTCGGGAAAGACCATCCCATCTGTCCCGGCCGCCATCGCCGCATCCGAGGCGACGACCTGCACAAAGCGCGTCACCAGCGGTGCAATCTCGGCGATCATGGGGCTGGTGACAAAGGCCGGATCGGCGTCGATGTCGAGCGCTTGATCCGCCGGCGCATGCTGGCTGGCCCAGAGCAGGATGGTCTTGCCCGGGATCTGGCTCAGCACAAGGCGCATACGTGCCTGCCAGGCGGTGCGCAACTCGTCCACGACTGTGTGGAACCGGTCGGGCGAGATCAGATAGAGCCGCTGCAGCATGTGATTGGTAAAGTTGAACTCGGTGAAATCGACCTCGCGGTAGATGGTGCGCAACAGGGGCGACGCCTCGATGAACCGGTCATTGCGCCGCGGATGCACCTTGTAAAAGCGGTTGGACATGTTGCGCGGGCTGATCACCTGCAAGACCGTGACGCGCGCTTGTGTCGCGGCTTCGCGCAGGACGGGATCAGCCGCATAAAGGTCGACGCCCGCGTTCACACAACCGAAGTTGACGCAGGGCATCCCCAGATCCTGTTCGATAAGCGCGGGAAACGGCGTTTCAACGAATTTGCCATATGTCGTGGTGCCACCGAAAAACGCGACATACGGGGCATCAAGCGTGCGTTTCGGCCCGCGAAAGAGAATTTTGGACGTGCCGTATCGGCACGGCAAATAGTCGAGGCCCCCCGGCCCCAATGTATCAAAGCTCATGATAC
>ERZ1740067.1876-NODE-1876-length-13617-cov-7.717814_pt1 | contig 13617 bp, 11 predicted proteins | sample MGYA00581736_ERZ1740067 | MGnify/ENA primary metagenome ERZ1740067 (study PRJEB43018, sample SAMN04849236) | marine metagenome | isolation source: floating plastic debris | place: Pacific Ocean | collected 2008-08-27 | study: EMG produced TPA metagenomics... | reverse complement strand
GACAACAGTCTCATCTGAGACTCCATTTTTACAGAATCGATTAATAGAGGTGCCCAGAAAACAGATCTGTAGGCCATTCAGCTGAAAACACGCCTTTTTCCAACACCAAAATTTATAGCTATGTTCCCAACAAAATTCACTGCGCGCCATGTATAAGTAGAACTTAGAAACACGAATAAACACGCAAAATCTATTGTGTTTTTAGATAGTAAGAAAAGGGCGCAAGTAGAGTTTTCTCTCAAGAAGCATACCTAGCGAAAACTATCAAAAGCTAAATTTGCAAAGCAAGCAAAATTGATAACTTCACGCAAGCTTTAAATCTCCGTTTCTTTATAATGCTGATATAAAACTGCCTAGCCAAATTCGGGCAGTAATCAAATTAAGAAAGTGAGAAACTTTGAGTTAATTTCAGATTAAATAATTCGATATTGGTGTTACTTCCAATATAAATCTAAGTCGATGACATAATGACCAATCAGCGTAATTCGCTCATAGGACATCAAGTATAAATGGAGCAGATTCTCATCTTCAACATCCCGATGTATTACCAAACCGTTAATACCAATATCTTGACGATAATTAATTACGCTATCATTTTCGTCTAATAGCACGCTGAAGAAAGGGCTCTGAGAAGGGGGAGCCTCTTTGAGATCTTGATAGTTCTGCGTAAACGGCGTGCCAAATCCTAACGGCATATACACACCCTCTGAATAATCAGCACTATCAAGCCTAGGCACATTATCCCAATCAATTCCGCTTACAATTAGCTGACGCAGCTCACCTGCCTCACCTTCAAACTCGATTTCTACCTCTACCAAAGGCCCTTTAGAAATTGACGGCTCATGTAGCATAGGTGTAATCTGTCGCCCCGTGGCACCGACGACTGTCGACAGCTGAGAAAAGTCTGATTCCCATAGTCGAGATTCATCATAAATGCCAGGTGTAACAAAGCTCTGAAACTTCAAATCTGCTTGGCGAATATCTTCCCAAGTACGAATGCTCTCCCTATCAGTGCCATCGGCGTACACGATCAAATTCTCTTTTTGGATTTGTTCATTCGCAGAAATAATCTCTTCTGTTTTGAGATCTGTAATAGGAACGACTGTTTCTGCATCCACTTGTCTTAATTCATCTAGCGCAAAGGGGAGACCAGAAAGAAAGCTAAAACCAGGCCAGGCTTCCATCGTGCGTACCTGTTGCCAATAGTTTGAAGGGTTTAGCCACGAGACAATCTCAGCATAGACACCGCGTGGAAAAGTGAAATAGCCCTGATAGATTTTCTCTAGCTCGCCGTCTTCGTTGAATGCGGAAACGGCGAGTTCCCAGTACCCTGCACCTAGGCAGTTATTGGTGAGCGTGATCGCTACATCTTCGCCAGTGTAACCATCCACTCCATCGGGTAAATCAATATGCTCAGAGCCCGGCTCAAAAATTACTCGCTGCCGGTTAAACTCTCTTTCGGTGAGAAACCATTTCGTGAGATCCGCATTGCCTTGAGCACTCACAGGCACCTCAGGAATCAACAGTGTCAAATCGATGTCGCGAAGCACAAGCTGCGTCTCTTGCTCTCCTTCACTTAGCTTGAATGATACGTCGAAGTGATCGCCATCTAGCTGATGAAAGCTAATGCCTTCACCAGTCCAAGTATGACCATCTACAGCTTCTGTTTGTAATGGAATGTTGGAAAGGCTGCGATCGCTATATCGCTGATGCACGACGGCCATCGCACTGGCCACACCCAACGACAATGTCAGCCCCACACCCAGGCCAACCCTTTGTAGCGTCTGCTTCCTAAATATCTGCCGCTTTTGCAGAATTTTAGGAATTCGCAGCAATGTTACAGGTAATGTTGGAGTCTGGGGCTTTTCAGTTGACAGGCCCGCGCGGTCTACCGGTTCATCCACCCACTGCCGCTTCAAAACACGAAGGCTATCCAACTGTTGCTCTAGACTCTGCACGGAAGAAAGCTCCTAATTTAAGTAGAAAATCCACCGCGTAGCATCGAATCATCAGCGGCGTCCGTATTTTCTACAAACCAGGCTTAGCGCTTTTCGGTAAAAGCCGAGTTGACAGTCATCGACCCATACGATGTGTGAGCAACCCAGCAATCACTACTGTGCAGACTCTGGTGGCGCACTCTCTCCTTGCAATACTTCTTCTTGTCCCTCCACTGCACTCTCTCCGGCAACGACATCTTGCAGCGCATCCGCAAATCGCTGACCAATAACACGGTAGCTATCTGCCGTGAAATGAATACCATCCATCGGCAAATCCCTCGTCACAATCATCTTGGCCTTGGGAATTTGCAGACTTTCCTGCTGCTGCTGCACATCCCCCCAATTGGGCAATCCTTCCAAGTCATCCGGATCGCCTAGCTGAGCATAAATCAAAGGCAAATCAGGACTACCAATATCCGAGCGGAAATTGTAGGCAAAGGTCGCAAACTTCTCAGCCCAGGCATCCGCATCTGGCTGCAAGGAGGGAAACTGGGTCGGATCGATAGCATCTGCCTCGCCCTGGAAAAATAAAATCCCCTCCACAGTCCCCATCGGTGACGCTGCCCTCACTCGCTTCAGGCAAGAGCCGTACAAAGACTGATCGCTCGGACTTTTCTCCCACTCTGAAATAGAGGAACCATTTCGCGCACAGGGAATCAGACCCAGAATCTGATTGTTGTTTTGTGCAATCAACGCTTTTGCAAACGGAAAAGCAGGCCCATACGCGGCTTCCAGATCGGCAGAGACCTCATCTACTTGATTAATAGCACTATCTATTGGCGGCCTAGCCACTGCCCAGCGATAGTCGTTGCCAAAGGTGAAAATATTTGCACTGGCTTCAATACCTGACGGGATATCCGCCGCACCCACCATATTAGACTGGCCTACGAGCACATAAAGCTTTAATCGGCCCTGAAGCCGAGGAGCAATCACAGGTGGCTCGTCAAACTGCGACTGTAAACGGGCATTGGGCTCAGCCACATACTGATACAAACCCACCCTACGAAGCAGGCCAGCTGTGTGCTTACTCACATCCAAATACTTTTGGAGAAAAATGCCTACGCCAGTGCCAGCAATAAGCATTAAACCAAGAGCAGTTAGTGAGCGAACAGGTTTCATGGCACAAGAAAAAGGAAGCCGGGCAAAACTGAGATTATATAAAGTCATAGTGACTACGCATTCGTAAATCTACGCGCTAGGCTGTTACTAGAAGCACACTCGGCGTGGATATCAGCGTACGTATCTATGTAGCTCTAATCATCTCTCGACCAATATCGCAGACTATGGCCCATCTCAAAGACCGACGAACGCAAAATGTCGCAGGGGACTTTTACGTCGACAGCACCTGCATAGACTGCGATACCTGTCGCTGGCTATCGCCATCTATTTACGGTCGCGAAGATGGGCAATCTATCGTGCATCATCAGCCCACCAACGATGCCGAACGAATCGCTGCACTAGAAGCCCTGCTTGCCTGCCCCACAGCCTCCATTGGCACTGAAGAAAAACCGACAGATATTCGGCAGGTTCAGACTCACTTCCCGTTACCCATAAGTAACGGTCAAGGAGAAGACACTGCAGGCAATGTTTATTACTGCGGTTACCATTCCAAAAAATCTTTTGGTGCAGCTAGCTATTTTATCCAAAGGCCGGAAGGAAATGTGTTGGTTGACTCACCTCGCTTTACCCCACCCCTAGTGAAACGACTAGAGGCAATGGGTGGCGTCAAATATATGTATCTCACCCATCGAGATGATGTCGCCGACCATGAGAAGTTTCATCAGCACTTTGGATGCGATCGCATCCTCCACATCCAAGACATCACTACCAGCACCCGAGCTGTCGAAATCCAGCCCACTGGGACAGAACCTTTTACCCTTGCCGACGACCTTGTCATCATTCCTCAGCCGGGCCACTCTACCGGCCACACCGTCTTGCTGTACGCAGGCAAATATCTATTCACAGGCGACCACCTTGCGTGGTCAGCCAGGTTAGAACAACTCTACGCCTTCCGCAACTTTTGCTGGGATTCATGGCCTCGCCAAATCGAATCTATGAAAGCGCTCAGCCAATACACTAACGGCTACCGGTTTGAGTGGGTGCTCCCAGGCCACGGTCGCCGATTCTCTGCGTCTGCCAAAGAAATGCCAGCGCACATGCAGCAATGCCTTCAATGGATGGAATCTGCTGAGTAAAAAGATGAAAAATCAAACGCCCAGCTAAGCTAGCCGGGCGATAATAGAGCATCATTTAATTTCGTACGACTAATTTTGTACTATTCACGTCGTACTATCCACTCGAGGCATCGACAATACCCCCTCTTTCAGCTACGCAGGCTGTGCCTGCTTCCGACGAGATGCCACCATACCAGCAACCACCGTACCAAGACCTATTAACGCAGAAGGTTCAGGCACTTCTTCTGAATCTACACTAGCGACGCTGCCCAATAACTTAAAATCAGGTCCATTGTAAGCCTTGCCATGGCTGGAGATTCGAAGTGCACTGATGGAGTCAGCCGTTACGCCCAAATCCATTAAGCTGATACCGATAGAACCTACATTCTGAGCGCGCCTTATCTCATTTGTGTTGATATCAAATCCAGCATCATCCCAGGTGCGAGAGTTAGCAAGCTTTAGCAAGTTCCCAATCACATTACCGCTGGCATCTAGTGCCTGTAGATCTAGACGGCTGTTCATTCCCCTTTCCCATAGAAAAATATTGTCTACAGCCTGCTCAAATTTCAGGTCAAGAACAAAACTACCTTTATCTTCTGTATCAATAATGTTGTTAAGGTTTAAATTGTTCATCACAGCCTGGGCGCCTTCGTTTGTCAGCGCTTCTTGGCGCAATCCTGTAGTAGCCATATCACCAATATCGGCGCTGGCTGCACCGCTGTTGCCACCTGTGTAGATGTCATTCGAGACAATGTTAGCAGCATTGATCAGGGTGAAATCGCTAATTGTACTACCATCACCCAAAGTCACAGAATTGAGAAAGATATCGCCCTTTGCAGCGTCATTCCCAGTTAATGATGAGGTGTAGTTTGTTTGAAAGGAGAAAGCACTAGCAGGCGAAGAGAGTGCGATTACACTACCCGCCATCAGACTGGCCCCAGCTACAAATTGACGAAGTTTCATGATGAATCGAGTAGGAAGAGAAGATATAGCTGAGCAATGACATCAGCGGTTCGATAATCCTAGATTGCACCAGCGAGCACCAACTAGTCAGCCCCGTCGACAGAACTTCGCAATAGGTTTGAAAACATACTTTCTTACGCAGAAAGCACGTAAAATCAACAGATAACTATCTGTGTATTCGCACCATTAGTAAAACAACTGAATCACGCTTTCTGTTACGTCTTTGTACTGTCAGACACAAAAAGCTATCAGTGAAACAATGGAAATAAGAACAGTTCTGGCTGGTATGAAAGGGGTTTATAAGGCATCATTTTTGGCGTATCTATTTCCACAGCCTGTAATTACAACAGTTGCAGAATGTCCGAATGATTACTTTGCATCCATCCAGTTTTTCCCAGCCTGGGCCTCTACCTTTAGCGGCACCGCCAATTCCACTGCGTTTTCCATAGTCTGTTCAATTTTGGGCTGAAGCGCTTCCCATTCATCGGGTGGCACTTCAAAGATGAGTTCATCATGAACCTGTAGCAACATGTTGGCCTGATAATCTTTGAGCAGCTCGTGCAGATTAATCATGGCTACTTTGATAATGTCTGCACTCGATCCTTGAATGGGAGCATTGGCCGCAGCCCTAAGTGAGGCTGCATCGTATCCATTGGTGCGCAGCTGACTGAGATCTATTTCGCTGGGGTCGGTGCCTTTCAATGCTTGCACGCTGCGGGTCGTAAAGTTGAAATAGCGGCGACGACCGGCAATGGTTTGGACATACCCATTCGCGATCGCCTCTCGCTGCATCTGCTGCAAATACCCAAATACATTGGGATAGCGGGCATTGAACTTATCGATAAACGATTTTGCTTCTAGCCTATGCACACCCATCTCACGGGCAAACCGCGTAGCCCCCATACCGTAAATCACCCCAAAGTTCACAACCTTGGCGATGCGGCGCTCATCGGGCGTGATATCTTCTTTCTCTTTATCAAATACCAGCGTTGCTGTTAGCCTATGCACGTCATCGTTCTCACGATACGCTTTTACCAAAATGGGTTCTTCACTGAGATGCGCCAAAATCCGCAGCTCAATCTGCGAGTAGTCAGCCGCAACCAGCTGCCAGCCATCTTTAGGTAAAAAGGCCTGACGAATCTGGCGGCTAAACGCGGTTCGAGTGGGAATATTTTGCAGATTAGGATTGGAAGATGAAAGTCGACCAGTTGCTGTGACCGCCTGGTTAAAGTCGGTATGTACTCGCTGCGTATTGGGGCGAATTAGCGCTGGCAAAGCGTCAACATAGGTCGATTTCAGCTTCGATAGCGTACGATACTCCACCACACTATCAACGACAGGATGATCGCCCTGAAGTTTTTCTAGCGTTGCCGCATTGGTTGAATACCCCGTTTTTGTTTTACGAGACTTTCGTTTATCCAGGCCTAACGTTTCAAAGAACAGAGTGCTGAGTTGCTTAGGCGATCCTAGGTTAAACTCTTTTCCGGCCGCTTCGTATGCTGTTTTCTCAATTTCAGCCAAGTCCCCTTCCAGCTGCTTAGAAAAACCATTCAAATAGTCTTTATCGATGCGAATTCCAGTTGCTTCCATGTTGGCCAACACCTTCTCGACTGGCAGTTCGACATCTTGATAAAGGTCTTCTAGCTTCGACGTTTTGGCCAGCTCTGCTTTGAGTAAGGGGACAATACGATAGGTCGTATGGACATCGCTGCCACAGTATTGAGCAACCGGTGCGATCGCCACATCTCCGATCGTCTGCCCCTTCGGTACCAAATCCGCATAGCTCACCGTTGTCGTCTCTAGATACCGCAACGCCAAATCCGACAAATTGTGACTCTGCTCTGGATTGATCACATAGCTTGCCAGCATTGGATCAAAAACAACACCGGCAAGATTCACCTTAGCCCGACGCAACACCAGCCGATCATACTTCGCATTCTGAAAAACCTTAGGATATTTCTCATCTTCTAATATGGGCTTCAGCGCCTTTAGCACTTCGGCTTCACTCAGCTGCTCACCCTCTGCATGGCCCACTGGAATATACGCGAGATCGGTTGGGCCTTCTCCCCAGCAACAGCCAATCCCTACCAGATCTGCTTCCAACGGATCAATTGAAGTCGTCTCCGTATCCCAGGCGACCGGCTTTTCAGCATCTGTCTGCTTCTTCAGCATCTTCACCAGCGCTGATAGCTGTTTACGGGTTGTTACCACGATTGGCTGAATCTCTACCGAAGCTAGCCCCATACCAGAAACGGCATCGGTCTCCTCAGCTGTAAAAAAGGCCAGTTCCTCATCTTCAAATTCTTCTGCTGGCACCGGCACTGTCTTCGGCCTGGGTTTGTAATCCGACTCACCACCAAACGATGCCTGCAATTTACTAAGCCGATTCACAAAGTGCTGCAACTCTAGACGCTTCAACGCCGGAATGACGCCTTCAGGGTTAAATCCTTCCAGCTTGCAGGTTTCCAAATCGGTCTCTAACGGCACATCTCGTTTAATCGTCGCTAAGAACTTTGACTGATCCGCATCGGCTTTCCCCGTTTCTAGCCGCTTTTTCACCGCACCTTTGAGTTCATCAATCGATGCGTAAATCGTCTCCAAATCACCATAGGTCTCTAGCAGCTTCACAGCAGTCTTTTTACCAACACCCTTTACCCCTGGAATATTGTCCGAAGAGTCGCCACAAAGCGCTTTGTAATCAACGACCTGAGAAGGCAAAATTGACAGCTTCTCATGCACTTCTGCATTGCCGTACTCTTTTGTATTGCTGCTTTTGCTGCCATAGGGCGTACTCACATACAGCAGCTTGATATCTTCATCAGGATCGATCAGCTGGAAAAGATCTTGGTCCCCACTCAAAATTCTGACTCGAAAACCCTGGGCTTTGGCTCGCACAGCCAGCGTGCCGATCATGTCGTCAGCCTCATAGCCAGATAGACAGAAAATCGGCAGCTGGAACGCACCTAACAGCTCTTTGAGGTTCTCGACATCTTCTGTAAATTCTTCTGGCGTTTCTGCTCGGCCTGCTTTGTAGGACTCTGCGACCTCGTGGCGAAACGTAGGTTCAGCAAGGTCAAACGTAATCGCCGCGTAGTCGGGCTGCTGCGCTTCCAAGTTGTCCATCAGCGACTTCAAAAAACCAAAGCACACGCTGGTGGGAATGCCCGTTGAGGTTCGCAAACCCCCATCACGACTGCGAGCAAACGCATAGTAAGAGCGGAAGGCCAGCGAATGGCCGTCCACCAGCATAATCATCGGCTTTTCAGCAGTCTTGGGAGCAGCAGGAGAACTCAAAGCAGCATCAGAACAAACGGCCTATTTATTATCAACTAGACCTGCAAAAATCAACCAAAAAAAAGCACCCAGCCAACTCCGGGTGCCTTTAGTCGATTTCTAACTTGTCGTGATATCGATGCTCTCAGCATCTTTCAATACAAATGAGGAAGCTCAGCTGCATGCTCCTACACAGCAGTGATAACAAGAATACTGAGGGGCAAAACACCAAGCAGCAACCTTATTACCAGCAAGATAAACTTACTGCGCTCCTGAGCCACAGTGTATCAAGATTTACCGTTATTTTGGTAATAAATCTTTACTGCTGTCTCTCTTTCCAGTGAAACGACTGACCTATGTAGGCTTTCGCCACTGTCAAGAGATGCTCATATATCTAAAATGCCCAGATTAAGCTGTCATTTTTTCAAAAGTACGATACCAATTTCCGGAGAAAATCTCGGCTTTTGGGTCGGTTCTGAGAAATCTCTGCCAATATAGATAAGGCGTACTTAAGATTTCAAAGTTTTGCAGATTACTTTTTTAGGAACCAGCTCTGGTGTACCCACGCGATCACGCAACGTATCCAGTGTGGCCCTACGCCTACCGCAGCGGGCCGAAGTTTGGCTATTTGACTGCGGAGAAGGCACCCAACACCAATTTTTAAGAAGCAACTTCAAATCTAGCCAGGTTCGCCGTATTTTCGTAACCCACATGCACGGTGACCACATCTTTGGGCTACCTGGACTACTCGCTAGCTGTGGCATGGCAGGCACTGGCCAGCAGCAAATCGACATCTATGGCCCCCCAGAACTGGGCAAATATTTAGAAGCTTGCCGACGCTATTCCAAAACGCAGTCTTCTTACCCCATCAAAGTGCACGTTACAGAACCTGGGACTGTATTTGAAGATGAGGATTACAGAGTCGTGTGTCAGCGACTCAAGCACCGCATCCCCGCCCACGGCTATCGCATCATTGAAAAAGATCGCACAGGACATTTTGACGTAAAGCGGGCAGCGACACTAGGCATTTCACCGGGTCCCATTTACGGGCAGCTCAAACGTGGCGAAATCGTCACCCTGCCCGATGGTCGCAGAATTAACGGCGCAGACCTTTGCGGACCTACGATTATTGGTCGAAAGCTAGCCTACTGCACCGACACTGTCTTCTGTGAAAACGCTATCGAGCTAGCTGAGCAAGCGGATGTGCTCATTCACGAGGCGACTTTCTCTCACCAGGATGCTCAGCTGGCTTACCAGCGGATGCACTCTACCTCAACGATGGCAGCTCAAGTTGCTCTCGCTGCGCAGGTTAAGCAACTGATTATGACGCACTTTAGCCCTCGTTATGCGCCCGGTAACGCACTGCAGCTAAGCGATTTACTTGATGAGGCTAAGGCAATTTTCCCCAATACGGTAATGGCCAAGGACTTTTTCACCTACGACATTAGTCGCCAAGATGAGGATCCCTCGGGCAAAAAGCAAACGGACAAAAGGCAGGGAAGCAGAAAACAGAGCGCTAACAGGAAGACCGAAGAAAAGCAGACTCAGAAAGTGGCTGTTGTCTAGAAAGTAGCTGTCTAGCCTGGCTGTGTGCTGGATTCCAATCGCTCTCTCATTGCCTTCAGGCACCTCTGACTATCAATCGGCAGACGAGGCTTTGGCAGCTCTTCATTTGGCCAATCGGAGATATCGTTGCAGGGGCAGAGGAGCTGTGAAAGGGCAACTTCGGGAACAGGAACCAGCATGTCACAGCGAACGCAGTTAGCAACATCCCAGCGAGACGACAGCAGCTCATTAATCGTTTGGTCAGTGCCCTCTAGGTGACAACCTAATCCTTCATTTTGCAGAATTTCACACCAGCAAGTTTCAAATTCAGCACTAAAGTGATCACCCTCTACGACGCTCTCTGGTTTGTAGTGCTTTCGACCGTCTTGGGCAATGACCTGCTTCCCTAATTGAAACCAGTAGGCCAAATAGTTTTTAACTTGATTAGCAGTGGCCATGGTAGGTTTGCGGGTTGTGTATTTAGTGGCGATCGTAGCGCCTGGGTTCCAGATGAATGGGTTTTCAATTAGAACAATTAATAATCCATAAAAATTCTTCAGCAAAGGAGTAAAAGCCTTAATGCTTTTGTGGGTCCACTGGCGCTCCTAACACGGGCGTCCCTAAATCAGAGATATTTAATGCATAGCCACCGGTTACGAGGTAAACGTCGATTGATAGTTCACCCACTGCGCGGCTCAGGGCACCCAAGCGATCGCGAAACTGTCTGCCCAGTTCATAGGCAGGCACAAGACCCCATCCCGTTTCTTCTGCGACTGCAATTACAGTAGAAGTCGTGTGTCGCAAAGCCTCCACGAACGCTGCTTGGGTCGCTATCCACTGTCTGTCATCTTGCTCAATAAGATTCGCCAGCCAGGTACCTAATGAGTCGATAAGGAGACAGTGGTGATCGGTGTATTGTGCGATCGCATCGGCCAACTTCAAGGGGACCTCCTCCACCCGCCAATGCGCAGGTCGCCGCACCCGATGCTGCTCAATTCGCTGCTGCCACTCGGCATCATTCGGGTCCATCCGTGCCGTCGCAATGTACACAACCTGTTTCCCCTGCCGAGCTGCTAAGCGTGTAGCCAACTGCTCCGCCCACTCACTCTTCCCCGAACGGCTAGGACCTGTCACCAGAATGCACGCCATAAAACAGTTAAATCCATCACTTATTGACTAATACAATGAATCAAGAATGTAATAAACCCCACAACCTGTGCTACTGTAGAGAACTGTAGGTTTGCCCGATTGAGGGTTCGCAATGGAGGTTTTCGCTTGGAGTCTGTAGAGAACGCGGCGGCTACGCCTGAATCGGATGCCCGATTCATATTAAAAGTACTTTGGTTAGATAAGGATGTTGCCTTGGCAGTAGATCAGGTAGTGGGTAAAGGCACTAGCCCGCTAACGTCCTATTTCTTTTGGCCCCGCAACGATGCATGGGAACAATTGAAAGCTGAGATTGAGTCCAAATCCTGGATTACGGATGAAGAGAGCGTTGAGCTACTCAACAAAGCGACTGAAATCATTAACTATTGGCAGGAAGAAGGTAAGACCAAGCCAATGAGCGAAGCACAAAGCAAATTCCCCGAGGTTGCTTTCACCGGTAGTTCGTGAGTTAACCGCACAGCAGCTTAGACGCTAGCTGCTCAGGAAAAAGTCTTAAAGGAAGCCCCTCAGTATTAGATACTGAGGGGCTTTTCGTGATTTCACTTGCAGCTTCAACATATTTCAACGCTCTAAAATTCCAGCATTCTAAACTGCAGAAATCTAGACCGATACGTACTGAGAGTTTTCACAATTGCTACTTCTAGCTTTGGCCGATTAACTCAATACATCAGCAACCGCTGAAACCGCTTATTTTGCAAAGATAAGGGGGTGCGCAAGCATAAGTAACGCCGAATGTATGGTCAAGACACAGTCTCACCTTTGGCATTATTCATCCGCAAGCTTGCTGTAACTTCTATTTCAATAGTTTCTTTGCAGCTAACAAGCGGGAAAAAAGAGCGGGCTTATGATGTGTATGTAAGGTTTAAGGTGATCACTTATGAACACTGCCCACAAGATGGTTAGAGTCTACGCAACCGAGGAGGCCAACCCTTGTAGAGGCAGAGTGATTTGGTCACCCACCAAATCTGTGTGGATTCTCAGCATGTATCTCGGCGCGATTGTGGGCGGGTGGCTGACCTTTAGTTGGGCGGTATTTGGGCTATTTGTAGTTACAAGTGTCTTTACGCTGTGTGCGGGCCACTCGGTGGGTATGCACAGGCGACTCATTCATAACAGTTTTAAGTGTCCTCAGTGGCTGGAGTATACGCTCGTGTACTTTGGCTGTTTAATTGGTTTGGCCGGGCCATTTTCCATTATTTACATGCACGAGCTGCGCGATTGGTCGCAACGTCAGCCTCGCTGCCACGACTACTTCGCCAGCCGCCAACCGCTGCTAAAAGACTGGTTTTGGCTACTCAATTGCAATATTCGATTGGCACAGCCCCCAACTATTCGCTACGAAGCAAGAATTGCAGACGATAAAATTTATCACTTACTAGAGAGAACTCGATATCTACAACAAATTCCCTGGGCCGTTTTGTTCTATTTTATGTTTGGCTGGGGCGGCGTTTTCTGGGGCATTTGTATGCGGGTTAGCGTGGGTACCACAGGGCATTGGCTGATGGGCTATTTTGCTCACCGCTGGGGCGATCGCGACTGGGAGGTTAAGGGTGCTGGCGTTCAGGGCTATAACGTTCCTAGATGCGGCTTGATTACAATGGGCGAGTGCTGGCACAACCACCACCACGCCTTTCCTGAGTCAGCAAAATTAGGAATTAATCCAGGCCAGGCAGATCCGGGCTGGTGGCTAATTTGTTTATTGCAGCAAGTAGGATTAGCTTGGGATATTCAGCAACCTGAAATGCTGCCTGCTAGGACAAACTTGATCAGATCTTGGAGCTACAGACCGCAAACCCTCGTAGGGGCGGAAGTCATGCGAGAACTCAACAGCCTGCGTAAGTACTACTGCCCCTTCCGTTCACGCCTGCGATGATCCTGAGGGTGATCACCGTGCATAAAAAACGAACAGTGCTATCCACACGCTAAGAGCACCGTTTACAAATAATGTCCCGATTGTCGATGCGGACACCGAACCCTGAGCAAGGTCGTAGTCTAGCGGCGGGGGCAAGCCAAGAGTATAGCCCTCCGTAGGAATAAGGTGGGGTTGCAATGGGGTGTAATTTACATGCACATTCCTCATTCATGCAGCTCAACTATTTCTGTCAGTGAATCCATTCATTTCGCCAACAGCTACAGAAACTATGGAGAAAGGCGATACTCAAAGATTGATAAGCGGTGGATTGGCTATCCTTATAGGCCTGTTAGCCATTGTCTTGACAATTGAGCTTCAGCCTTGCCAGACATAGGAGTATGGTTTCTGTGTGGCAGCAGCTGTATAGCTGTTGGGTTCTTGTTTGTTGCAGATTCTCAAAACTGGAGCTTTGCTACCAAACCTTTGGCGATTCTTGCTGGATTTCAGGCTTATTTGTTGCTTGCAGAGATTACATTCAATCCTGAGTCCGCTATCTGCGACTACCGATACAACAACACTTCAGTGATGCGTACAGGATTGGCCTGTCGACTCCCTTTTGACTTAGCTCTCTTCCCTTTTGACTTAG
>ERZ1740067.1875-NODE-1875-length-13623-cov-6.338738_pt1 | contig 13623 bp, 11 predicted proteins | sample MGYA00581736_ERZ1740067 | MGnify/ENA primary metagenome ERZ1740067 (study PRJEB43018, sample SAMN04849236) | marine metagenome | isolation source: floating plastic debris | place: Pacific Ocean | collected 2008-08-27 | study: EMG produced TPA metagenomics... | reverse complement strand
CAGGCTCCACAGTCGGACCGTTGCGGGAACTCGGCTTTGATCATGTCCATGCGGCGCAGTTCAACCATGTGTATGAAGTCGGTGACACGGGCGCACGGGTATCTGTTCTTCAGGCTGGCGACTTTCGTGATGACAGCGGTATCTGGGTTGAAGGCGGTGGACACTCGGCCCTGCTGAGTGTGGACAGCAACAAGCTCAATAATTTCGTGCTGCCGGAAACACCGGACATTCTGCTTACCGCCTTTGCCGGCGGTGCCAGTGGATATCCTGTCACGTTTGATACGGTCAGCGATGGCGAGAAGGTGCGTATTGCCGCGCGCAACCGCGTGGCTGTTCGCGACATGGCGGAACGCTATGTGGACGCGGCAGGGCCCCGGTCGGTGATGCCCTATGCGGGATACTTCACAGAAGCTGCGCCGGAAGATGCCGACACCAAGGCTCTGAATGCCAAGAACTCCAGTGCAGAGATCTGCACGTATCTGAGCGGCCGCATGGAGGGCATCGCGTTTTTTGATCCTCTGGAGACGGACATTGTTGTCTTTGACGGCGATGAGATAGCCGCCTCGCGCTATGACGGCGGGCGACTTTACGACATGTCGCCGGCTTACTGTCAGGGTTACATCTCTGCCTTGCAGCGGGAGGGCGAGGGATATGACGCGGAGGCGCTTAAATCCTATTTTGAAGCCTCGGTGTTTCGAGATGATCTGCTGCTTTACGTGGCGCCAACGGCACGCAATTTTGGCGGTGTGGATGCAGCCGGTGCAATTGTAGACTTTACCGGTGACGAGCCGCATGTGACCTTGATGGCGGCTGATGCTGTGACACAGGCATTTGAGCGGGACCGCGACGCTGATGGTCCGCGTAAGCTTCTTGTCCGTGTACGGAAGGACAGTCTTTGGCATGTCATTGCCAATGGCCTACCATGGGAAGATCTGTCCATCGGCTTTCAGTGCCGGGTGGATCGCTCCCCGGATGTCTATAACTCGGACTTCTGGTTCCACTTCACCAATGTGCACATTGGTGATGCCGTGAAGGCGCCTTCGTTGATTCAGCGCAGGGCGGCCGGAGAGTAGGCAGGGTCCTTATTCGGCGGCGGATTTTTCCGCGTCGAACCGCACATATTCGTGCGCGATGGAGCGCTCTATGAGAAGCCGCCAGACGGGCTCGGCAACTTCGGGCGCCAGGCCTACTTTTGCGGATTCGGCCAGGACCTTGGCCACGACGTCTTCGATGCGGTCTTCGTCGCGGACCCGGTCGCGGTCCTGCTTCACTTTTGCGGCTTCTTCGATGTAGCGCAGGCGCTCTGCCATCAGCAGCACCAGTTCTCTGTCCAGCCGGTCAATTTCGCGCCGGACATCGGCCATTGTCTCGCAGTTTTTGGCAACAGGGCGGATCGGAGGGCGGGCGGGGTCGCTGGTCATGTCAGAGTGCCGGTCTTGGGTGCTGGACGGTGAAGTCGGACCTCATAGAAGGTCTAGGAGTTATATGGCGTTCCGGCGCAAAGGTCGAAAGGCTTTCGTACGCGACACTTTGACGTCGGGGTATCAGGGCGTTGGACGTTGGATTCCCGTTCTCAAATATAGAAAGTTCTAAAAAAGAACCTTAGGTCTTGAATCTCCCGAACAGTCCCTATATGACACTGAGTACTTGGGAAATAATAATATTCACTTCAAAATTATGTGAATAAGCCATGTGTGACACCTGAGCGCTTTGACCATGCCCTGCACAATGGGTTATGTGCAGCGCCACATATATTGCGTCCGAGGGATATATATCTCCGGAACATTTTGCACTTGCGAAGGATGAGATGCCGATGTCCGAGGCAGCCGTGAAAGTCAATCCGAACGCCCCCACCGAGGAAGACGTCCTCTCGGTGCAGCACTATACGGATCGCCTGTTCAAGTTCCGCATCACCCGTCCGCCGGCATTCCGTTTCCGCTCCGGCGAATTTGTCATGATCGGGCTGCCTGGCCCCAAGGGTAAACCCATTATGCGTGCCTATTCTGTCGCCAGTCCCTCCTGGGACGATACGCTGGAGTTTTTCTCCATCAAGGTGCCGGATGGTCCGCTGACCTCGATGCTGGGTGACATCAAGCCGGGCGACAAGGTTCTGCTGGGCAAGAAGCCGACCGGCACGCTGGTGCATGACGCGCTGCTGCCGGGCAAGCGGCTTTACATGTTCTCGACTGGCACCGGCATTGCGCCGTTTGCCTCAGTCATGCGCGACCCTGAAACCTATGAGCGGTTTGATCAGGTCATTCTGACCCATACCTGCCGTGAAGTCTCCGAACTGGAATACGGCAAGGAGCTTGAGGAAGGCCTCAAGGACGACCCGCTGGTCGGCGACGTGGCGCCAGCCAAGTTTGTGCGTTACGCCAGCTGCACCCGCGAGGAGTATCCGTTTACCGGTCGCATCACCGACCTCATTACCAGTGGCAAGCTGTTTGAGGATCTGGGCGTGCCGCCGCTCGATCCGGAAAACGACCGGGTGATGATCTGCGGGTCCATGGACATGATCAAGGACACCAAGGAACTGTGCGAAAAGGCCGGACTGGAAGAAGGCTCCAACGCTTCGCCATCGACCTTTGTTGTTGAACGCGCATTTGTTGGCTAAAGACAGCACTCCTGATTCATCTAGTTACTGAGGTTTCCTGCTGATGGCCGTCTCCCTGCTGTGTGCTGGTGAGTTGCCGGACGGCGAGGGGACACGGCTGCGCCAGCGGCTGACGGTTCTGCGGGCCCAGCATGCGGCCGACCGGCAGTTGTTTGCGCAAAGCGACGAAGCGGGCACCGACGTGCTGGCCCAAACGCCTATTGGGCGGGACGTTGCCAGCACAGCGCATACAGTGAGCAACAGTGCTGGATCAACACCGTTGCTGGCCCCGGCGCTTGATGCGGCTTTGATGGATGTTGCTCTGGGTGAGGCGCTTGAAGTTGCAGCGCCATCGCGGTTCGGCATTGCTCAGGACAAGAGCATTGCCTATGCGCTTGGAGAGGGCGCGCAGTTTCCCGATCTATCCGACATGCCCGACGGGATGACGTTTGAATTGCTGCGTAGTCTGGACGCCCCCCTAGCACTTAAGGGCGATGTAGGGGGTGTAGCTGTTGTGACGGCGTCTAACTGGTCGGCCTCGGCGGAGGCTGTTGGCGTGGTGGCACGCTCTGCTTCTTTGGCCCAGCTCTGCGCCACGGCGATTGAGCGGATGGTGTCGCGGCCTGACGGGGAACTGTCGCCGGAAGTGGTGTGGGACGCTTTGGGAGATGGGGCCCGGGCTGCCTCTGCTTTGCGGGCGGCGGGACACCTCAAGTCCGCGGTTCTGACGTTCCGCGGCCGGGGGCGGGCGATCGGGCCTGTCGATGGTGATCGTCTGCTGCGCTTTGGCGTATCGAGCTGGCGTTAGCGCCGTTCTCAAGTTCAAATTCTGTCGGCACTACCTCTCACATCATTGAAGCATCCGTCGCCGTTAAGGCATTTCCGGCGTTCGATGGCACTTACGTTGCGAAAGTACGTAATTTGCGAATGGCGGGTTTTCATCGCAAGGTGTCGTCGAACACATTTTGACCTTCGCAATTTCAAATGCTGGGAGCTGCCGCATGGGCCTTTATGAAAAACACATTCTGCCGCGCTTTCTGGATACAGCGTGCGGCGCCAAGCCCATTACCTATCAGCGCAAAAAGGTGGTGCCTCAGGCGGAGGGGCGTGTGTTGGAAATCGGCATGGGGACCGGGCTCAATCTGCCCTACTACGACAAGGCCAAGGTGGACATGATCTTCGGTCTGGAACCGGCCGAAGAGATGCGCAAGCGCGCGGAGCCCAAGGTGGCGGAATACGGCATTCCTGTTGAATTTCTCGATCTTCCGGGAGAGGAGATCCCGCTCGATGACAACTCGGTGGATACAGTGCTGCTGACCTATACGCTGTGCACAATTCCCGATGGCATTACCGCGCTTAAAGGCATGGCACGGGTGTTGAAGCCCGGTGGTAAGATGATCTTCTGCGAACATGGCAAGGCGCCAGATGCCAACGTGGCCAAGTGGCAGAACCGTATCAATCCAATCTGGAAGAAGATCGCCGGCGGCTGCAATGTCAACCGTCCGATCCCTGAGATGCTCGCCGAAGGCGGCTTCAAGATTGAGGGCATGGAAACCATGTACCTGCCGTCAACGCCCAAGTTTGCAGGCTTCAACTACTGGGGCCAGGCGGTTCAGGGATAGGAAGTAGCAGAAGGCATGTGATCCGGTTTTAGGTACCCTTTGTACCGCACGATGAGGTCACCTGACACCGGCGCTTTCAATATCACGTCAAAGTGGAACCTGCCCTTGTGTGCGTACTCCCGGCTGTCGCTTCCCGGCAAAAAGAGCTTTGGTATGGGAATGCCGAGAAACCAGCCGCGTCTCACCGGCAGATACATCGTTCCGTTTTCCACCGGGAGATCCTGCTCGTAGTTGAAGAGCCAGAAGCGCTCCCGGTAGCGATAGGGCATGGGTGCCTGTGAGCAAATGGACCGGAACACTCTGCCGTCGAAGTCTCTTTCCCAGACTTCACCTTTCGCGGTGCGTGTTTTTGTGATGCTCACCGGAACATCAATTCCTGCATCAGGAAACCCGAAGAACCACGCCGCGAAACGGGCAATCAACGACGTGCCGCGTGTGGTGTCTGCCCGCCCGGAAAAACGCTCGACATTCTGTACGTTGTGCAGCGCTTGCAGCTCCGGTGGCAGGAGCAGCCATCTGTCGGCGAGTGCAGCCTGAAACAGTGTTGGCGTGCTCGCTGCAGATCTTCCATAGGCAACAGTTTTCATTCCATCAACCTGGCGCGCAGAGCCGGATCCGGCAGGGCGCACATCTCGGCACGTCCAAACAGGTAGTAGCGGTTACGGGCGATGCGGCGATACAGCCAGTCTTGTGCAAAGCGTGGAAGAAGACGGAAGACCTGAAGGGTGTGACCTATACCTCCGACTCTTTTTCCAGCACGGATCAAGCCGTCAAGCGATGTGTAGGCGCTGCCTTCCTCGATGTAGAGCCAGCTCTCCGGGTCCTCCGGATCAAGACCGTAGTGGTGCAGGAGTGCTCGCCCAAGTTCAGTCTGTGTGCGGCAGATCTGAAACTCGGAAGCTTTGTCGAAGCGGGCGATCAACCGCGCGCCGGTCGAGCAAAGAGCACATTCACCATCCATGACAGTGACCGGGCCACCATCGTTAAAGTCCGGGACACTGTCATCGTCACGATAGGAATAGGGTGCCAGAGAACTGGATAGGTTCATGTCCGTACTCCCCTTTTGGGTGGATGTCGGATGGTAACCGCTTCTCGATGCTGCCACTAAACCTGAGGTGCCGTCGCAAGGTATTTTGACGCAGGGGAGCGTGAGATCACGTTGAAATCAGCATTACGATGTGCGTCCATCCACCCGCCATGGCGGGAAACGTCTATTGCTGCTTGCTTGCAAAAAGCACAACTGGTTGCCGTCGGGGTCTGACAGGTAGGCTTCGCGCCACAGCCATGACTGATCTGTCGGCTGCATGGTGAAGGTAATGCCGCGCGCTTCCGCCTCGCGGACAGCTTTGTCCACATCCTCGAATTCGAAATAGACCATCGTGGCTGATGGAGGGACAGTGTCTGCCACATGAATTGAGAATGTGTCCCCATCCGGCAGTTCAAAGCGGGCGTAGTGATCATCCTTTACGATGAGATACATGCCCAGCTGTTCGTAGAATGTGATCGCTCGAGGGATATCCGTCACGCTGACGGTAACCTGGTTGAGTTTCATTTTGCTCGCTCTCTCGTTTGAAGGTGCTAATGGATCCCCCGGTCTAGCCGTGGGATGGCGTGAAAAAAGGGGGGGAGAGAATTCCCCGCTGCCACTTCCTGCCGCCATTGTCCGGCTTGACCGGACAATCCACTTTCCTGGCCATTCGCTTGGCCGTTTGGGTGCGTGCCTACCAGTAGCTTGCCATGATCTCGCTGGCCCATGAGGGCTCTGTGACACTCGTGCGAGGTAAAAAGCCCTTCATGACGGGTTTGAGGTCAAGGACCGGAGTGCCGTCGATGGCATCCAGTCCGGTGATGTGCAGGACGCGGCCTTCAACACGGTCGACGCGGGCGATGGTGGCGCCGAGGCGGTTGGGGCGGCCCTTGCCGCGCTGGGCGAAGATACCGACGCGGGGCCAGTCCTTATTGCCGCGTGGGTGGCGGGCCTTGCCCTCGACTTCTTCATCCGGGACCTGGTGGAAGAGGTAGATCACTTCCACATGGCTGAAGGCATCGAGGCCCATGAGGGCCTCTTCATCAAAGCGCTCATCAAGCACGATGGAGGCGGGGACGGCGTCCCAATCGTCATCAATGGGGTCTGTGCGGCCTGCTTCAACGTGGCCGATAGCGGTTACCTGAAATGTCTCGTTCATGTGTGTCATCCTTTTGATGACCCTTGATCTATCAGCCGGGAGAAGCGTTTCCCAAATGCGAGAGCGCCAGGGCGGCCATGCTTGCTAAGTGATTTGCATGTCTGCGCAGCAAGCAATGATGGCCTGTGCGGTCTCTTCGGGCTTGGTTGCCGGGTGCAAATGGGTGCCTTTCAGGCGGATGACGGGCCATCCGTCTGCTTCCGCGCGGCGGGCTTCGTCTATGAAGGTGTGGGAGGTTCTGACGAAGCCTTTTCTGATACCTGACCAGTCTGGCATCTCGAAGGCATCGTCGAACCAGCTCAGGGGTAAGGAAGGGATGTCGCTGAGGACGGTCTTGCGCGTGTCCTCAGATATGTCCGCACCTTCAAATGCATCAACCTCCCACCAGTCCTGCCAGGGTGGGAGATGGCCGTCACTGAGGGGCAGTGTCCTGAGAAAATCATGGAACTCTGGCTCCACCGGTTGTGTGGGGCCACTGGCCGGCGGGATGCGGGCGTCCAGGCAGATGAAGCCGGCCGCATGGATGTCTGCCGCCAACCGGGCTGCCAGCAGGCCGCCCATGCTGTGACCCACAACCACCGCGGACGCCATGTCAGGTACAGCCCCTTTCAGGCGGATCGGCCAGTCATGCCAGCTGGGCGGTGGAGCGTGCGGGCGGAGTGGCGAGGGTGTTGCGCATTTGATGCCTTGGGCCTTGAGGGCATCGGCTGTCGGCAACAGAGATGACGGGCCGACAAGAGGGCTGTGGATGAGGATGATCTCCAGCATTCCCCATCTTCAGGCACCCTCCTCAAGGGCGCCAGCGCAAATTCCTGCAGACTCATTTGTTGACTCCAATGGGTAATTAGAAATAGAACAAAATAGGAACATACTAGGAATATATGCACATCCATAGCGGGTGTGCGGTGGAGCTTCAATGGCGCGTCCGGCTAAAAAAGCAGAGCTTCTGGAGTCCCTTAGGCGGGACCTCTCACGCTTTGAGTCGCAGCGGACAAGCGCACCCTCACTCTTGCTTGGCGCGCCGGAGATTGACCGCCGTATGAGCGGGCGTGCCGGACTTTCCCTTGCCGGGCTGCATGAGGTGGTGGGGGATGCCTACCCGGACATGGCAGCAGCGGCAGGGTTTGCCATGGGCCTTGGCAGCCGGCTTGTTGCCCGCGAGAAGCGGTCCTTGCTGTGGGTCGTGCAGCGCTCCGGCGTCCATGACCTCGGGCCGCTTTATGGGCCGGGGCTGGCCATGATGGGGCTTGACCCGACACGGCTGCTTATCGTTTCGGCCAGGGATGACCGCGAGGCCTTGTGGGTGACGGAAGAAGCCCTGCGGACGCCGGATCTGTGCGGTGTTGTTACGGAGCTTGAAGGCGCGCGCGCCTATGACCTCAAGGCGTCAAGGCGGCTACAGCTGGCAGCGGAGCGGTTCGAACGTCCGGCATTGCTGTTGGCGGGACATGCGGGCAGTGCGGCCTCAGCTCCATCAGCGGCGCTGACCCGGTTTCGCATTGGTGCGGCGGCAAGTTCTCCTAATTCATCAGTTGCTTCTGCTCCCGGGCGTGCACGCTTTGCCGTGACGCTGGACCGGGTACGGGGCGGCTCTTCTTCCCGGTTCATTTTGGAGTGGAACCATGCGGCGCATTGTTTCTCTGTGGCTTCCCCATTTTCCCATCGAGCGGATGGGGATGCAGGTCAACGCCCAGCAAAACGAAATCGCCCGTCTGCGTGGCCGCAAAAGCCTGCATCCGTCTCACGGCTGGCGGTCCCCGCATAAGCAGGCTGCGCCCTTTGCGCTTATTGAAGCGCAGCAGGGGGGCTTACGGATTGTTGCGGTAAACAGTGCTGGAGCGGATGCAGGTATCCGGCCCGGCCAGCGCCTGTCCGATGCGCGGACGCTGGTGCCCGGCCTGGATGTGGTGGAGCGCGACTCCAGGGGGGATGAAGCGCGGCTTGTAAAGCTGGCAGCCTGGGCCACGCGATTTACGCCTTGGACGCGTGCTGAAGATCTGTCGCCTCTGGCCCATGAGGGGGTAGGGCTGTTTCTGGATATCTCCGGCTGTGCCCATCTTTTTGGTGGAGAAACAGCGCTGTTGGAGGACTTGCTCACCCGAATTAATCGGCTGGGGCATGAGGCGCAGGCCGGGCTGGCGGATACGCTGGGGGCGGCCTGGGCGGTGGCGCGCCATGGCAATGAAAAGATCAGCATCGTCAAACCGGGGGCCGCACGGGAGGCCGTGTCCTCTCTGCCAACGACGGCGCTGCGTATCTCGCAGGGTATGGCGGATGATCTGACGCGGCTTGGTCTTGTGACGGTTGGTGACTTGCTGGGTCGCCCGCGGGCACCGTTGGTGGCGCGCTTTGGAGCCGTTATGGGCCAGCAGCTGGATGCAGTTATTGGTGCGCGGGCAGAGCCGGTGGCACCGGAAGCGGTGCGGGTACCTGCGCGGGCACGGCTGTTGTTTGCCGACCCGCTGATTGCGCTGGACGGCATCATTGCCGCCATCGCACTGGCAGCCCGTGATCTGGCTGCTGAGCTTGCTCGTCGGCAGCAGGGTGTGCGGCAGTTACGGTTGCGGCTGTACCGTGTGGATGCAGAGCTTTTTACATTTGAGGCAGGCACATCCAGCGCGTTGCGGGATGCGGACCGGATCGCGGCTCTGTTTGCGGACAAGCTTGTGCCCTCGGGCGGTGTCTCAGGCTCCGACATTGATATCGGCTACGGCATAGAGGGCGTAGTGCTGGAGGCCTGTGCCGTGGATGCATTGGGGCCGCGCCAGAAGGACCTCACCAGCAGCCCTGATGATGGCTCCAGCCTTGAGGAGTTGATCGATCGTCTGTCGAACCGGCTGGGCGCCAACCGGGTGATGCAACTGAAAGGGCAAGCGAGCCACATTCCCGAGCGGGCGCAGGTGGCGGTCGCGGCCTTGGCAGCCAATGACGTCAAGGACAGTGATGTACCGCCATTGGTGATGTATGGGGATGCGCCGCTGCGGCCCATCCGGATGCTGACGCCGCCGGAGCCTGTGGAGGTCATGGCCGAAGTGCCCGAAGGCCCGCCACGGCAGTTTCGCTGGCGGCGGATGCTGCATGCGGTCACGCGGGCGGAGGGGCCGGAGCGGCTGGCGCCGGAGTGGTGGGTGCCTGCCGACAAGGAGGCTGCCACGCGGGATTATTTCCGCGTCGAAGACGGTGAGGGGCGGCGCTTCTGGCTCTATCGCGATGGGCTCTATGAGCGTGAGACGGACGCTCCGCGCTGGTTCATGCACGGTGTCTTTGCATGACGGGCTTGGGACAAGCTTCAGGCGCTTTTGCGCGAAGAGGCCGCCTCGTCTTCCAGAGCTTCTGCGTTGCGCTCGGCAATCTTGCGCAGAATTGCCTTGATGCGCAGGTGACCGAAGACCTCAAGGGACTGGGGAATGGCGGCGGCAGCCATGGCAGAGGCCTTGTCTGTATCCAGATTGTCCGCCAGACGCTCATAGAACGCCGTCACGTCCAGGTCACCCAGAGTTTCGGCAAGCTCATTGTACTGCTTGAGATACTCAACGCCGTACCCCTTGTCGGACGTGAAGCCCTGTGCCTGCACGTGCGCCCATGTGGAAATGATGCCGGCATCCTGTGCGCTGACAACGGTTTTGCCGCTGGACGACTGGGTGAACGTGATAATGCCTTCTTCAGCAATCTGTCGGATTTCTTCCACCGGCATGCCGCTGTCTTCGCTCAGCTTTTCAAGCTCCACCTGGGAGCGGGTGCTTTCAGCGCCCAACTGGTCCGCCAGCATGATTTCAAAACCGAAGAGGCCAGGCACCATGTCCGGTTCCCGGTCGCCGGCTTCTTCAATCAGTTTGCGGATGACACCCAAGGGCAGGAACCGCTCCCGCTGAAGGGTGCGGATCAGGTCAAGGCGGCGCAGATGCTCTTCGCTGTAGATCGCCACATTGGTTTTGGGGCGGTCCGGCTCCGGCAGCAGGCCCTCGCGGATGTAATAGCGGATGGTCTCGCGCCCAATACCACTTCGTTCCTCAAGTTCCTTCATCTTCATCTTGCTCGACCCTTCGGATTCTCAGGCGTTTTGTGCGCGTGGCGCAGAACGCCGTCATGGGGCATGGAGACTCGTTCTTGTTTGCGGAGCCACGCTCCGCATTCATTGCGCCTGCTGCCTGAAACGTCAAGAGCGGGCTGATGGGGCAGGACTTTGCCGAACTGGCGGTCACCAGCAATTTCAGCTTTCTGCGTAGCGGTAGTCACCCTGATGAGCTGGTGCGGCAGGCGGCTGCACTGGGTCTTTCTGCCGTCGGCATTGCGGACCGCAACACCCTGTCCGGCGTGGTGCGGGCGCATGTAGCGGCGAAGGAAACGGGCATTCAACTTGTTGTAGGCACGCGGCTGGTCACACAGAACGGGCTCGACATTCTGTGCTTTCCAAAAGACCGGGCTGCTTATGGGCGGCTGTCGAAGTTGCTGACCCTTGGCAATCGCCGGGCACCCAAGGGCGAGTGCCATCTTATGGTCGAGGACATTGTTGCCGCCGCAAAGGATCAGGTGCTGGTGCTGATGCCGCCGGCGGTGATTGACGAGACCTTTCAGGAGAAAGTCCGTACGGCCCGCGCGCTGTTGGCGATCCCTTATCTGGGGGTCAGTTTTCTCTATGGGTCAGACGATACAGCACGGCTAATGCGGTTGTCTGATCTGGCGCGTGATCTGGATATGCGGCTGCTGGCAACCAATGACGTGCACTATCATGCGCCGGAGCGTCGGCCGTTGCAGGATGCAGTGACGGCCATTCGCGAGCATGTGACGGTGGCCGATGCCGGCGCCTTGCTGGCCGCTAATGCGGAGCGGCATGTCAAACCGCCTGATGAGATGGCACGGCTGTTTCAGGCCTATCCGGATGCTCTGCAGGCGGGACTTGATGTGGCCGCCAGTATCTCGTTTTCCCTTGATGAACTGTCCTATCAGTATCCGGACGAAGTGTTCGGCAAGGGAGAGACGCCCCAGGAAACGCTCATCCGCCTGACCTGGCAATACGCCCATGAGAAGTTTCCGAATGGGATTGATCCTGAGCTGAAAAAGACAATTGCGTATGAGTTGAAGCTCATAGGAGAGCTCGACTATGCGCCCTACTTCCTGACGGTCTACGACATTGTCCGGTTTGCCCGCTCGCAGGACATTCTGTGTCAGGGGCGGGGCAGTGCTGCCAATTCGTGCGTGTGTTACTGCCTCGGCATCACGTCCATCAATCCGGTCGAGATCAATCTTCTGTTTGAGCGCTTCATCTCGGCGGAGCGCAATGAACCGCCGGACATTGATGTGGATTTCGAGCATGAGCGCCGCGAAGAGGTGATCCAGTACATCTACGAAAAATACGGCCTGCATCGTGCAGGTATTGCGGCCACCGTCATCTCCTACCGGTCACGCTCAGCCGTGCGGGAAGTGGGCAAGGTAATGGGGCTTTCTGAAGATGTGACGGCGGCCCTGTCCGGCACCACATGGGGCTGGTCCAGTGTGGGCGTTGAAGAAGAGCACATCGTTGACCTTGGTCTTGACCCACGGGATCCGGCACTGGCGTTGACGCTTGATCTGACACGGCAGCTCATCGGTTTTCCGCGGCATCTGTCCCAGCATGTGGGCGGCTTTGTGATCACGGCGGGACCGCTGGAAGAAGTCATGCCCATCTGTAATGCGGCGATGGACGACCGTACTTTCGTTGAGTGGGACAAGGATGATCTGTCCGAGCTCGGCATGCTGAAAATCGACGTTCTGGCGCTGGGCATGCTGTCGTGCATCCGCCGCGCGTTTGAGTTTCTGGACACCCACTACAACCGGCCACTGGCGCTGGACACGCTGCCGCCTGAAGACCCGCGCGTATACGACATGCTGTGCAAGGCGGATTCCGTCGGTGTGTTTCAGGTGGAAAGCCGGGCGCAGATGTCGATGCTGCCGCGTCTCAAGCCACGTGAGTTCTATGACCTCGTGATTGAAGTTGCCATTGTCCGGCCCGGCCCCATTCAGGGCGACATGGTGCATCCCTATCTTCGGCGGCGGGACAGAATAGAAGAGACGATCTATCCGTCGGAAGAACTTAAGGGAGTGCTGGGCAAGACGCTGGGTGTGCCGCTGTTTCAGGAGCAGGCCATGCGCATCGCCATTGTGGCTGGTGGGTTTACGCCAGCTGAGTCAGACGGGTTGCGCCGGGCCATGGCGACGTTCCGCAAGGTAGGCACCATTCACAGCTTTCAGGACAAGCTGGTGGAGGGGATGGTTGGCAACGGGTATGAGCGGGATTTTGCTGAACGGTGCTTCAAGCAGATTGAAGGCTTTGGCGAGTACGGCTTTCCAGAAAGCCATGCAGCCAGCTTTGCGTTGCTCGTCTATGTGTCATCCTGGCTCAAATGTCATTACCCGGATGTTTTCTGCGCTGCCATCCTGAATGCCCAGCCGATGGGGTTTTATGCGCCGTCGCAGCTCGTGCGCGATGCGCGGGAACATGGCGTTGAGGTGCGGGCGCCGGACATCAATGCCAGCGATTGGGATGCGACCCTTGAAATTCGCGACCACGCCAGCCCCATCAGCGATGAAGGCGGCGGGCGCATGGCTGTGCGTCTTGGTATGCGGCAGATAAAAGGGTTCCGGATTGAAGCAGCCGAGAGGCTGATAGCTGCACGCCCGCCGCAGGGCTTTGACAGTATACGGGACCTCTGGCTTCGGACACGGCTAACCCCGGCAGAGCTGGAGCGGCTGGCCAAGGCGGATGCATTCCGCTCGATCGGTCTTGATCGCCGGGACGCGTTGTGGGCCGTGCGCGGGCTCGGCGGCACGCAACGGACGATGCCCGCGTCGCTTCCCCTGTTTGCGCATGCGGAAGGCACGGGCTTTCAGCATGAGGAAGAGGTTGCCTTGCCCTCAATGCCGTTGGGCGAGCATGTGATTGAGGACTACACCCATATGCGCCTGTCGCTTAAGGCGCATCCTTTGTCGTTCCTGCGGGATGGTCTGACTGCGGCGCGCTATACGCCCTCAAAAGCGCTTAAGACAATCCGCAACAATTCAAAAATCAATCTGGCCGGGCTGGTGCTGGTGCGTCAGCGGCCTGGTAGTGCCAAGGGCGTGATCTTTGCCACGCTGGAGGATGAGTTCGGTGTCGCCAACATTATTGTCTGGCCGCCGGTTTTTGAGACACACCGCAAGATCATTCTAGGCGCGCGGGTGCTCGGAGTGAGCGGGCGCGTCCAAA
>ERZ1740067.1874-NODE-1874-length-13626-cov-6.500774_pt1 | contig 13626 bp, 15 predicted proteins | sample MGYA00581736_ERZ1740067 | MGnify/ENA primary metagenome ERZ1740067 (study PRJEB43018, sample SAMN04849236) | marine metagenome | isolation source: floating plastic debris | place: Pacific Ocean | collected 2008-08-27 | study: EMG produced TPA metagenomics... | reverse complement strand
GGTTCGATGAGCGTGCGCGAGAACCTGATGATGGTCCCTGCCGGTCAGACAGGCGAGACGTTGTGGAACACATGGTTCGGGCGAAAACGGATCGCGGATGAGGAACGCGCGCTGCTGGCGAAAGCCGACGAGGTGCTTGAGTTTCTGACGATTGACCACCTGAAAGACGAAAAGGCGGGCAACCTGTCCGGCGGACAGAAAAAGCTGCTTGAGCTGGGGCGCACCATGATGGTCGATGCCAAGATCGTCTTTCTGGACGAGGTCGGCGCAGGCGTGAACCGCACTCTGCTGAACACCATTGGCGACGCGATCCTGCGCTTGAACAAGGAACGGGGCTACACCTTCTGCATGATCGAGCATGACATGGATTTCATCGGACGCCTGTGCGACCCGGTCATCGTCATGGCCGAGGGCAAGGTGTTGGCTGAAGGCACAATCGCCGAGATCAAAGCGAATGAGCAAGTGATCGAGGCGTATCTGGGAACGGGTTTGAAAAACAAAGACGCGGTAAGTGCGTGACGGGGTGGGATTTGGATACTTTTACCAAAGTGACACAGTATGGCTGATCCGTTTCTGATCGGCAAAGGCATGACGGGTGGCTATGGCTCGGGCGCCGATATCCTGCACGACTGTACGCTGGCCGTCGAAAAGGGCGAGATTGCCGTGATTGTCGGCCCGAATGGTGCCGGTAAATCCACGGCCATGAAAGCGGTGTTCGGGATGCTGAACATTCATACCGGCGGCGTGTTTCTGGATGGCGAAGACATCACCGCACTGACCCCGCAGGCACGGGTGGCCAAGGGCATGGCGTTCGTGCCGCAAACGCACAACATCTTCACCTCGATGACAGTGGAGGAAAACCTTGAGATGGGTGCCTTCCTGCGCCGCGATGATATCCACGCCACGATCGCACAGGTCTATGACCTTTTTCCGATCCTTGGAGACAAACGGCGACAGGCTGCTGGAGAATTGTCTGGCGGTCAGCGCCAGCAGGTCGCCGTAGGCCGCGCGCTGATGACCCAGCCGGAGGTTTTGATGCTTGATGAGCCAACGGCGGGCGTCTCCCCCATCGTGATGGATGAGCTGTTTGACCGGATCATCGAAGTGGCGCGGACCGGAATTTCAATCCTGATGGTCGAGCAGAACGCGCGTCAGGCTTTAGCGATTGCTGACAAGGGCTATGTCCTGGTGCAGGGGCGCAACGCCTTCACGGATACCGGCAAAGCGCTTTTGGCGGACCCGGACGTGCGCAAAAGTTTCTTGGGAGGATGACGCTGCGACATCTGATTTTGGCTATGGTTCTGATGGCCCCCCTGCCCGCCTTCGCGATCACTTGCGAATACACGGTTGAGTGTTTCGAGCAGGAAGCCTGCCAGCCCACGGATTTCACCATCGAAATCATCCCCGGCGATCTTGACGAATTGGGTGGTGTCACTTCGGGTCTGGCGGAGTTGCGCGATGTCGCAGGCACCCAAGGAGCGCATTACGTCGCTGCCGAAGGTTTCACGGTCGTGGAGAACCGTGCGAGCGGGGATGATACGCTTTTTCGCCTTGTGATCGGGCCCGAGGGGGCGAGCCGGTACCAGCTTTTGATCCTCGAAGGGCCGCTAGCTGTGACCTATCACGGCATATGTGTAGAGAGTGACTGAATGGACTTCCTGAACGCGATTGTCGCGCTTTCCAACTTCGTGCTGATCCCCGCGATTGCCTATGGCAGCCAGCTTGCGCTTGGTGCGTTGGGCGTGACCCTGATCTATGGTATCCTGCGGTTCTCCAACTTTGCACATGGCGACACAATGGCGTTTGGCGCGATGGTGACGATCCTTGTGACATGGGGATTTCAGGCGATGGGAATTTCGCTTGGTCCCCTGCCGACCGCGTTGCTGGCGCTGCCGTTCGGGATACTGGGTGCTGCGGCATTGCTGTTGATGACGGACAAGTTTGTTTACCAGTTTTACCGCCGCCAAAAGGCCGCACCAGTGATCCTTGTGATCGTTTCCATGGGTGTGATGTTCATTATGAACGGTCTGGTCCGCTTCATCATCGGGCCGGATGATCAACGCTTTGGCGATGGCGCGCGCTTCATCATCTCTGCGCGCGATTTCCGCGAGATGACAGGGCTGCGCGAGGGGCTTGCGATCAAGACAAGCCAGGGGATCACGCTTGTAACCGCGGTCATAGTGGTTGCGATCCTGTTCTGGTTTCTGAACCGGACACGCACCGGAAAATCAATGCGCGCGTTTTCGGACAATGAAGATCTGGCGCTCTTATCGGGTATCAACCCCGACCGCGTTGTGATGTATACTTGGCTGATCGTGGCAGCGCTTGCGACGGTTGCGGGCACGCTTTACGGTCTGGACAAGTCCTTCAAACCTTTCACCTATTTCCAGCTTCTGCTACCGATCTTCGCATCGGCCATCGTGGGCGGGCTCGGCAATCCGTTGGGCGCGATTGTGGGCGGTTTCGTGATTGCGTTCTCGGAGGTCACGATCACCTACGCGTTGTAGATTGTTCTGGGCTACATGCTGCCTGACGGTCTGGAGCCGGACAGCCTGGTTCAATTGCTGTCCACTGATTACATATTCGCCGTCAGCTTTGTGATCCTGATCATCGTCCTGCTGTTCCGACCGACCGGCTTGTTCAAGGGGAAATCGGTATGAGCACCTCTGCGAGAGATATCGGGCTTTTCGCGCTGGTCGCGGGGCTCATCGTTTTAACCGGCGTGATGCAAAGCTGGAACGCTGCGTTAACCATTATGAACATGGGGCTGATCTCGGCCATCATGGCGCTTGGCGTTAATCTTCAATGGGGGTTTGCGGGGCTTTTCAACGTCGGTGTGATGGGCTTTGTCGCTATTGGCGGCCTTGCAACCGTCCTGATCGCGATGCCGCCCGTTGAAGGCGCGTTTGCCGCGGGCGGTTTGCGGGTTTTGACGGCGTTGCTGCTGGGGGCTGCGACGATTATCGCGGCTGTGGTCGTGCAATCGCAGCTTGCCGGAAAGGCCAAAGCGCTGGCAACAATCGTCATCCTTGTGGCTGGTTTCTTCATCTTCCGCACCGTGCTGGACCCCGGTGTGGCCGCGATTGAAGCGATCAATCCTGCGCTGGAAGGTAACCTTGGCGGGCTTGGTCTGCCGGTTCTCATGGCTTGGCCAGTGGGCGGCTTGCTGGCCGCAGGTGTGGCCTGGGTGATCGGCAAGACGGCACTGGGACTGCGCAGCGATTATCTGGCGATTGCCACGCTTGGCATTGCCGAGATTATCATCGCGGTGATGAAAAACGAGGACTGGCTGGCGCGCGGCGTCAAGAACGTTGTCGGCCTGCCCCGCCCTGTTCCGTATGAGATCGGTTTGCAGAACGATCCCGGCTTTGTGGAACGGGCGACAGGATTGGGTCTCGATCCGGTGACCGCTTCGACGCTCTATGTGAAGACGCAATACGGGCTGCTTTTCGCGCTTGTGCTGGTGATTTTGCTGTTGGGCGCGCAACTGGCGCTAAAATCGCCCTGGGGCCGTATGATGCGCGCCATTCGCGACAATGAAGTTGCGGCAGAGGCGATGGGCAAGGACGTCAAGCGGCGGCACTTGCAGATTTTCATCCTCGGCTCGGCGATCTGCGGTATTGCTGGCGCGATGATGACAACGCTGGATGGGCAGCTCACGCCGGGCACCTACCAGCCGTTGCGCTTTACATTTCTGGTCTGGGTTATGGTGATTGTCGGCGGGTCCGGGAACAACTTTGGTGCTGTGCTGGGCGGGTTTCTGATCTGGTTCCTATGGGTACAGGTAGAACCGATTGGTCTGTTCCTGATAGAGACGGCGACGTCCGGTTTGGCCGCGGACAGCGCGCTGAAACTGCATTTGCTGGACAGCGCGGCCCACATGCGGTTGCTCACGATGGGGCTGATCTTGCTGCTTGTCCTGCGGTTCAGCCCGCGCGGGCTTATCCCGGAGCGGTAGTTTCAGCGCATGAGATGTGCTGCGCGTTCAAGGTCTTTCGGGCGCCCGCAAAGCTCGAAAATTTCGATCAGACGCTGGCGGTTAGCGACAAAGACCGGCTGCCCTGAAATCGTGATGTCATCCATGTTTGACGGTGTGACAGGCTGCCATCCGTCTGCGGTATGGATACGAAAACCGCCGATGATCTCAACAGGCAGCGGACCGAGTTGAGGCTGGATCAGGACGTCAGATCGAAAGCGATCCGATCCGGTGTCCGCCATGTTTGGCACGTCAAGGTGCTGCATCAAGCCAGCTGCAACGGACTTCGACACAACAATATCAATGTCGCTCACCGGTCCGGCTTCGAGCCCGTGCAGCACCATCGCCGTGCCGCCGATGATCATCCAAGGCTGTTTGAGATCATTCAGACAGCGCGCGACCGCTGTCAGGGTCGTTTCCAGATCCAGGGTTATAGAGATGTTTTGCATATTAAGAGCAATGCCTGATCCAAACAGATCCGCCAAAAAAAACGCCCGCACGAAGCGGGCGTTAAGTTATTGAGGCAGGTTTCATACAGGCAAGAAACCTATCGAGCAGTGCCCTAGTTATAAGCAATCTGCCGCCCGACTCCAAGCTAAAAGTTTGAAAAGGCTGGAACACACGCATAGGCTCGCGCTCAAAGAAACAACGGGGCACGGGGATTGTTGCGCAAATGAGATCGGTTTTTTTCCAACTTGTCAGTACGCTGGCGGTGGTTGTGGGTCTTTCGACCATCCCCGGATTCGCGCAAGCCCAGCCGCAGCACGGCATAGCTATGTATGGCGACCCCGTCCTTCCACCGGATTTTGTGTCTCTGCCCTACGCGAACCCCGACGCGCGCAAGGGCGGCAGCATCCGGTTTGGGGAGGGTGGCGGCTTTGACAGCCTCAACCCACATATCCGAAAAGGGCGTGCGCCATGGGGTGTTCGGACCCATGTTTTCGAGAGCCTGATGGGGCGGTCTTATGACGAGCCTTTCTCGCTTTACGGTCTTCTGGCCGAATCGATAGAGACGGGGCCGAATCGTGAATGGGTTGAATTTACCTTGAGGGCGGAGGCGCGCTTTTCGGATGGCGCGCCTGTGACGGTCGAGGATGTGTTGTGGTCTTACGAGACGCTCGGCACCGTTGGGCACCCGCGCTATCACACCGCTTGGAACAAGGTCGAGACCGCAGAGGCTGTGGGCGACCGCACCGTGCGCTTCACATTCAACGCGATTGCCGCCGAATTACCGCTTCTGATGGGCATGCGCCCGATCTTGCAGAAAGCGCAATATGACGGTGTGGATTTCGCCGAAAGCACGCTTGAGATCGTTCCCATCGGATCAGCCCCCTATGTGATCGCTGAGTTCGAGCCGAACCGCTATGTCACGTTGAAGCGAAACCCAGATTACTGGGGCAAAGACCTGCCTTTCAACCAAGGTCTGCATAATCTCGACGAGATACGATATGACTTTTTCGGCGATGGCGATGTCGTCTTTGAGGCTTTCAAAGCCGGAGAAATCAACAGCTACCGCGAAGGCAACGCCGCCAAGTGGGACGCGCAATATGACTTCCCCGCGGTGCAATCGGGTGATGTCGTCAAATCCCTCATCCCCCATGACCGGCCATCGGGCATCGCGGGCTTTGTGATGAACACCCGACGTGGGACGTTTGCGGATTGGCGCGTCCGCGAGGCGATGCTGCACGCGTTCAACTTCGAGTTCATCAATCAGACCCTGAACGGGGGTGAGCAGCCGCGCATCACCTCGTATTTCTCAAACTCCGTGCTCGCGATGGAGGATGGCCCCGCAGAAGGCCGTGTGCACGAACTTCTTGAGCCTTTTCAAGACGCGCTCTATCCCGGCGCGCTTGAGGGGTATTCCCTGCCCGTCTCTGATGGCTCTGCGCGCAACCGGGGCAATATGCGCAAAGCGCTGGGATTGCTCGAAGACGCAGGATTTACTGTGCAGAATGGCGTAATGACAGGCCCGAATGGCCAGCCAATGCGGTTTGAGGTTCTTTTGCAGCAAGGGGCTACGGAAACCGGTCAGATCATGGACCTGTTCGCCGATACGCTCCGCCAGATGGGGATCGACGCGCAGATCACGACTGTTGACAGCGCCCAGTATAGAGAACGCACCAATCAATATGATTTCGACATGGCCTACTATATCCGCGGCCTGTCGCTAAGCCCCGGCAACGAGCAGTTGCTTTACTGGGGCAGCGCCGGCGTCGAAGCCCCCGGCACCCGCAACTGGATGGGCGTCAGCAGCCCCGCGATCGAGGCGATGATCAACGAGATGCTGAACGCAGGCAGCCAGGAAGACTTCCGCGCCGCGGTCAAAGCGCTCGACCGCGTGCTGACGACGGGGCGTTATGTCATTCCGATCTGGTACAGCCCGGTGTCACGCCTTGCTCATGTCAAAGAGTTGACCTTCCCCGAGCGTTTGCCGATGTATGGGGACTGGGTGGGCTTTCAGCCTGACGTCTGGTGGTATGAGGACTAAAAACCATGATGCGGATTTTGATGATATGCGGTTGTTTGGCACTGGCCGGCTGCGGCACGGTCGAGGGCTTCGGGCGTGATGTGTCTGACGGCTCGCGTACGGTGCGCGGCTGGTTCTGATCCGACTGTCATGTTTTTGTTACGTGATATGCCTAACGCAGCGATATGAATATACTTGTCCTGTGCACCGGCAACTCGGCCCGCTCGATCATTCTTGAAAAACTGCTGGATCGCCTGGGTGGCGATGGGGTGACAATCTTTTCGGCGGGCGCGACGCCGTCCGGAAAGGTTCACCCGCAAACGCTGAAAATGCTGGGCGCGAAGGGCTATGACCTGTCGGGCGCACGATCGAAAAGCTGGGATGAGTTTTCCGAACCAAACGCACCAGAGATGGACGTCGTGATCACCGTTTGCGGGTCTGCCGCGTCCGAGACATGCCCGATCTGGCCCGGCGCACCGGTGCGCGCTCATTGGGGTGTCGAAGACCCTGCTGCGGCCACTGAACCCGATTGGGACGCGGCATTCGCGACAGCCTATACTCAGCTTGAAGCCCGCGCGCAGGCGTTCGTTGCCGCAGATATTCACGCGATGGACCAAGCCGCCCTACAGGCGCATATCCGCTCAATAGAGGGCTGAACCAAGGTAGCCTGTCCCATGCGACAGCCTGTCCATTCCCAAACACGCGCGGGTTGCATAGGCTCGCAACGCGAGGGCGTTTGAGGAGGCGTCCAAATGTTTTGGGACAGTATGTTGAAGTCTTGGCAAATTTCCTTGCCGATGATCCGTTTGCGGTTTCCCCATGCGGACGAACGCGCCTTGGACGCTTTGGCACAAGGGCACAGCGCTTTCACCGATCTAATGGCGGCGACCCATGATCTTACACTTGAGGAAGCGCGCGAAGAGGTCGAGGATTGGATGCACATCCTTCACCTGACCCATGAAGACACAAGTGACGTCGCCTAACTGGTCAGTGATGTGACCCACAGGATCGACGCATCCTCGGCACTGGTCGAGACAACGTTGTGGCCCATGCTGGCGTCGTAATAGGCGCTGTCGCCGCGGGCCAGATCGACGGGTTCATAGAACTCGGTAAAAAGGCGCACGGTGCCTGTCAGAACATATAAGAACTCTTCGCCATCGTGGCGCACCCAGCCTTCAAATTCTTCAAAATCGCGCGCGCGGATCGTGGCGCGGTAAGGCAGCATGTGTTTTTTGCTCAGCGAAGCGGCGAGCAACTCATGCTCATACGTGGTCGTGGCGTGGCTCGCGCCCTGCCCCGAGATCGTGACCGCCATGCGTCCGTTGGCCTGCGCCTTGGATGGCGCCGTAAAAAGCTGCGGGACCGAGATTTTCAAACCTTCCGCCAGCTTCTTGAGCGCTTCGTAGGTCGGCGACATCTGCCCGTTTTCGATCTTAGACAGCGTCGACCGCGCCAACCCAGCTTGCGTGGCCGCCTGTTCCAGTGTCCACCCGTGGGATTTGCGCAGATCGCGCACCCGTTGGCCCAGATCAATCGGCTCGACATCCGCGGTATCGCCGCTTTCGCGGGCGATCTGGATAAGCTGTTTGGGGTCCGACTTGGAGTTTGTATCAGGCATAGCAGTCATATACGGGGGTTTGGCCGCTGCTTGCAATGGCGGCAGCGCAAGGCTAGCCGTGGCATATGTTGTCTTTAAGCGATACTGGGCCCTTTGCGGCTCCTCCGACGTCCTTCAACCTGACGCGCTACGTCCTGGGGCGCGCGGCTGATTTGGCGGACAAGGACGCGCTTGTGGTCTTAGGCGAAGACAGCGTTCAAGGCTGGTGTTTCGGCACACTTGAAGCTGCGGTTCTGGGCACCGCCACAGGGTTGCTGCGTCAAGGTTTAACCCCTGGCGACCGTGTGTTGATGCGGCTCGGAAACACGGTGGAGTTTCCCATCGTCTATCTGGCGTGCATCGCTGTGGGGGTCGTGCCGGTACCAACGTCTTCACAGCTGACACAGGCCGAAGTTGATGGCATCACCGCGCAGATCACGCCCGCCTTGGTTGTGCAGGACCCAGCAATTGCGGCACCCTCCGGCGAGATTGCGACGCTTCAGGCCGACGGGCTTGCTGCGCTTCATCATCTGCCGCCCGCCGCTTACGACATGGGCGATCCTGACCGGCTCGCCTACATCATCTTCACGTCCGGCACATCAGGCAAACCGCGGGCTGTATGCCATGCACATCGTGCCATCTGGGCGCGCCAGATGATGTTTGACGGTTGGTATGGATTAAGCGAGACCGACCGCATGTTGCACGCAGGCGCGTTCAACTGGACCTACACACTGGGCACCGGCTTGATGGATCCGTGGACCGTCGGTGCTACGGCACTGATCCCGGCGGCTGGGTTCATGCCGGACGCGCTGGCAGGCCGGGTCAAAGATCATCGCGCGACTATTTTTGCAGCGGCACCCGGTGTTTATCGACAAATCTTAAAGTCGCAAACACTGCCGGAAATGCCCGCCTTACGCCACGGCCTTTCGGCGGGCGAACGGATGCCTGACACCACGCGGATCCTGTGGGAAACACTCAGCGGCGTGGCGGTGCATGAGGCTTATGGCATGTCCGAATGTTCGACCTTCGTATCGGCCAGCCCTGCGCGCCCGGCGCCACATGGCTCAAGCGGACGCGCGCAAGCCGGGCGGTGCGTGGCGATTGTCGGACCCGGTGGGCCGGTGCCTGTGGGCGAGGAAGGCGTGATCGCGGTGCACCGTGACGACCCCGGCCTGATGCTGGGCTATCTGGACCAACCAGAGGAGACCACCGCACGCTTTCAAGGCGACTGGTTTCTAACCGGCGACACCGGATGCATGGCCGCAGACGGCACAATCACATATCTGGGCCGCGCGGATGACATGATGAACGCAGGTGGCTACCGCGTCTCTCCGCTTGAGGTCGAGGCCGTGCTGAACGCCCACCCCGACGTCGTAGAGGCCGCCGTGATCGAGCTGCGCGTGAAGGCCGATGCGTCCATCATCGCTGCCGTTTATGTGGCCGACAACGTACTGGATGAAGATGCGCTGAACCGCTTTGCGTCCAGCCGTTTGGCGCGCTACAAGATGCCAAGAACTTACATCCATCGCGACACCCTTCCCAAAAGCGCAAACGGCAAGCTGAACCGCCACGCCTTGCGCGCACAATATGAGGCCGATCATGGTTAAACTCGACATCATCTCGGACCCGATCTGCCCATGGTGCTACATCGGCAAAACCCGTTTGGACGAGGCGCTGGCGCAGCATCCCGACCATCCGTTCACAATCGAATGGCATCCGTTTCAACTGAACCCCGACATGCCGGAAGGCGGTATGGGGCGACGGGCCTATCTTGAAGGCAAATTCGGCGGCAAAGACGGCGCGGTCAAAGCCTATGCCCCCGTGGTTCAAGCCGCTGAAGAGGCGGGTTTGAAGTTTGATTTTGAAGGGATGCAGCGCACACCGAACACGATTGATGCGCATCGCCTGATCCACTGGGCGGGCATCGAAGGGCGCCAGACCGCCGCCGTATCAACCCTGTTCAAAGCCTATTTCGAAGAGGCGCGCGATATCGGCGACCGTGAAGTGCTGGCCGATATTGCCGACGGGATTGGCATGGACGCCGCCGTGGTCGCCAAGCTGCTGAACTCGGATGCTGATATCGAAGACATCCGCAAACGCGACGCCCATAGCCGTGAGATGGGTGTCCATTCGGTCCCCACCTTTATCGTGGCGGGCCAACACGCCGTTCCAGGTGCGCAACCCGCCGAATTGTGGGCCTAGGTCATTGGCGAGATTAAAGAACAGGTGGCCGAGTGAAGCCCAGCTTCAACACCTCAACCGTCGTGGGCATGCTGGCGGTTATGATCGGCTCGGGCACGGTATTTTTCCGTTGGGCTGAGGGGTGGAGCTGGATCGACGCGTATTTCTTCACAGTCGTGACACTCTCGACCGTGGGTTATGGATCGCTGGTGCCGGAAACCGTTATCGGCAAGCTGGGCACGACCGTGTTCATCATCACCGGCTTGGGCGTTTTCGCCCTCGCCATCAGCCATTTCGGCCAGCTGGCCATGCGACGACGATTGCGCAATCGCAACCGTGACAGCGGCCCTGACGCATGAACATTCCAAGCCGCGCTGAGTTTATTGCATTGATGGCCATGATCAGCGCGACGGTGGCGTTCTCCATCGACGCGATGTTGCCCGCCTTGCCAGAAATCGCGACCGAGCTGACGCCTGATGCCCCTGAACGCGCCACTTTGATCATTACCAGTTTTGTCCTTGGTATGGGGATCGGCACGCTTTTTGCAGGGCCTTTGTCGGACGCTTTGGGGCGTCGCCCGGTGATCTTTGCGGGCTTTGTTCTTTACTGTATCGGCGCGGTCCTCGCTGTGCGCGCTGAGACGCTTGAACTTGTCCTCGCGGCTCGTGTCATTCAAGGCATCGGTGTTGCCGGCCCGCGCATTGTGGCACTTGCCGTGATCCGCGATCTGTTCTCGGGTCGCGAGATGGCGCGACTTATGTCGTTCGTTTTGCTCGTCTTTTCGTTGGTTCCGGCCATCGCTCCGGCTTTGGGTGCCGTGATCATCTGGGGCGTCGGCTGGCGCGGCATCTTTGGCTCCTTTGTCGTCTTCTCGCTGCTTATCGGCGGTTGGTACGCCGCACGTATGCCGGAAACTCACGCAATTGAGGCGCGCCGCCCGGTGCGCGTTTCGCTTTTGTGGGCCGCGCTGAAAGAGATGTTAAGCATCCCCATGGTGCGCCTGTCTATGCTGACCCAAGCACTATGTTTCGGGATGCTTTTCGCGGTACTCTCGACGACCCAGCAGATGTTTGATCAAGTTTTTGACAAAGGCGCGAGTTTTCCGGCCTGGTTTGGCCTGATTGCCTTGGTTGCTGCAAGCGCCAGCATCGTCAATGCGCGCTTCGTTATGCGGCTTGGCATGCGCAGGCTGGTGATGACAGTGCTTGGCGCTCAGGTTCTGATATCATCAGGTTTACTGTTATCTTTCAATACGATATCAAGCGAAATTCATTTATTTCCGATCTTCTTTTTCTGGATTACATCCCTCTTTTTCCTGGCTGGAATGACGCTGGGAAATCTCAATGCGCTCGCGATGGAGCCTGTCGGCCATATCGCAGGTCTGGCCGCCTCTCTCATGGGCTCGGTCTCGACCATCGGGGCGGTGCTTGTGGCGGTGCCGATTGGCTTGGCTTTCACCGGCAGCCCAATTCCTGTTGCCATCGGAACGCTTAGCTGTTCGGCGGTGGCCTTCCTGTTGACCCTACGGATGCGTCAGCTGGAGCGTGTGATCGTTAAGGTTTAACTTTGCACTTCAAGCCTTTGCTTTTTTGCGCTTTTTCTCTGCGATCAGTTTCTCTGCAAGATCGCGTGCAATCGCAAAGGCCCCTTTGATCTTGTCAGCATCGTTCTTCCAGTCTCGACGAATGACGATCTTGTTGTCTTTCACCTTTGCCAAACCGCGTTGATGCTCGATGAACTCGACCAACCCTTGAGGCGACGCAAACTTGTCGTTGTGGAACTGGATCGTCGCCCCTTTCGGCCCGCCATCCAGTTTTGCAATGCCTGCGCGTTTACACATTGCCTTGATACGGACGATCAGCAGCAATGTATTCACTTCTTTGGGCAACGGTCCGAACCGATCAATCAACTCAGCGGCAAAGCCTTCAAGCTCGACCTTGGTCGACAGGCTCGACAACCGCCGGTACAGGCCCAGCCGCACGTCCAGATCGGGTACATAGTTATCCGGGATCAGCACCGGCACGCCCAGATTGATCTGCGGCGCCCATTGGCCGTCCGCCTCTGACAGCCCTGTCAGCTCGCCGGTTTTGATCTTGGCAATCGCCTCTTCCAGCATCGATTGGTAAAGTTCATAACCCACTTCGCGCATCTGCCCCGATTGCTCTTCGCCAATCAGATTGCCCGCGCCGCGAATGTCTAGGTCTTGAGAGGCCAGCGTGAAGCCCGCGCCCAGCGTATCAAGGCTACCTAACACGCGCAGCCGCTTTTGTGCGGTGTCCGTAAGCGGTTTGCGTGGCTTCGTCGTCATATAGGCGTAAGCCCTTGTTTTCGAACGCCCGACGCGGCCCCTGATTTGATAAAGCTGCGACAGGCCGAACATATCCGCGCGGTGCACGACCATCGTGTTTGCCGTGGGAATATCCAGCCCCGATTCCACAATAGTAGTGGCCAGCAACACGTCATACTTGCCGTCATAAAACGCGTTCATGCGATCGTCCAATTCCCCCGCGGCCATCTGGCCATGCGCTGTGATGAACGTGACCTCAGGCACTTCCTTTCGCAAAAACTCCTCGATGTCTGGAATGTCGGAGACGCGCGGGACGACAAAGAACGACTGCCCGCCGCGGTAATGCTCGCGCAGCAACGCCTCGCGCAGGGTCACGGTATCAAACTCGGACACGTAGGTGCGGATCGCCAGACGGTCAACGGGCGGCGTGCCGATGATTGACAATTCACGCACGCCCGACAGCGACAGTTGCAGCGTCCGTGGAATGGGCGTTGCCGTCAGCGTCAGCACATGGATATCGGTGCGCATCTGCTTGAGACGTTCTTTGTGTTGCACGCCGAAATGCTGTTCCTCGTCAATGATCAGCAGGCCAAGATTCTTGAACTTCACCGTCTTGGCCAGCAGCGCGTGGGTGCCGATGACGATATCAACTGTACCGCGATTGATGCCTTCGCGTGTGGCTGTCGCCTCTTTTGCGGACACAAACCGCGACAGCGTGCGAACTTCCAGTGGAAAGCCGCGGAACCGTTCTGCAAAACTCTTGTGGTGTTGCCGTGCCAGTAGCGTCGTTGGCGCGATCACTGCGACCTGAACGCCGGACATGGCCGCAACAAACGCGGCCCGCATCGCAACTTCGGTTTTGCCAAATCCCACGTCACCGCAGATCAGCCTGTCCATCGGTTGCCCGCTGGCCATGTCGGTCAAAACGTCTTCGATGGCGTTCATCTGGTCGTCGGTTTCGGTGTAAGGGAAGCGCGCCGAGAAAGCGTCCCACATGCCAGGCGGAGGTTCCATAATCGGCGCTGTGCGCAAGGCGCGTTCGGCCGCCACGCGGATCAAGCGATCCGCAATCTCGCGGATGCGCTCTTTCAGGCGGGCTTTCTTGGCCTGCCACGCGC
>ERZ1740067.1872-NODE-1872-length-13632-cov-4.995581_pt1 | contig 13632 bp, 11 predicted proteins | sample MGYA00581736_ERZ1740067 | MGnify/ENA primary metagenome ERZ1740067 (study PRJEB43018, sample SAMN04849236) | marine metagenome | isolation source: floating plastic debris | place: Pacific Ocean | collected 2008-08-27 | study: EMG produced TPA metagenomics... | reverse complement strand
CAACGGTTTCGTCTCCAACCTCATTCAAGTCGCGATCCGTCTCGGCGCCTTTGGCCAACAGGGCGGCGTTGGAGTCCTCGCAAGTCTAGAACCGCTTCTTGAAGAGACGGCCGAGTGTGCTGCCAAAGCGACGGAAGACGACTTGGGCAGCGCCGCCTTGATGAGTGACCTCATGGCCATGCGGCATGAGCGCATGAGCCCAAGGATTTTCCTGTCATGAGCGGCGCTCTTAAATCGTCTCCGTTGCGTATCGGCATCGGCGGCGGCGTTGGTGTGGGCAAGACGACCCTCACGGCAGCTCTCTGCCAAGCCATGCGCGAGGACTATTCCATCGCGGTCGTCACCAATGACATCTACACCACCGAAGATGCCGAAGCCCTGGTGCGGGCCCAAGCCCTCGCCTCAGACCGCATCATGGGCGTTGAAACCGGAGGCTGCCCCCACACAGCCATCCGCGAAGACGCCTCCATCAACCTGCGTGCCATAGACCAGCTGACGGCTCGGCACCCGGACTTAGACATCATCTTCATAGAATCCGGCGGCGACAATCTGGCGGCCACCTTCTCCCCGGACCTCGCCGACATCACCCTCTACGTCATCTCCGTCGCCCAAGGCGATGACATCCCTAGAAAAGGCGGCCCAGCCATCACCCGCTCGGATGTGCTCATCATCAACAAGACCGATCTCGCGCCCTATGTGGGCTCGGATTTGGAGCGTATGAAATCGGACGCCGAGGCCAGCCGCGGTGGCCGCGCGACCGTCTTTACGGACTTGAAGCGCGGCGTTGGATTGGGCGAGGTTATTGATTTGATTAAGCGCTTGGGGGGGCTTTCTTAAACAAGCTCCGTCATGCCTGTGCTTGTCACAGGCATCCATTCCGGAGCGGATCGTGTTGCTGCAAACGCTCAGGAATGGGTCTCTGTGACAAGCACAGAGACGACGATCCGTCCAAAAACCTCTAAAAAAGACCGGTTGGCCTGTTTTCCACTTTGCCCCACTTTCCCCATCAAACACTGGCCCCATCAAACACTGGGAGATGAGGAAATGTCTGGCTGTCCTGTTTCTGGCGATATCAAGCTTTTGGATTACGAGACGCAGCGCTGCCCCTACGGCGTCTATGATACGCTGCGTGAGGAAGCGCCGGTCTATAAAGATCCCGACACCGGCTATTACGTGATCACGCGCTTTGATGATGTGCGGGACATCATCCGCGATACGGATACTTATACCAGCGCGCCGCTGCCGGAGAGCGCGGAATTCTACGCTATGGGCGCGCGTACGGCCAAAGCGGTTGGGATTTTTGAAGAGCGGGGCTGGGCGCCTGCGCCGAACCTTTTGTTTCGCGATGGGCTGGAACATAAGCAGATGCGCAAAATGTTCGACGATGCCTTTCGCGCGAGCAAGATCAAGGACCTTGATCCGGCTGTGGAGGAAACCTCCTACCGTCTCATCCGCGAGATGCTGGAAGGCGGCAACAAAGCCGACTGGGTCCGCGCTTTTGCCGTGCCTTTGCCGCTCCTCATCATTGGCAAGCAGATGGGTGCGCGCCAGGAGGATATCTGGCGCATTAAGGAATGGACGGAAGCCTTCTTCCACCGCATCGGCCTCATGCTGCCAGAGGAAGAAGACTTGGCCGCCATCGAGAAGGAGCTGGAGGCCCAGCACTATTTCCAGCCCATTTTCGAAGAGCTGCGCAAAAACCCCAATGAGACGCTGCTCAGCGACCTGGTGAACACAGTGGTTGAAGGTTGGGGACGCACCTTGAATGACAATGAACTCCATACTGAGATGATGGCCGATACCTTTGTGGGTGGCAGTGAGACGACGACCAATGCGCTTGCGGCGGGCGTGATGCTCCTCATCGAAAATCCGGATGTTTGGGAGCAGCTGAAATCAGACCCGGATAAATATCTGCGCACCTTCATTGAGGAAGTTCTGCGCCTGGAAAGCCCTGTCCAGGGTCTTTACCGTTTTGCGCTCAAAGACGTTGAGCTGCACGGCGTTAAGGTTCCCAAAGGGTCAACGCTCAACGTGCGCTACGCGGCTGGCAACCGGGACGCACGCATGTTCCCCAACCCGGATAAGATTGACCTGGAGCGCAAAAAAGCTGGCGCGCATCTGGCGTTCGGAATGGGCAACCACCATTGCCTGGGTGCGCCGCTTGCCCGGCGAGAGCTGTATTGGGGCTTTAAAGCCTTTACCGATCACATCAAGGAAGTGAAATACGCGCCTGAGCAGGGCGAATTGGAATATCACCCGCATTATCTGCTCCGCGCGCTTAAGAGCCTCCACATAGAATATGTGCCTGAATAAACGCTCAAGTCCTCCCCCGTCCTGGGGGAGGATTTAGGAGGGGGTCTGGGATGTACACCGCTATGCTGAACTCGATTCAGCATCTCTATAAAGCCAAGGCTTAGGCTGTTGAGGGAGTTCCTGAATCAGGTTCAGGACTGCAGTTACGACATATCCGAATCCCCGGACTTGATCCGGGGTCTGGGTAAACCAGCGCGGTACTTTTTGGCACCAGATCCTGAATCAAGTTCAGGACGACGGATTTATGATTGGGGAGCGTTTGACCCCCCTCCCTAACCCTCCCCCAGAGCGGGGGAGGGAACTTAGAAAGGACCCGCCCATGACAGACATTCGCACCGTCGCCGTTTTTGGCGCCAGCGGCCGCCAAGGCTTTGCTCAGATCAGCGCGCTTTTAGAGGCTGGCTACTGGCCGCGTGGGCTGATGCGCAATCCTGCGCGCTTTCCTTTTGATATCCCAGATGGCTTGTCGCTGATGGCGGCGGATTATACCGACGAAGCGAGCCTCCAACGGGCTATGACAAAGGCGGATGCGGTGTTTCTCACGCCGCCCAGCTTCACGGATGTGGGCCAAGGCTTTGATAATGCAGTGCGTGTGGCTGGTATTGCGACCGAGATGGGCGTCAAACGTCTGGTACTCAATACCTCCATGTATGTGCCCGATGAACCCATGGGCGAGCCGATTTATGATGGCCGCCTGGCGCTTGAAAATGCCATTGAGGCCACCGGCGTGCCACTCACGGTTTTCCGCCCCGTCCTTTTTATGGACAATTTGCTGACCGATTGGGTGCGTCCTAAGCTTAACAGTGAAGACGCTTTCATCTATCCCCATGGCCCGCACATGCAGGCCAACTGGATTAGCCTGGCGGATGTGGGCCGGTTCATGACCGCGTCCTTGGCGGATGACAGCTTGATTGGCGAGCGCATGGTGATCGGCGGGCCAGAGACTTTTCAGCCGGCCGATGTGGCGGCCATCTTGTCTACCGTTCTGGGCCGCGAGATTAGCTACCGCAAGTCTACACCAGCGGAGTTTGGGGAACTGATGAACGGCATCTTCAGTGATGTGCTCGACATTCCTAAAGAGGCGCATATTCAAAGCCTTGCCGATTTTTACACCTACAACAATGCCTCCAACGCAAAGCCGATGGTAGTCGACATGGCCGCAGTGTTGGAACGCATCCCCGTCAAGCTCACGCGTCTTGAGGACTGGGCGCGCCAGCAGGATTGGTCCATGCCCGATGGGGACGCACCGCGCCCGGTGGGCGGTTAGTAGCGGAGTTGAATGCTGGTCTGGACTTGCACGTCTTGTGTCCGTCCCGCGACGCCTAAGATGGGTCGGTCGTGGTTGGTATAAAGCGCTTCCAAGCCGACGCGTAGGTGCTTGGTCACCGGCCGTATCCACGCAACAGTTCCCGCCCAGCCGTTTTCCGGGTTTTGCGCGCTTTCGATACTGCGTTTGCCAACGCGGAAATGGGCCGCGCGCACGCTAAAGCGATTGTCCCCGCTTTCTATGGCGGTCAGGACGTAGGCTGAGACATATGTGTCGTCGAATTTAAGCACGGACATATCTAACTCAGACACTGGTCCCATGGCCGTGCTGCCAAACATGCCTTGGACGAGGATTTCAAAGCCCTCCACAGGCGTATATTTAAGGCCGCCGCTGAAAAACTTCGTGCGCCAGCCATATTGGCCGTTTCTAATGGCGTTTGGGTCTGCGCGGTTGTCATAGGCCAGGATATCGACTTGGATGAGGTCACTATAACGCCAGCGCGCCGACGCATAAAAGCCAACACGACCATCAAGCTCTTTCGTTGGCCGTGTGCGCTCTGCTTGGAGTGGAACAATCGTCCGCCGGACGGGGTCATCCGGTACACGGAAGCTGCCGCCGATAACGGTGCGGATGTCATGCAGCGCCCAGCCGCGTAGCGAGAGAAGCGTGCCTGCGGTGTCGTTAAAGCCAAAAGCCGAAAAGCGAAAATCAAAGAAGTGATCGCCAAAGACGCGCGCGGCCCGGCCTTCCAGCCCGATGACAGCCACTTCCTCCCCAATCCAGCTGTTGATGGCCGATGGGGTGATGGAGCGGGTCAGCGTCCATGCTGGGCCCTCATGTTCCAGCGAAATGGGTGGGTAGAACCGGCCTGCCTTAGCGCTGATTCGCCAAGGGCTCTTGGGCGGCATGCGCCAGCGCAAAAAGGCTTCAACGGCGCTGAAGGGCATGTCTTGGTCAGGCCCGGCTTGTAGATTCAAATGCGCTGATAGGCTGGCGGTAAAGCGTGGCTCCCAAAGGGCCGTGGCTTCGGCGATTTCAAAATCAGCATTGGTATCGTTTGTGCCGCCATAGCGGGTTTTGGAAAAACCACCATCCAGCCATTCTTCCCCAGCAGTGCTGACAGCGCCGCGCAGATCGACCCAAGCTTCGAACTTCGTAAGGTCGAGGGCCTGGGCATTTGCCTTTACTGTGAGGAGGATGGCCGCCAAGGCTGCGGCTGCGCCCCATATGTTGCGGCGCGTCATCCTGCTCAACCCCGCTGCGCAGCGCCATGGCCGTTCTGGGGCAAAGTTCCTTCGGCGTTTAGGTGGCTGAACAAGGCCTCTAAAGGCATGGGTTTGCCAAGTCCATAGCCCTGGCCAACGTCGCACCCCATGCCAGCCAGCAGCGCCGCTGCTCCAGTGCTTTCAATACCTTCGGCGGTGACCTTCATGCCAAGGGAGTGCGCCAAATCAATTGTGGAGCGCACCAGCAGCGCATCGCGCTGGCTTTCATCGATTTTGAGCACGAAAGCTTTGTCGATTTTCAGCTCACTAGCTGGGATTTGCTTTAAATAGGCCAGTGAGGACAGGCCACTGCCATAGTCATCAATGGATATCTCAATGCCCGCCTCGGCAAAGCTGGTGATCGCCGCTATGCCTTTCGCGGGGTCGGCGATCACCGCTGTTTCGGTGATTTCAAAACACACAGGGCCGGCCGCGTCTTTGACGACATTCAGCGCGAAGTCACAGAAGTCGGTATTGCCGATCAGACGCCCTGAGATGTTTACGGACATGGCGAGGGCATGCCCTTGATCCCATAAGGTGTGCTGCGCTTTGAGTGCGTGGGTCAAAGCATAGCGGCTTAGGGCGTCAATGTGCCCGGTCTCCTCGGCAAGCGGAATGAAATGGTCGGGCATGATGAGGCCGCGGGCCGGATCGTTCCACCTGACCAGCGCTTCAACGCCCACTGGCTCCTGTGTGCGTAAGTCATATTTTGGTTGGAAAGCCAAGCGCACATCTTCACGTTCTAACGCGGTCATTAGATCGCCCATAAGCGAAAGATTGTCGGTGGTCGCCTGCGCAGATGCTGGATCGAAGACACAGATATCGCTGTTGGTTGCACGCGCTGTCTCGAGCGCGATCATGGCATCGCCGAGGCGGTTGCGCTCTGCGAGCGGTGCTTCGCTGATCCCAATTTTAAATAACACATCGATGGCTGTGCCTTTGATGGTGAAGGTCCGTGCTTTGCGGATGTTGTCGGTTACGTCGCTGCAGGCGTCTTTATCCCGGCAGTCGACCAAGGCTGCCAAAACACCGCCCGATAATCGGGCAACAGCGTCAACCCCAGGCACGGAAGCTAGATAGGTGCCAACGTTTTCTATCAGGTTGGCGCTCATCTCGAAGCCGATGACGGTTCGGATTTCGTTGAAGCGCTCAACGCTGATTGCCAAGACTTGCGCAGTCTGTCCTGCTTTTTCTTGCGCTGCAATGGCCTCTTCAAAGGCAAAGCGGTTTGGCAGCCCTGTATCTATATCCGCGCGCGCCTGTCGGCGTAGATCAAGTTCGCGGCGCGCAATCTCGCCTGACATATCGTTAAAGGCGCGGGCCAAATCGCCAAGTTCATCTTGGGAGCGGACAGGGACCTGTGCTTGGGCGCCGGACTGCAGCTGACTTGCAGCGGCTGACAAGTCTGAAATTGGTTTGGCAAGGCGCCTGGCCAAGAGCCAGCTAACCATAGATACAGCAACCCCACCCGTGATCATAAGTCCCAAAAGGATCGCTGCCAAAGACCGATAGGGCCGCAAGGCGTCGGCCATGGGGTAGGTGAGGACCAGCATGGTTTCATCGCCCGTGAACAAGGTGGGCACATGCTGCGCATAAACAATTCGGCTGCCTTCATTGCGGGTCTCCCCGTCGCCAAGTGCAACCTCGTCTGCTGGCACCAACCGCGCATCAAAGTCGAGTGGGGTAAGCGCATTGAGCGCGGTGAGCTTGCCCGTTGTAACGCTATCGCCAAAGACCACCCAGCCAATAAGATGCGGTGCTCGCACTGGCGCAAACCCCTGGATATAGGCTTTGCCGTCTTTAACCAGTACGCCATGTGTACGATCTAGAACCGGGTCCTCGTCAGTCGTTTGAGCACGGGCAATAAAGCTGTCGAGCGGTATGGGCTGGCCTGTTTGGCCAAGGATGTCTCCCTCTATGTCGATGAAGGCAATGGAATCCACGGCAAGCCGCCCAGCAAGGTTTTCAAGTGCGGAAACGATGGTGGGGCTATCCATGCTCGTCAGCGCCGCTCGCAAGCCGAAATCTTTACTCAGCAGAACCGCATCCGCTTGCTTGTCGGCGGCTTTATCCAAGAAGAGCTTTGAGAAGACCGCGCCTGAGGCGGTCATTTCATCGCCAACCGTGGCCTTCGCGCGTTCTGTTAAAACCGCGTACAGGGCTGCGGAAATCAGCAGCATCGTCAATGTGAAAAGGCCGGCAAAAACCAGCCCTAGCTTGGTGCCTATGCGCCTGGGTTTAAGCATCAGGCAAACGCCCTAATAATCGCCCGTTGGGCGTGCGCCGCGGCGGAATTTACGCTCAAAGGCCAGCACGTCAGACGTTGTGGCTGGGTCGACGGCAACGCGCAATTCGTTACCGCGCCCTTTCATCAGTGGGTGCCAAATACGCAGCTCGCCAGGGCTGTCTGGCACATCGGTGAGTGTGACCATGCCGTCATCCTCGGTCTTTCCGGCATGGGGTGTTTCCACGATTTTGAGATAGGCAATCATTCGATCATGGATGTTGCAGCCCACGACCACGACGCCGGGGTCGTCAAAGACCACCTCTTGCGGCTCGCCTTTACCAAATAATTTCAGGCTGAAACGCTTGGCCGCCGAGAAGGAGAATACATGATGTAACACACTGTCTTCATTTAGGAATTTAACCGAAGCCTCGCGTGGCACAACGCTGATGAAGGGCAAAAAGTTATTGTCTTTTTGATTGACTGTGATGGATGCAGCCGCGTCTTCAGCGGACAGGGGTGCGCCGGTTTCAGGATGGAAGGTCACGACCGCGCCTTCAACGGGCACTCCTTTTTGATTTAACATCTTGACCGTGATGTCAGCTGCCCAGGCAGATCCTGACACCATGGCCAATACGGCCATAATGACCATTAGCTTTACCATTGACACTATCCAACCGCCGCAACACTTTGGCAAGATAGATGGAGCGGGTAAAAAAGTGCTGAAGATAGAGGGCCGGTTCTATTAGACCTCATAAAAGTCAAGGTTGACGGTTTTAGCTTACCATGATGTGATTCGCTCGAAGTTTTGCGAAGAGGAGCTGGAATGTCTGTGCCAGAAAGTTTGCAGATTTTGCTGGATAAGCAGGAAATCGAAGATCTGTGTAAGCGCTATATGCGCGGCCTAGACCGGCTTGATCATACGCTTTTGCGGTCCGTCTATCATGATGATGCGACTGACCATCGGGGCTTTTTTACCGGTGGCCCCGATGAATTTTGTGAGATGGCGGTGACGTTGCTGGCCGAGCATTTGGCCAACCACCATATGCTGGGACAAATGCATATTGATGTGGAAGGCGATGTGGCCTTTGGCGAGATTTATTTCCAAGCTTTTCACCGGGCGCTGGAGCATGGGCTGGAACGAGATTTCATTGTCTGGGGTCGCTATGTGGACCGCTATGAGCGCCGCGATGGGGTGTGGAAAATTGCGCACCGCACTGAGCTTAATGACGCCTGCCGCACCGACCCCGCGAACGACATTTGGCTTAAAATGACGCCGGAGGCCCTCACCGGCGCGCGCGGCGCTGACGACTTATCGTCCCAGCGCGAGAAAGTAAGGACGCTTTAAACATGGGTAAACATGAGACAATCCAGCCCGGCGACGCGCGTTGCCCTGGGCCTTCAACCCGGGACATCATTTTGGATGACCCGACCCCCACACCGCCAGCGATAACCGATGAGCGGTATGAGTTCTTGGGCGACAGCGATGTCTCCTATGCTGCCTATCTTGACCCTGCCTATCACAAGGCTGAAGTCGAAAAAATGTGGAACCGCACGTGGCAGATGGCGTGTCGCGAGGAGCATATTCCCGATGCAGGCGACACCTTCGTCTATGATGTGGCCGACCACTCTATCCTCATCGCGCGCCAGCGCGACATGTCGCTCAAAGCGTTCATCAACTCCTGCCCCCACCGGGGTATGCAGCTCTTGGCAAATGGGGCGCGCGAAAACGTGAAGACCTTTGTCTGCCCGTTTCACGGCTTTTCCTTCAAGCCGTCTGGGGAGCTCATGAAAATCCCCTGCCAATGGGATTTCCCGCACGTAGATAAGGCGCAGTACGGTCTGGACGTTGTCCATGTGGAAAGCTGGGGCGGGTTTATCTTCATCAATATGGATGAAAACCCCGAGCCGTTGCTCGACTATCTGGAAGTCTTGCCAGAGCATTTCAAAGCTTGGCCCACTGAGGAGCGCCACCTCACCCTGCACATTGAAAAAATCCTGCCGGCAAACTGGAAGCTGGCCATGGAGGCCTTCTTAGAAGCCTATCATGTTCTCGCTACCCATCCAGAAGGCCTCCCCACAGCAGGCGATGCCAACGCGCAATATGACGTGTTTGGGGAGAATGTCTCCCGCTTCGTCCACACCATCGGCTTTCCAAGCCCGCATCTGAAGGGCAAGCGCTCTGAAGCAGCCATCCTCAAGGCGCTTGGCGGTGATGATGTCGGTCTCACGCTCGAAGAAGGCCAGACCGCGCGGGAAGTCTGGGCTCAGCACCTAAAAGACACCCTTGGTCAGCAAATGGGTATGGATTTGTCAGGCAAGTCTATCTCGGAAATGATGGATTCCATCGAATATTACTGCTTCCCTAACTTCTTTGTCTTCCCGGGCGTGTCGCTTCCCATGGTCTATCGCTTCCGCCCCAATGGTGATGATGTGGACAGCTGCATCTTTGACTTGATGCTCTTGAGCTTAACCCCCGAAGGCGACACCGCGCCCACGGCCCCCGACCCCATCAAAGTCGGCCTGGATAAGAAGTTCGTCGATGTGCCCGAGCTCAATCCATGGCTGGCCTATATCTATGACCAAGATGTCGATAATCTGCTCCAGCAGACCCGCGGCATCAAAGCCAGCCGCAAAAAGGGGCAGACCTTGGGGAATTATCAGGAGGTACGCATCCGCCGGATGCGGATGACGCTGGATAATTATCTCAAATCAGACTCATAGCGCTCAGCGATGAAGCTGCAGGTCTTGCTGCGGTCAAAGAGCTTTTCTTCATCCGCCACAATCTCTGCCTGCGCATCTGGCGTGCCGAGAAGAGCGAAGGTTTTTTCGAACGCCGTTTGGTTTGGGAAATCAATTTCCATCACCACATCATAGTCTGGTTGCGCCTCTGGGTCGCTGCCCGGCATAGGAGTTAAGAACGTTCGGCGATAACCGCAGGCGTGGTGCGAAAGATATTTATCCCCAATCACCTTATGGACAGTTTCATAGTGGTGAATAAAGTCTCTCAGGCTCATGCCGTCTCGCCGCTTGAGAAGCGTCACCACTTTGATTTCTGCGTTGTCTTCAGTCATCGCTGTCTCCCGAGCTCTATACAGAATACTGTGCCGGAGCCACCACGGTTATCGAGCTGCCATCTTGGATAGCCAAGAAAAGGCTGATAGGCTCAACTGTCGGTTTTGATTTGGGTTGCACGATGAGCGAAGCAGATCCGGTACCAGAGTTTTCGCGCATATTGAGCGACATCCGCGCTGAACTTTCTGCGTCTAGTCCAGGGGGCGCAAACGCTTACCTATGGCGCGATCAGAAAAGCGCTCTCATGCGTGGCCGGATTTTGGAGGCTGCCATCACCTGCCTGGTTGAGCGCGGCTATGCAAAGACATCAACCCAACTCGTCGCCGTCACCGCTGAGGTGTCGCGCGGCGCGATGCTGCACCATTATGGCACCAAGGCTGAGCTTATCGAAGCTATTATTGACTATATCTACTATAAGCGCCTCGAAGCCTTCTACATGGAACTCGAGACGATCAGCGATGCTGCCCGGATAGAAGATGGTGCCGCTTTGGAGATTTATTGGCGGCTTATCAATATGCCGAGCTACACCGCCTACCTGGAGCTTTGCATGGCCGGGCGCACCAATCCTGAGCTGGCCTGTATTCTGCGGCGCAAAATGGTGGATACCAACAGCTACTTCATGGACATCATCCCCTATCTCTTTCCAGAATGGAATGGCGTCGAAGGAGAAGCGCAGCAAGTCGCCCTAGACCTCGTGGTCGTCGGCTTAGATGGCCTATTGTTAAACCGGCACGTAATCCCAGAAAAAGCCCGTCGCCAAGCTGTCCGCAAAGTGCTGTTTAAGATGGTGCAAGAGCTGCGCAGTGCTGGGGTAGGGACGTCTTGAGGCACCAACGTTGTCCGCACGTGTGGTTCCAAAAAAAAGAGCGTGGCAATTGGCGAACCGGTTGAGGTAAGAAGGGCCAGCCGCCGGGAAAGCGGCTGGCGTTATCTTTCATCCTACTGGAAGTCGAAGGTTGCTTCGATGCCCCAGATGGTGGTCGGAGACCCGTTGCCGAACCAGAACACGCCTGCATCAAGCGAGTTTGTGAGACGCGCACGTTCGCCATGGAAGGCATCGTTGATGAACGCGGTGATCTGGTAGTTTGCACGGTCATCAAAGGTGCTCTCCAAAGTGATGGAGAAGTCGGCTGAGCCGTCGGCAACGATGATGTGACGGTCGGCGCCCGTCGTGTCGATCACAGGGCTGGCCGCAAAATCGTCCTGCCAGCTGTAGGCAGCGCTGAAACGCATCAAGAAGTCATCGTTGATTTGACGGCTGTAGTCGCCAGCGACTGAGAAGCTAAACTCAGGTGCCCGGCGTACGGCGCGGGTGTCTGAAACGTCAATCAGCGGTGAACTTGTGTCAGCAGGGTCTTCTGGTACGAGGAAGTTGTCGAAATCGGAATTCAAATAACCACCTGAAAAGCGGATATTAAAGTCCTCTGTTATTTGCGCGACACCTTCTATTTCTATGCCCCATATCGTCAAGTCAGCGGCGTTTTCAACGATGGTCTCTGTTACTGTTGCATCCGCAGGTGAGGCTCGAATGATCTCCTGTTGGCTATCACGATACTTGGTATAGAAAACTGTCGGATTGAAGCGCAGGCGGTTGTCGAAGAATTCGGCCCGGAAACCACCTTCGAAGTTATCAACGATTTCTTCGTCATATGGTCCGAGAGAGGTTGGTGTTGTTCCGCGACCATTGTAACCACCGGACCGATAGCCACGAGACCAACCAGCAAAACCCATGATGTCATCGGTGAATTGATATTGGAAGATCCCTCGGCCGGTCAGAGCTGTAAATGTCTCGTCCAGTCTTCCCACATCTGCATCAGGTGGGAAAAACCCGTCGATATTGTCATCATTCACGAGGCCTACGCCGGGGGCTCCATTGGTCGTAATAAAATCAATTTCAAAGTCTTTATTCTCGCGTGTGTAGCGGATACCACCTGAGAACGAAAATTTATCATTGAACTCATAAGTACCGTCAGCAAACACTGCGATCGCGTTTAGCTTTTGAGCGGCCGTGAAATCATTTGTCGAGCCTCCCAGTACGATAGCGGTTGCATTCGGTAGTCCTGGTATCACTGGATTTGGTCCGCCCGAAATATCGTAGTCTGTGTTCAGGTAATAAACACCGGCAACCAGAGTGAAATCTTCCGTTACATCGCCTGCTGCACGAAACTCCTGGCTGAATTGTGAGAAGTTTTGAAAACGGTTAGCGACAAAAATGGGAATGCTCGCGCCTAAAGTTAGGTCTCCCTGGATGTTTGGGGCACCCATATTTTCTTCCGTCAACTGCTCATCAGTGTCGCGATAGCCAGTTATAGAAGTAAGTGTCCAGCCATTATCAAGATCCCAATTGACTTCATTGGTTATAGCTATCCCCTCGATATTATTCTGAAAGGGGAAGTCCCGAACGAAAAATTCAAAATCAGTGTCTTCAGCAAGTCCAAGGGATGCAGACCGACAGCCATTATTGGCTTGATCTGCGGGCAGAAGGCCAAGTGTCGCTGCATCACGTGTTAGGTCACAGAAGTTTCCCCCGCCGTTGGGGGGTGGGAAGAAAAAGTTTTGGCCTTCACCATTCACCGCTTCGGTCAAGTTATAAATTGGCTGCGCCGATGAATCGTCGTCGAAGATATCAAAAGTGAATTGGATATCGAGGTTGCTAGTAGGTTCCCACAGAAGTGAGATACCACCGGAGATATTGTCAGTGAAATCTTCTTTCTCGCCTGTGGCGATGTTCTTCGCATATGTCTTACTGGCGTCACGGAAGAAATAGACCTTTGTGGACAGTTGATCCCCTATCTGCGGCAAATTTCCGATAAAGCGATATTCGCGGTCGGCATGGCGCGCATAGCGGACGCCGGCTTTGATGCCGAGCTCACCAGTTGGACGTGTCCGGCGGGCTTGGATAACGCCGCCCACCGTGTTGCGTCCAAAGAGCGTCCCTTGCGGTCCGCGCAGAACTTCGATGGATTCTAGGTCGAACAGGTCAAAAGCACCGCCGGTGTTTGAGGCTAGGAACACCCCGTCGATGGAAACGCCAACAGCTGGCTCGAATGTCTTCTCCAAATCAGCAAAGCCGATACCACGAATGGAGGCGCCAAGTGTTTGACCGGAAAACTGAATGTCGGAGAACTCCACGTTTGGAATGAAGCGATCCAATTCATCGACTGTATTGGAGTAAGCAACCTGGATGTTGCGCTGATTGAACGCCGTCACGGCAAGAGGGACGTCTTGCAGGCTTTCCGTCCGCTTCCGCGCTTCGACTAGGATTTCTTCGATCTGCGCCTGTGCTGGCGCGAGGAATGCCCCCTGCGCGATGGCAACGGCTGCCCCGGAATAGAGTAAAGTGCGAAGATCACGCATGATCTACCTCCCCAAAAATATTCGTTTGTCACTGGGCCGCGCTTTGACGCCGACCCCAGCCAGCAGCTGTCTGTGTTCTTTCTGCCTATTCAACCCCTTAGCCATCCAACGCGTCTGCGCAACCTCAAAAA
>ERZ1740067.1871-NODE-1871-length-13638-cov-4.124567_pt1 | contig 13638 bp, 14 predicted proteins | sample MGYA00581736_ERZ1740067 | MGnify/ENA primary metagenome ERZ1740067 (study PRJEB43018, sample SAMN04849236) | marine metagenome | isolation source: floating plastic debris | place: Pacific Ocean | collected 2008-08-27 | study: EMG produced TPA metagenomics... | reverse complement strand
AGTGAAAATATTTTGCCGGGGAACAGCCGTGTCGGTGAAGTCGGCAATGGCCATCGAGAAGATTGCCCTAAGGATGTACGCAAACAGGTCGCTGTCCATGCCCCATTCTGAGATGGCACCTTCATTTTGATACATTTGCATCAGCGACTCGTAGATGTCACGATCGCCCTGTACCAACTGATTAAGCTGCTACAGCCACCGTCGTGCCAACGTCCGTACCGAAGGGCTGCTCAGGTCGCTGCCCTTATCCATCTCGACCCGAATCTGCTGTAGAACGCTCTGCCACTCAGTTTCTCCCGCCTGTAAGCGGACGTCCAGCACTTCCTGCTGCTTCGGAGTAAAGTATTGTGTTGTCATCGTAATCGCCTCCATGGTTTGAATCAGATTTTCAACCGCAACCGTCTGATCCGACTCCAGCTCCTTTGCGATAAAATCTAATCGGCTCAATAGCTTCTGAGATAACGACAGCTGCTCTCTTAACTTTGACCGGTGAAGCTCTATCGTCTGTAGAAGTGAGTAGTCCGGTTGCTCTAAACAGTCTCGAATCTCTTTCAGCGATAATCCTAATTGCCTTAAAGAGAGAATCTGCTGTAGCCGAACAATATCTTGTCGCTCATACAGGCGATGCTCGCTATCCGTGCGACGTGACGGGGAGAGTAGCCCAATCTCGTCGTAGTAGTGCAGTGTCCGCACCGACAGCCCAGTCTGCTTGGCGAGCTTGCAAATTTTCATTGCTTGAGCCATTGTTGTCCTTGCGACAAACCCGGATAGAGTCACAGTCGTTTACGGTTGATGCGGCCATCCTAAAACCTGACGTTGCGTCAGGATCAAGGGGGGTAGCGACATTTTCTGCTATTGCTGCAACGATGCTAACTTATGCCATTGCAGGAACAACAAATCCTTGAGGTGTTAGACGTTGCTGCGCTGCCGTTAATCCCTGACTTTGCATCAGCACGCCAAAGTTGCCCATACCCATCGGGTCAATGAGCTGGCGCAGGGCATCCCGTCGCTGTAGTAGCGCGTTCAAATCTGTACCTGTCGTCTGCGATAGCCCCGCCATCCGTTCACCCAGCCCCAATGACATCAGATACTTGGCCTGCTGTGTGAATCCGACGGTTTTGAGCCCTAGGGATTCTCCAACTTTTTCCAGCGTCGTGAAGTCAACGTGAGCGGTAATATCCTGGCTGCCCACGTTCACGTAGGGGTTGCTGTGGTGGCGGTGCTGGTAGTAGCACTGGAGTGTGCCACCCTCTCGACGCGGGTTGTAGTAGCGCTGGGCGGGGTATCCGTAGTCGATGGTAAACAGGTAGCCCTGCCGAAGCTTTTTGCTGATTTGGCTAAGCCAGTCGAGGGCCGCGAGATTGACTTCGGTGCGGTAGCCGTTGGGGTACTGGGTGAGGTCGATGTTGAGTCGCTGGAAGTATTCAACCAGATGGGGGTTAGACGGGAGACCCAGGACTTCCGCAAAGGGGGTTTTAGGTTGTGAGGTTTCAGAGTCGTTGGGTTGCGCTTCGCTCAATGCCAACCGATGGGGCGTCTTTTGGGTCGGTTTGAGATCGCACACAAAAACCTCCCAAAGCTCGCCCTCACAAATCTCGACCCGGTGAACGGGTAGGGCATCAACAAATTCGTTAGAGAAGGCGCAGCCTACAATCGGGGGCAGGTCCGCCAGGGTCGTCCAGTGGATGGGGACGGCCCAGTCTGCGAGGCGAGCTTGCTGCTGAGCAATCAGTCCGTCAGAGGCTTCCACTAAAAAGTATTCGACCGCTGCTAAGCAGTCTGGGTACTGCTGCTGCAAATGCCCGAGCACGTCCGCCGCTAGCAGCCCCTGCCCCGGCCCCATCTCCACTAGGTGAAACGGCTGGGGCTGACCCAAAATCTGCCACATCTGCACGAACTGCTCTGCCAGCAGCTCGCCAAAGTCAGGCCCATGGCTGACGGCTGGGAAAAAATCTTGGCCTGCGCCGCCGATTTTTGGCTGCCAGTAGTAGCCCCTGTGGGGCGTGTACAGGGCCTGCTGCATGAAGGTGGAGAAGGGGATGCGCCGGTCTGGGGCGGTTGCGATCGCATCCAACAACGCCTGAGTCAGCTCACTCATCGCCCTACCAAATTTTCGCCATATTCAACACAAAACCCGCTAGTTCTGGATCACAGGCAACTGTTGCTGGATTCTCTAGCACCTCGACGGTTTGGCCAGGACGATAACGGTAGACGGTGCGACCTTTCCGGTCAATCAGCAGCCCCAGGCGAGCGCCGTTTTCGATGTATTCTTTCAGCTTGTCTTGCAGGTTCTTAAGCGTATCGCTGGCCGATCGCAGCTCTACCACAAAATCGGGACAGACGGGGGCAAACGACGCCTGCTGTTCTGACGTCAGCGCGTTCCAGCGGTCAAGTAAAATCCAGGCAGCATCGGGAGAGCGTTTAGCCCCATTTGGCACCGTACAGCCCGCTGAAGAGTCAAAACCAATACCCTTGCCGTCTTTCTCCGCCCAAACACCCAGCGCAACCGCCAGATTAAAGTTTCGATTGCCAGTGTCGGAGAAAGCCGGTGGCATGATGATGATTTCTCCGTCCGCAGTGCGTTCAATCCGCAGGTGTTGGTTCGCCAGACAAAATTCAACAAAATCCGCATCACTGATTGAGTTCAGCGACGGCAGCTCGACGGACAGCGGGATTGAAGAGTAAGGAATTTGCAGTGTACTCATGGCTAAACCGAAAGGGGCAGTCTAAAAGTCAGGAAAGGTGCCGCCCCAAATCATTGTGTTTTCATCTTCGCTAGCAAACATCTGCCGAACCTGCTGGTGTAGCTTGGGGTGCTGGGCAGCAAGTTCAGCGTCACTGAGGTTGCTCGAAAGGACAGTGCCGTCAGCATCTAGCAGGGTGTACTCAGCTCCTGTAGTGATGAGTACCGTCTGATTACGAAATTGGAGTTGGGCAATGGTCGCTCCATCCTGCCAGTCCTGCTCCGCTTGAGCACGTACGCTACCACTCACCGCTAGGCCCGCGACTAAAGCCAGCCCTATCGCTCGAAATTTGGAAAATCCCATCTTGCCCTCCGTCTACCTGCTCCAAGGCTAACGCAAAAGGCCAGCATCCCCTCAGACAGCCTGGAGAGATGCTGGCCTATTCAGTCATCCAGCTCGGTCATAAAGCTAAAGCTTAAAGACGTTACTTATTGTCGAGTGCAGCAATACCGGGCAACTCCTTGCCTTCTAGTAGCTCTAGGCTGGCACCGCCACCCGTGGAAATATGGCTCATCTTGTCAGCCACGCCCACCTTCTCAACCGCAGCAACCGAGTCGCCGCCGCCAATGATGGTGATGCAGCCTGTGCCGGTGAGCTCAGCCAGGGTGTTGGCAATAGCTTCAGTACCCACTGCAAATTTGTCGAACTCGAATACGCCCATCGGACCGTTCCAGATGACGCTCTTGCAGTCCGCTAGCGCATCTTGGAACACCTTGACGGAGTCAGGGCCAATGTCCAGACCCATCCAACCGTCGGGAATGCTCTCGATGCTAACGGTTTGCGCGCTGGCATCGGGGGCAAAATTATCGGCTACCACGACGTCAGTGGGCAGCAGCAGCTCAACGCCCTTCTCCTTAGCTTTGGCTTCCAGCGTTTTTGCTAGCTCCAGCTTGTCTTCCTCAACCAGGGACTTGCCCACGCTGAGGCCGCGTGCCTTGTAGAAGGTAAAGATCATGCCGCCGCCGATGAACAACTTGTCTACCTTGTCCAGCAGGGTTTCGATGACGCCAATTTTGGAGGATACTTTGGAGCCACCGATGATGGCTGCCAGAGGACGCTGGGGGGCGGCAATAGTGCTTTGCAGATACTTCAGCTCTTTCTCAATTAGAAAGCCGCTAACGGAGGGACTCAAGTACTCGGTCACACCTGCAGTGGAGGCGTGGGCGCGGTGGGCCGTACCAAAGGCGTCATTAACATAGAGGTCGGCAACGGAGGCCAGATTTTTAGAAAATTCCGGCTCGTTCTTGGTTTCGCCTTCGTAGAACCGTACATTCTCCAGCAGCGCCACATCGCCATCGGCCAGCTTATCGACAGCGGCCTTGACCTCATCACCGATGCAGTCGTCACATTTAACAACCGGACGACCAAGTACTTCGGACAGGCGATTGGCAACTGGCGTCAGACGCATGCTGTCTACCACTTTGCCCTTGGGACGACCGAAGTGGCTGGTGAGAATCACCTTCGCGCCCTTACCAGTCAGGTCTTTGATAGTTGGGATGGCCGCGCGAATGCGCGTGTCATCGGTAATGTTGCCCTGGTCATCCAGTGGAACATTGAAGTCCGCCCGCATCAGCACGCGCTTCCCCGATAGGTCGCTCGCTGACAGGTCAGCTACGGATTTCTTAGCCACAGAATTACCCTCCTAATGCGATTTATTAAAGATGTCGGCGTTATCTCGACGCTGTGAGATACCGGTTTCTGTAAACGCCGCGAGTGAGTTCTACGAACTGATACATCAACGCTTTCGCGATTCGCGGCTTTGCCAACAGAGCCAGCGCCCTTGAACTTAACGCCTAAAAAACTCCAGTAGGTATTCTGACCTACTGATTAGCACTATTTTACAGAAGAGTGGCACGGAAGTCTGTGTTTTATTCAGTGCTATTTCAGTGCGATCGCATCTGCAGCTGTTTTGTCTGTGATACTGCCTGTAAAGCTTTTTAGCGTCAACTGGGATGTCCCTTTGAACATGCCAGAATTGAATCAGATAGCCATGTACAAGCTTGCACTCAAAGTTGAGTGCTTGGGGTAGGATGCCCTATCGCTTCGACCAAACCATGTTCAAAACTGTCCTATTTCCGCTAGATGCCAGTCCCGAAGCGCAGCATGCTGCGTTGACTGCGATCAACTTGGTTAAGTATCACCAAAGTCGTTTAGTCTTACTATCGGTGGTCGAAGACGGCACCGATGCTGGGCGTCCGGAGCAGGCATCCGTAGAGGTCGTTGCTCAGCTATTGGAAAAGGCCCAGGCCATCTTCCAGGACCAGGGCATTGAGGCAGAAACTATCGAGCGTGAGGGCAAGCCAGCCTTCGTGATTTGCGATGTTGCCGATGAAGTGAGTGCAGATTTGATTGTCATCGGCTGCCGTGGGGTCGGTCTCACGGAGGAAGGATCGACTGAAAGCGTGAGCAATCGAGTCATCAATCTAGCTCCCTGCCCAGTCCTGGTGGTACCCTGACGACCTAATCCAAACACCAGTCATCATGTCTACACCGCCCATTCAGTGGTACCCCGGTCATATTGCCAAGGCCGAGAAGGCACTGCTAGAGCAGCTCAAAAAGGTGGATGTGGTGATTGAAGTTCGCGATGCCCGTATTCCCTTAGCGACCCATCATCCCCGCATTGAGAGTTGGTTGGGGAGCAAATCCCGTGTGCTGGTACTGAACCGAGTAGACATGATCATGCCGGAGGTTCGGCAGGCTTGGCAAACCTGGTTCAAGGCGCGAGGTGAAACGGTCTACTTCACCGATGCAAAACAGGGTAAAGGTGTGCAAGCAGTACTTCGCGCCGCCCAGGCCGCTGGGCAAAACATGAACGCGCGCCGACAGCAGCGCGGTATGAAACCCCGCCCCGTTCGGGCTGTGGTGATTGGCTTTCCCAATGTCGGTAAATCAGCGCTCATCAACCGATTGCTCAAGCGTAAGATTGTGACCAGTGCTCGTCGTCCCGGTGTAACGCGACAGCTGCGCTGGGTCCGTATTTCCGATGAAATTGAGCTGTTGGATGCACCTGGTATCATCCCCCTACAGATAGAGGATCAGGCGGCGGCGCTTAAGTTGGCAATCTGTGAAGATATTGGCGAAGCTGCCTATGACAATCAGCGCGTTGCAGCAGCCTTTGTTGATTTGCTGAAGCAGTTGGAGCTTTCTAGGCCTCAATGTGCAAACTGGAAAAGTCGCTATGAACTAGAGACGGATGGTTTGACCGGAGAATCTTACCTAGTCATGCTAGCCGAGCAGCAGTTCCAAGGTGATATGGAACGGGCTGCAAGACAATTTCTGAACGATTTTCGCCGAGGGGATTTGGGCAAGCTATCTCTAGAGCTACCTCCTCTGGTACATGCTGACTGACCGGCTGTTCAATCCAGTCCCATATCAGTTCCCTCACTGTGCTTACTCAGCTTCAAAGGGGCCAACGTGTGAGGCAGGCACATGTTCTTGATTTTATAGCGAGGACGTAGCGAGGCAGGCCTATTAGAAAAAGAGCTCTTTGGCGGTTCAGCCTCATTGAAGTACTGACTGTCCAGTCGGTACTGCTTCCACATTCACGCGTGCTCTGATGTACCCAAATGCTAAGGTGAATTTTTTGCAAAGTAGCCTGTCACAGGCCCACAGTCGATGTAGACGTGGGCTTGAATGATATAGCTACATATCAAGTTGCACAAATTTGACATGCTTTATCTCTGATTGAGCTGGCTTAGGATTGAAATACTTCAGCACATTGAGCTGCATTGCCTCGATGGGAATTTTTATTATGGGACTTAGTACGTACAAGCTGGCAGGCTCTAAGTCAGATGCAGTGCAGGTACCTTCTCGCAAACGTTATGGATACAGCCCGTTGGTGGCAAAACCTTGATAGCTATTGCGTCTCATCAATACAGTTTATTTATAGCTCTTAATTATTTATGGCTTCTAAGTCAGGCATTGCCGATACGCAGGTCACTAAGGCTGCTGAGTCACTTCCGACTGCTGCAAAAGTGTCTATTATCGTTAGCGCCGGAGTTCAAACCGCTGCTGGAAAATGGAAAGGTGCGATGAGAGCATTTTTGCTCGCGTCGGCGCTTCAAAAACTAGGGCACCCAGTCGAGATTCTGGGCTTTGTGGATAGCTCTGACGAAACATTCAGTGCTGATATTCCTGTAAAAGCTCAAGTGAGTGGAACATACCCACAGTTCTTTAAGTCAGCATGGCAACTTATTTCAAAAATTGAGGGGGATATCGTTTACGCGTCTAAGCCCAAACCGAGTAGTTTTGGCACTGCCCTCTTGAGTCGTTTACGTGATTCGCGCCGACCTGTAATACTCGACATTGATGACTGGGAGCTCAGCTGGCATGGTGGCGACAACCGTCGCTACCCTGAGTCTTGGAAACAAGTTGCTCGCGATCTGCTTAAGCCGGATGGCGCATTGCGGCAACCCGATCATCCGCTCTATTTACGCTGGGCAGAGCGTTGGGTCTCTAAAGCGGATGCCATCACCATGCACACCAAATTTTTGCATGATCGTTTTGGCGGACATTACGTCCCCAATGGTAAAGACACCGAACTCTTTGATCCAAGTCGATATAATCCAGAGGAGAGCCGCGCTAAGTATGGTCTTAGTGACTACAAGGTACTGATGTTTCCTGGAGCTCCTCGCCCTTACAAAGGCATCGAAGATTTACTATCAGCTCTCGAACTCCTTGACCAGCCTGACTATCGATTGGTCATCGTCGGTGGAAGTCCCTACGATGACTACGACCAAACACTGATGAGCCGCTGGGGAAAATGGATCATCCAGCTTCCACAATGTACCTATGAGGAAATGCCTGAGGTCGTTTCTGCCGCCCATGTTGTTGTTGTTCCTCAACGGGACACCTTTTCCACCCAAGCCCAATTTCCCCTGAAGCTGACGGACGGTATGGCTATGGCCAAGCCAGTTTTAGCCACTCGTGTGGGCGATATTCCCGATATTCTGGCAGACACTGGCTACTTAGTTGATGCAGATTCCCCTGAGCAGCTAGCCCAGGGACTGAAACAGATATTGACCGACCTGCCTACCGCTGAGCTAAAAGGTAGGCAGGCAAGAACTCGATGCATAGAGCGATACAGTATTGAGGCCATGGCAACCCAGCTTGCTCCCGTAATGGCGAAAATGACTGCTGCTATTGGAGGGCAGTTCAAGCCTAGCAACTTAGCCAGGTAAGTCCCCTATTCAACGAGCATGAGCTTGGTCTACATACCCTTTCGCTGACAGTCTATTAGTTGCTTTTATGTTTGCTACTCCGCTACTCTTTCGCTCTATTTTTCGATATCCGTTGTTGGTTGTGCTGTCTGTCCTGCTTGGATTTTCTGGCGCTCTTTTCAATGGAATTGGAACTATTTTGCTCATTCCAGTGTTGTTAGAGCTGCTGGATCAGGGCGGTGAGTTTCAGCGGAGCCTGCCACCAATCCTGCAAAGGTTTACGGACTTATTTTCGGGATTGCCAGAAATCTACCAGCTTCCAGCGATGGGGGGCAGCATCATTTTGATGATTGTGCTGAAGAACCTATCCTCCTACCTCAGTTCAATGACGTCTGGTACGCTCAATCGTAAGCTGTCGACTTCCATGCGGAAGGATGGAATAAAGCTGCTGCTATCTGTGGATCTTGACTACTACTGTAAGACTCGGATTGGAGACATCGTCAACAGCATCAATAATGAGGTAAACCGGACAACTAGCGCTATTCGCAATCTCATCAAATTAGCAACCCTGCTAATGATGATCTCGACTTTTCTGCTCATCTTAGTTCTGACTTCTTGGGAACTGACGCTGATATCAGTTGTAACGCTGAGCGTGGTGGTTTCACTCAATCAGTTTGTCGTTAAACGCTCCAAGACCTATGGTCGAAAGCTGTCGGAATATGCTGGTAAATATACATCTCGAATATTTGAGGTGATTTCTGGTATCCGTCTTGTGAAGTCGACTGCCAACGAGGAGACGGAATACGACATTATTGAGAACTACATAACGCAGCGTGAAAAAGTCGAGTTTCAATCGCAGCTTCTCTTCGCAGCGATAGGACCGTTCAATGAAGTGGCTAATATTGTTGCATTGATGGCTATTGCAACACTAGGTCGACTGGCATTTAGTGAACAACTTGAATACTTTTCCTCAGTGTTGCTAACTTATTTGGTTGTGCTCTTTCGCATGATGCCATTTGTGGGACAGCTAAATACAACACGCAGTAATTTGGCCAATACCTCAGCCAGTGTTGAGATTGTCAAAGCCTTCTTGGACCGTAGTGACAAACCTTTTATGCCCCAGGGCCATCGGGAGTATACCCGTCTACAAAAGGGCATCCATTTCAAGAACATTTCGTTCACCTATCCAGACAATGATAAGCAGGTTTTAAAGTCGGTTGATATGTTTTTGCCTAAGGGGAAAACCCTGGCTCTAGTGGGAGCTTCTGGCGCAGGTAAGTCGACGCTGGCAGACTTACTACCTCGCTTTTACGATCCGACAGAAGGTGCGATCGAGCTTGATGGTGTGGACCTAAAAACTTTCAACATCCAGAGCTATCGGCGAAACTTAGGTATCGTTAGCCAAGACACATTTTTGTTTAATGCCTCTGTCGAGCAAAATCTTCGTTATGGAAGGCCTGACGCAACCCATGAAGAATTGTTAGACGCCATCCGACGGGCCAACGCCCATGAGTTCATTGATCGACTGCCTGATGGTTTGGATACGCTGATTGGCGATCGAGGCGTTTTACTGTCTGGTGGGCAACGACAGCGCTTGGCGATTGCCCGTGCCCTACTCCAGGATCCTGATATTCTCATTCTTGATGAGGCAACCAGCGCTCTGGATACGATTTCTGAGCGTCTGGTACAAAGTGCGATTGAGGAACTTAGCCGTGAACGCACAACGTTGATTATTGCGCACCGTCTTTCCACCATTCATAAGGCGGATCAGATTGCGGTGATGGAAAATGGGAAAGTGATTGAACGGGGTACACACATTGAACTGATGCGCAAGAGTGGTGCCTATGCGAGGCTTCACGCGATGCAGTTTTCTGAGCAACTGGATCGTGGAGACAACGGAACAGCTCAGTTGCCGAGTAATGTTCAGAAGACAATTGTTAAAAGCTCATATGAGCTTCGTTCTGGTCTCAACAACATGTTAGGGCCGCTGACGCTAGCTGGCGATGCCCTAGATGTAGGCAATGAAAGGGAAGAACTGCTTGAAGCGGCTTATGAGTCAGCAATGCATTTGTTAACTGTCGTGAAGCAGCTAGAGGACGATATTACGACGCTCAGTCAGCCTGACTCTGGCATAAGTTCCTCTGAGCAGGCAGCAAGGCGAATTGGGCAGGCCTTTAGCGCCATTCCAAAGATATCTACCATTAAAAGCCATTCACCATAGGGGGCTGAACCTGATGACGATATTGAGGTCTCTTTGTTGCTATGGGCGACGTTTGCTGAAGCTTCCTTTTCAAATGGAGATGCCGGGTTATTTATCTGACGCCCTAACTGGACAATTCGATGTTGTCAAATGCCTCAGTGCAATCGTGTACATGCTATTTGCAAATGAAATACTTATAGGAGATCCCTATGGACTGCGGTATTTATACGTTGGCTAACGATAAAGTCATCGATCAACTGATTGCTTTATTGAACAGTATTGAGAAAAATAGTCCAGACTATCCCGTCTGCGTGATTCCCTACGATCAAAATATTGATCAGCTGAAGAGTGTTATTGAACAGCGTAGTGAGCAAGTGAGTCTTTTTCAGGAGCAGGTTGCTATCGACCGATGGGAGGACTTTGCTTCTAAAATTTGGCAGGCGCATCCGACTGCCTCCGCCAAGTGGGAAGGTCGAGGGGTGCAGGGGGTTAATCGTATGGGGATGCACCGGCGCTTCTGTGCTTTTGATGGCCCCTTTGACAACTATGTGTACTTGGATGCAGATACCCTAGTCCTGGATCGACTCGATGCTGTTTTCGAACCTTTGAGGGAATGGGACTGGGTAGTTTACGACTTCCAGTACAAAGATCTGACCCACGTCTTTGATATTGGTTCCCCCCGACTACGAACTCTGTTTACAGCAGAGCAGCTTTCCAATATTTTCTGTGCAGGGATGTATGCGTCTCGGAAAAATATCTTCACTTCTGAACAACTCGATTGGCTTTTAGGACAGTTACAGACTGAGGCAGATGTGCTTTACATCAACGGACCAGATCAGTCCATTGTCAACTATATGGTCTTGAAGCTGGGGTTATCGGTTTTTAACCTAGCTCGTCAGCTTCCCACCAAGGAGAGAACAGGATGCTGTGTGACATCTTCTCATTTTGAGCGCGAGGGCGATGCCTTATACGATCATGGCAATCGGCTCACGTATCTGCACTACATTGGCCTATCTTCCAAATACTTTGCTCGTCTGTGTCAGGGTGAGAATCTTGACTTTCCCTATCGAGACATATTCCTTCATTATCGCTATCTGCATTCCCCCGATGATCGCCCCCAGTTTATAGGAAAACCTCAATCGCTCACAGGCTCTAAGACTATGGCCGGACAGCGCATTCGTAAGCTGAAAAAACTACTCCAAGCCCCACTAAAGCGATGAGCAGAGTGTGATGCATCAAAAAAATGTAGTATTCCCAGTTCTAGAACAGCGTCAGGACTGAACCCAGCCCACTCCGGGTGTTGAGTATGTTATTCCTAAATAATTAGGGCGTATGACCTGGCTTCTTATGCAACTTGAACTATGACCCGAATTTCTCAATCTATGGATCGGCTGATCTTTCGGCTATCACCATTGGGCTATCAGTACTACAATCGAGCGCGGCGTAAGCTTAGACGACAGTATGAAACAGAGCTCCAGAAGCACTATCGAGAGCGCCAAAATGCAGACTGCCTGCTGATCTCTCCAACCAATTGCGGCCGTACTTGGCTGCGGATTATGCTTGGTCGAATGATGCAAGCTACTTATCACATCGAGAAAGTTAACCTGCACTATCTATATTCTTTTTCAGAGTTAAACCCTACATTGCCCCGGATTAAGGCAATTCACGAGAAGTATGGACAGTTTGGCCAATACCAAAATCAAAAAATTATTTTTCTAGTGCGAGATCCTCGGGATGCCTTGGTTTCTCGCTATCATCAGCATAAGAGCGAGTATTCTGACTATGCGACGCCGGATGATTTTATTCTGAATGCGCCGGACTTGGCTAAGTATGTCGAGGACTATAACTCTTGGCAACAGCACAGACATATGACAGCTGGCTTCACGACTATTCGGTATGAGGATCTGAAGGCTAATCCTACAATAGAACTAAGGAAAGTAGCGCAGTTCCTAAGTCTTTCCTTCACCGATGAGGTCATTGCCGAAGCCATTCAGTATGCTTCTTTTGACAACATGCGAGCGATGGAGCTTAACGGTTCAGAAACGGTACGTGCTGGCGTGTTGATGACTGTGGATCGAAAAGCTACTGTACCGGAGGAAAACCGGCTCAAGGTTCGGAAAGGGAGAGTCGGAGGTTATCAACAAGAGTTGTCAGCCCAGGCCATCGATCATCTGAATAGTTATATTCAGGCTCACCTGAATCCAACGTATGGATACAGTGAGGGTTAATTTTTTAATTTTATGGAAAACTCTATGCTGAAAGGCGTGTACATTGTTGCAAACGACAAAGTTGGAGATAATGCGATCGCACTCCTCACCAGCCTGCGCCAGCACGATCCTAATGTGCCGGTGTATATGATTCCCTTTGACGATAACTATCATCAGATTTTCGAGACGCTGCACCAGCGTTATCAGGTTGAGCTGTTTCCCGACTTGAACTTCCTGAACGAGTTCACTCAGAAAATTGGCGACATCTTTCCACGGGATTTTCTTGCGCTGCCCAATAAGGTTCGAAAACTCGTAGCCTGGTTCGGACCTCTGGATAACTTTCTCTATATTGATACGGATATTCTATTTTTTGAACCAGTGTCCGATACACTGGCGTATCTAGAGCAGGCTGACTTTATTTGTTGCGATTATCACTTCAGTGGTCGGAAGCTCAGCGATGTGTTTTCTCAAGTCATCATTGACCAGGGTGTCTTTCCCCCTGAAATTGAGGCGTCGGTATTCAATAGTGGTCTTTGGGGCTCGAAGAAACGTTGCTTTAGTCTAGAGCAGATGTATAGCCTGCTGACTGAATGCGCTCAACATCGCGAGTATTTTGACTTTTCGGGGGGTACCACCGACCAGCCCATTATGAATTATCTGGTGCTCAAGGGGATTCCCCATCGGTTGAACATCGCTCAGGTCAACCCCTGTGAACCCGGGAGCTGGGGCGGTTCGAAACATTTTGTCGAACGGGAAAATCTACTCTATGACGGTGAAAACCGTCTGCGCTACCTACATTGGGCCGGTACACCCATGCAGCCAGGCGGGCCCTATCGTCGCCTTTGGGAGCATTACCGTTACCTAGATGAGCCAGATCAGCGCCCTGAGCCATCCCAATCCCCATCATCCTCAAAACATCCGTTTTTACAGCTCAAGCGGCGCATCAAGAAAGTTGTGAGCAGGCCCTAGGAGATGCCATTGGTGATAGTCGGATATTTGGTCAAGGATCATCGCTAAGGATTATGCCGGTGCATTCTGGCGACAGGGATACTCGTTGAGTAAATCGAAAAAGCGAACGAAGTTAAAGCTGCGCGGATCCTGCCGAGAGTTGGACCGATCCACGGCCATATGGGTAGTCATCCGTTCATCTGGAATGTTCGTTCGAGCCATTAGCCACGCTAGAGACTGGTACTGAAGTTCTGTGTAGCCACTGTGGGTTCTGGCATTGTCGCGCCCATCGGTCGGGGTCTCCAGGGAAACGTGATAGGCGAAGTTGTTAACGGAAGAGGGAAACGCCGTATTCGTGGTGACCGATTCAGGACCATTAG
>ERZ1740067.1869-NODE-1869-length-13651-cov-11.094219_pt1 | contig 13651 bp, 12 predicted proteins | sample MGYA00581736_ERZ1740067 | MGnify/ENA primary metagenome ERZ1740067 (study PRJEB43018, sample SAMN04849236) | marine metagenome | isolation source: floating plastic debris | place: Pacific Ocean | collected 2008-08-27 | study: EMG produced TPA metagenomics... | reverse complement strand
GGGTGGTCGGGCCATTCGACGATTTCCGGCAGGCGGCCGTCGGGGCTCATGCCTGAGAATTTCAAACCAGCGGCTTCCAGTTGGTCGCGGTATTGGACGTCGACCTCGTAGCGGTGGCGGTGGCGTTCGTCGATGGTGGTGGTGCCGTAGGCGTCGGCGACCTTGGACCCATCGGTCAGCACTGCGTCGTAAGCACCCAGGCGCATGGTGCCGCCCTTGTCGTCATCGACCTTGCGATTGACCTTTTGATTGCCCTGAACCCACTCCTTGAGGTGGTAGACCACGGGTGTGAAACGCTTTTTCCCGGCCTCGTGGTCGAACTCCTCGGACCCCGCATCGGGGAGTTTGGCAACATTGCGCGCGGCTTCGATCACGGCCATTTGCATGCCGAGACAGATGCCCAGATACGGCACTTTGTGTTCGCGGGCGAACTCGGCGGCTTTGATTTTGCCCTCGGTGCCGCGTTCGCCAAAGCCGCCGGGGACCAGAATGGCGTGGAAGCCTTCCAGATGTGGGGCCGGGTCTTCGCGGTCAAAAATCTCGGCATCGACCCATTCAATGTTGACCTTCACCCGGTTGGCCATGCCGCCATGGGTCAGCGCCTCGGCAATGGATTTATATGCATCTTCAAGCTGCGTGTATTTGCCCACAATGGCTACGTTCACTTCGCCTTCGGGGTTGTGGATGCGGTCCGCGACATCGTCCCATTTGGCGAGGTTTGGTTTCGGGGCAGGGGTGATCTGGAACGCGTCGAGCACGGCCTGATCCAACCCCTCGCGGTGATAGACCAGCGGTGCCTCATAGATCGATTTGAGGTCTTGTGCCGCGATCACGCTGTCTGGGCGCACGTTGCAAAAGAGCGCCAGCTTTTCGCGTTCTTTGGTCGGGATCGGCCCTTCGGACCGGCAGACAAGAATGTCTGGGGCAAGGCCGATGGAGCGCAGTTCCTTGACGCTGTGCTGCGTTGGTTTGGTTTTCAACTCGCCCGACGCTTTGATGTAGGGCAGCAGGGTGAGGTGCATGAACAGGCACTGCCCGCGCGGTTTGTCCTGGCTGAACTGGCGGATGGCTTCAAAGAAAGGCAGGCCTTCGATGTCGCCAACGGTGCCGCCGATCTCACACAGCATGAAATCGACCTCGTCTTCGCCGATCGCGATGAAGTCTTTGATTTCATTGGTGACATGCGGGATCACCTGGATCGTTTTGCCCAAGTAGTCGCCGCGCCGTTCTTTTTCGAGCACGTTGGTGTAGATGCGCCCTGACGAAATGCTGTCGGTCTTGCGCGCAGGCACACCGGTGAAGCGTTCGTAGTGGCCGAGATCGAGATCGGTCTCAGCGCCATCGTCAGTGACAAACACCTCGCCATGTTCGAAGGGCGACATGGTGCCCGGATCGACGTTCAAATAGGGGTCCAGTTTGCGCAAACGGACGGAAAACCCGCGAGCTTGCAGCAATGCGCCCAAAGCTGCTGAGGCAAGCCCCTTGCCCAAGGATGACACCACACCGCCGGTGATGAAAATAAAGCGTGCCATGTGGTGAGGCCCCCCGCGAAGTGCTGCACATCTTGTGTGTCGCGTTGGTTTTCCAGCGCATCATCACGGGAGTTGAGCGATAGAGGATTCTGCCGAAGTTGGCAAGATGCGACGCAACATGATGTTGCGTCACGCGCCGTTTTCTCAAGGGGTGGTACAGCCGGTGCGTCATCCATGCCCCGCGACGCACGCGAGGCTGAGGGTTTCGGCTAAAAATACGCGTTATTCGGCGACGCGCGGCACCAGAGGCGCATTCGGGTCAAGCGTCGACGGAGGTGGCAACAAGCCAGCCGGGTCCAACTCGTCCGAGCTTGTGTCCGCAGGCGCGCCGCCGCCGCGACCAAGCCGGTCCATGATGGAACTGCCGCTTGCGTTTTGTGCTGCAATGACTGTGAGGGTCAGCGATGTGCAGATAAACGCAATCGCAAGGATCCACGTGAGTTTTCCAAGGCCCGTGGATTTGCTGCGCGCGCTGATCGCGCCGCCGCCACCTCCGCCGCCCATGGCGCCAAGGCCACCGCCTTCGGATCGCTGCAGCAACACCACGCCAATGAGCGCGAGTGCGAGAAGGAGATGAATGACAAGGACGACGTTTTCCATGGATGCCCCGAAGGTCTAGCGCGAATGCGTGGTATCTAAGGGCAAGTGCTGTGGCGTGCAACCCGTGTTGCGCCGTCAGATTGAGCGCTGACGCGCGCTGCTTTCTGGAACATGTGGCTCATCAACTGCGATGGGGGACCTATCGCCTGTGCGGTGTGGTGATCTTGCATATTTGTGAAGAGAAGAAGCGATCATTCGTCGATATCATCCACATCGGTTTGACCAGACAGACGACGGCGGACAATCGACCAACTCAGGCCGATGCCAAGCACAGCAGATAGGGCAAAAATGCCGATCCAGACTGTGAGGTTGCGGTTCTGCAAGTCGAGCAGCCCAAAATCGTAGAGTACCCAGAGGAGCGCGCCGACAATCGCGAGGATCAGCATCATGCCAAACGCTCCGATGGAGCGTAGCGTTGCACGCAGGTAGATGATGTAGCCAACCAGTAGACCGAGCCCGACAAGCACCGTCACAGACAGCTGGTCCGACGTCGCGGCCCACCGTACGAAATTGTACTCGGTGGGATTATATGTTGCTGCGATCAGTCCGAACGCGAATACCCAACGCAAGACAAGCCCCATGACCTGTGCCTTTCATCTTTTGTGTTGGCCGCACATGACCCAAGCGGTGCCACGCTGTCCAGTGTCCTCTCGATCCGTACTGCTGCGTTTGTGACAATCAGGTGCGCCGGTTGAGTACGGATGGACCTATTTTGAACGGCGCTGCGTTTCGGTTGGAAAACTGGTTCCCACTTCTGGGATTGCGCATTATACGGGCGCGGGTTTGACGGATCGAACTCTGGCAAAGGTCTAGAACATGGCGAATGTGGTGGTTGTCGGCGCGCAATGGGGCGACGAGGGCAAAGGAAAGATTGTCGATTGGTTGTCTGAACGAGCGGATGTGATTTGCCGATTTCAGGGCGGGCACAATGCCGGGCATACTTTGGTCATCGATGGCGAGGTCTACAAGCTGCACGCGCTGCCGTCGGGTGTTGTGCGGGGTGGCAAGCTATCGGTGATCGGCAACGGCGTCGTGCTGGATCCGTGGCACCTGATGAAAGAGATCGAGACGATCCGTTCCCAGGGGGTTGAGATCACGCCCGCGACTTTGATGATCGCCGAAAACACGCCTTTGATCTTGCCGATCCACGGCGAATTGGACCGTGCGCGAGAAGAAGCTGCCTCGAAAGGGACCAAGATCGGAACCACTGGGCGTGGCATCGGGCCGGCTTACGAAGACAAAGTGGGGCGCCGGTCTGTCCGTGTCGCTGATTTGGCAGATCCGGCGACGCTTGAGGCACGCGTTGATCGTGCGCTGCAACACCATGACCCGCTGCGCAAAGGGCTTGGGTTTGACCCAGTGGACCGCGATGCGTTGGTGGCGCAACTTAATGAGATCGCAGCGCACATTCTGCCGTTCGCCGCACCGGTTTGGAAGGTGCTGAATGAAAAGCGTAAAGCGGGCAAACGGATTTTGTTTGAGGGCGCACAGGGGGCCTTGCTTGATATCGACTTCGGAACCTATCCGTTTGTGACGTCTTCTAACGTGATTGCAGGTCAGGCAGCGACTGGCGTTGGCCTTGGGCCGGGATCGGTCGAATATGTTTTGGGCATCGTGAAGGCCTACACCACGAGGGTGGGCGAGGGGCCGTTTCCGACAGAGCTCGAAGACGAAGACGGCCAGCGTCTTGGCGAACGGGGGCATGAGTTTGGCACCACAACCGGGCGCAAGCGGCGCTGTGGGTGGTTTGACGCCTGCCTTGTCCGCCAGACCTGCGCGGTGAGCGGCGTCAACGGGATTTCACTGACCAAGTTGGATGTTCTGGACGGGTTCGAGACGCTCAAGATCTGTGTGGGCTATGACCTTGACGGAACGCGGCTCGACTATTTGCCTACGGCTGCGGATCAACAGGCGCGTTGCATTCCGATTTATGAGGAATTGCCGGGTTGGTCGCAATCCACTGAAGGGGCGCGGTCCTGGGCGGATCTGCCTGCTGAAGCAATCAAATACGTCCGCCGGGTGGAGGAATTGATCGAGTGTCCTGTTGCCCTACTTTCAACATCACCAGAGCGGGACGATACCATCTTGGTGACTGACCCGTTCGCCGACTGAGGACCTAACAGGAGAACGTCCATGGCGCTGAGCTACAAGGCACGCAAACGCTGGTCTTTGGTGATCTTGCTGATTGGGATGCCCGCTTATGTTGTGGCTTGTGTGACAGTCATGAACTGGCTCGAGCGGCCCCCCTTTGTGATCGAGCTGTTTGTTTACCTCGCGTTGGGTATCCTTTGGGCGCTGCCGTTCAAGTTTGTGTTCAAAGGGATTGGCCAGGAAGACCCTGACGCGAAAAGTTAGGACGCCCTCCTTACGCTTTGTATAATTGGTGCCGGCGCCTGGGTGTGACCACGACTAAAAGAACGATCCGTATTTCCAGTTGTCTGCGTCGGGTGTCACTTCATCCAAATCGTAATCTGCGCCCTGCAGACGTTTGGCGATATCAAGACCGTCTTTGGCAGCCTGATCAACATAGCGCCGACCAAGAGCCTCATCCTGCGCTATGCCATGACCGCGCATGAGATTTAGCCCGTGATTGAAGCGGCCCACGGGATCGCCCGCTTCGGCGGCGCGCCGATCCCAGTCTGCGGAGGCTTCGGGGTTGTATTCGCCGCCGAGACCGTTGTTTTCAAGCTGGCTCATCCAGGTCATCGCCTTCGCATATCCGGCTTCAGCGCATTGCCGGGTGAGTTTCCGCGCCAGTTCGAAATTATCGTTTTTGGTGACGTTGATGCCAAGTGAACAGGTGATCGAGTCGATGACACCCATCTCGATCTTGCGGGTGAGCATTTCGCGACCCGTGTCTTGCGGGTTCAAAACGCCATGCTTGTCTTCCACTGTTTTTGGCGGATCGGCGAACACCGGGCTGCCCGCCAGTAGCAGCGTTAGCAATAGTGGCTGAATACGCATAATGGCCATCTCCTGCGAGATAGCGTATCACTCGGCCCAGTGCGCGTCATCATCACCATGGTCGTATAGCTGTGACCGAGACGTTCCCTGAGATCACATCGGGTCTGGCTGCCAAGGGATGCATCTTTCAGGCTTTGACAAAAGAAAAAGAGGCCGATTGGGCCCCTCTCTTTTATCCAGCTGCGCGGGTGTCTGGTTTGAACCCGATGCTGTCTGAGGCGGTAAAACGACCGCCGCCTTTTTTCTCGATCTTGCCGTCACGCAAGAGCTGGCCAAAGCTGCGCAACCGCTCTTCGCGCGAGCTGGTGGTGCCTTCGGCCTGATGCAGTTTGGTCATCAGTTGCGGGCGCGAGAATTGATCACGACCTTCCACAAAGGACATATACGCAGCGGCCGCTTCTAGAAGGTCCTGAAGCGAATGTGCGCCTTGGCTCTCCGCGAACTCAGCGAACCCCGTATCAGAACCTGCAATATCCTCCGCGGTGTCGACCGGATCGGCACGCATCACCCGGCGCGGGCGAACAGGTGTTGCCGCTTCTTCACCACTGTCCGTGTCAACGCGCTGTTCGGCCACCAACTTGAGCGGTGCTGTGCGCACCGGAGCGGGACGTTCAGAACGCGACTGTGTGACCTGTGGGCGGCGCGGGCGCACGGCATCGGCAAGGTCTTCGCGGTATGGTTCTTCCTCATCGACCTTCTTTTTGCCCAATCCCAACAGCCGCTCTGCTTTGGTGGCAGCAACTGCCGCGCGCAGATGTGCGATTGCGCTGCGGCGACGATTGCCTTCGGGTTCGTCCATTTCGGTTTCGGTCTGACCGATCAAGCGATCAACAGAAGCCTCGTCTTCTTCAATGTCTTTATCCGTCAGCATGGCGCGCGCTGGACTTGTCATTTTCACCGCTTTACGGATGTTGGCTTCGGCGTCTTCTTCGCTTTCCGCGGATACTGCGGGTTCTTCATCCACATCGGACTGCGCTTTTTCGTCTGAAATATCGAAATCCCAGTCGTCGTCTTCGTCGATCTCGGCCTGAAGATCGGCCAACTCACGCGCCAGTTCGGCCTCTTGTTCGGGTGTCAGAGTACTGTCGTCAGCACCGGTTGCCGGCTGTGGGTCAGACGTGGCTTCGGCGTCTTCTACGATCGCTACATCGCCTTCATCTTCGTCGTATTCTTCCAGATCGCCTGCAGCCAAGGCCGCTTCCACATCTGCGCGCTTTGCTTTGGCGACGCGGGCAACGATTGGCTCTGGCGCGTCTTCGGCGCGGTCGTCGTCGGTCAGCTCCAGCACAGCCTCCGGCGCTTCGTCGCTGGCGGCTTCGACTGTGTCTTCTACGTCGGACTCATCCTGTTCGACATCTGCTGGTTCCGAGGCGGCAATTGTTTGTGCTTCAAGCTCCGCAATTCTGGCGCGCAGGGCTTCAAGCTCGGAATCTGCGTCTGATTGATCTGCGATGTCGGCATCATGACCGGTCTCATCATCGACAATTGCAGCAATCGTGTCAGCGAACAGGTTTTCTTCTGCGTCGAGTGCATCGTCGTCAAAACCGGGGATCTGAGCGTCGCCGTCGATTGCGTCGTTTAGGTCAATACCGTTCCCTTCGGGCCCAGACATCGCGTGCTCGTCTTCGATGTATTCGGGTTCTTCCTGCGCCTTGCTCGCCACAACCGCACGAATGCGCTGCAATTTGTCTGCAACGGAGTCGGTCACTTCCTCAACTTCCGCGACCGGTTCCGCAACGGCTTCGGCCACCTCTTCAATAAAGTCGGATTCCAGGCTGTCATCCGGCGCGTCCACTGGGGTTGCGTCAGCCAAAACCTCGGGGGTGCCGATATCCTCGGCGACTGGGTCTGTGTCAGTCTCTTGCGAAGCGATCAGGTCTTCAATGCTGACGTCGTCTTCGCTCTCGTCCAATTCGCTATCGCCGACAATCTCGCTTAGAGCGTCTTCGTCTGCGTGGGCGTCGTCTTCTAGCGCCTCGAGTTCAGACCCACTCTCTTCAGCAACAATTTCACTGACGTACTCCACTTCCTCCTCAGAGGTGTCGCCCGTCAGATCAAGATCGGACAGGTCCAGTGAGAACTCTTCCTCGTCTTCGGGAGTATCCTCTAGTGCGGGCACATCGACGTCGGGCGTTACGTCCACCTCCATCACCGGAGCTTCGTCCGCTTCGTGCTCTTCTGCAGATGCTGGCTCTGACAGAGTTGATGCCGCAACAGCGGCGGCTGCGCCCGCAAGGGCTGCACCCGACGAATGATCTGGCGCGACATCCCCGCGCGGCAGCTCAGTCTCGTCCGTCGGGCGCAGAACCAAATTACCTTTTTCGAACCGCGCCTCAACGCGGCGCTCAATCTCGCGTTCGGCGATGCGCGCCAGCATTTCAGCATCAGGTGTGGGTGGTTCGGCACCAAAATAGCGGTCATCCTGTGCCAGATCGCGGAAGTACTCCGCAATCGCTTTCATGGTGTCGAAAGAATTGTCAAAGCCTTCGAGTGTGCACGAAAACGTTCCGTAGGAAACCGTTAGGATTTTATTGGAGCTGACCATACCAACACTCGCTTTCCAAAATTCTGCAACCTTGTCGGTGCACGTTTACCAAGACCAAAGCGCATCGAATCTGTGCCGTACACGGTATCATTTCGTGACCTGATTGTGATCTGTTTCCTAAAAAGGCATTAAATCGACATGAACGATCCAATTGTTTTCTCTGACGAACCAGTTTTGCTTGTCGGTGGCGCAATTGGCGACAATGCGCAGCTGTCGGGCTTATTGAACGAGTTCCAAACAGTCGTCGCCGCCGACAGTGGCGCGGATTGGTTAATGGCGGTCGGCCGGACACCAGATGCGTTGATCGGTGATTTGGACTCTGTCTCTTCGCAATCGCGGGCTGCGATCCCGGCGGAGCACGTGCATCACATTGCAGAACAAGACAGCACGGATTTCGACAAGGGGATCCGGTCTGTTGCGGCGCCGATGATTGTGGGAATTGGCTTCTTGGGTGGTCAGGTGGACCATCTGCTGGCGGCCATGACGGTGCTGGCCCGCTATCCAGACCGCGCAATCTTGCTTCTTGGCGAGAGTGACGTGGTAGTTCACCTGCCGCCGCATTTGGAACTGCCAGTCGAAGAGGGAACGCGTGTGTCCCTTTACCCGATGCGTCTTGTGGACGGGGTGTCCACCGGTTTGACTTGGCCTATCGACGGTTTGCAAATGTCACCCGGCACGCGGGTAGGCACATCAAATCGCGCGACTGGGACCGTGTCGTTGACGATGAACGGTGCTGGAATGTTGGTTATTCTGCCGGTGTCGCAGCGCGCTCTGGTGCAACAGGCTCTGTTGCAGTGCGACGGCTTATGGCCTGCTCTCTAAACACGATATAGAGGCCTGATGCGACCGTGATCGCAATACCAATCGACGCCATGAGATTTGGAAGGTCGCCAAAAATGAGCAGCCCGATGATGGTTGCAATGGGGATTTCCAAGTACTGCATCGGCGCAACCGTGGCGGATGGTGCATATCGCAGCGACCACGTCATCAAAAGATGCGCAACCGTCCCGGTCAGCCCGATGCCCAAAAGCAGCGTCCACGTGTATCCGTTGAGGCCTGTGTCCCACGCTAATATCGGTGCGGTTACCGAAGGCACCATAAATATCACCGGTGTCATCATAATGACCGCCATGACACCCGACACAGCTTGCAACCCAATTGGGTCAGTTTCCTTCGCAATCTTTCGCGTCACGAGCATGAACAGCGAAAAGTTGATTGCAACGCCCAGCGGCAAAAGCGCAGGCCATCCGACCTGTTGAAAGGACGGCTGGATGACCAGAAGCGTGCCTGCAAAGCCAACAGCACAGGCAATCATGCGGCGCATGCCAACCTCTTCGCCCAGAACGTAATGACCGAGTAAGAGCATGATGAACGGCATGACAAAGGCGATCGCGATCGCGTCTGCCAAAGGCAAATAATAAAGCGCCGATACCATCATCCCGATGCCCAAAATGTGCAGCACAGTGCGCAACAAGGTCATGCGGAACACAAAGGATGACATCCGCCAAATCCGCCCTGAGGTTGCGATGATCGGGATGAGCACCAAAGCCTGAACGCCAAAGCGCACTAGCAGGAGTTGACCAAGCGCCACCTTATCCGACAAGATTTTGGCCAGCGCATCACCCATGGGGGCGATGAGGCAGAATCCGAGCATCAAGAGGATGCCGAGTGTGGGGCGGTCTTGGGTCATGCGAAACGCTACCCTTGGTTGTAATTGAGTGTCAACGCTCTCGTCACTTGAGGTGCTACATTTGATCGACACTGCACTGATTACACTCGTTAACAATTTGGAACATTGACGGCTAGTCCGCCAAGAGATGTCTCTTTGTACTTTTCGTGCATGTCCAATCCGGTCTGGCGCATGGTCTCAATCGCCGAATCAAGCGGCACGAAATGTGTGCCGTCTCCGCGCAGTGCAAGACTGGCCGCAGACACGGCTTTGATGGCTCCAAGCCCGTTGCGTTCAATGCAGGGCACCTGGACAAGGCCCTTCACCGGGTCACAGGTCATGCCAAGGTGGTGTTCAAGAGCGATTTCCGCCGCGTTCTCGATCTGCATCACAGTCCCGCCCATGACGGCGCAGATGCCAGCGGCGGCCATGGCACTGGCGCTGCCGACTTCTGCCTGGCAGCCTGCTTCGGCCCCACTGATAGACGCGTTAAATTTGACGAGACCGCCGATCGCTGCGGCTGTCAGCAGGAACTCCGGGACGCGCGCCGGGGTCGCGCCGGGCACGTGGTCCAGCCAGTAGCGGATGGTTGCCGGGACAACACCGGCGGCCCCGTTTGTCGGCGCTGTTACCACCTGGCCGCCGGCGGCATTCTCTTCATTGACGGCCATCGCATAGACGCTCATCCAGTCATTGATCGTATGCGGCGCGCTCAGGTTCAGCCCGCGTTCGGCCATCAGTTTCTCGTAGATTCCCTTCGCTCGGCGCTTCACATTCAAGCCGCCGGGCAGGATGCCATCGTTTTCCAGACCCCGGTTGATGCAGTCGTTCATGACGGTCCAAAGCCGGTCTATGCCGATATCCAACTCATTGACTGAACGGCGCGAAAGCTCGTTCGCGCGCTTCATATCAGCGATAGATAACTGAGAGATCGCGGCCATTTCGAGCATCTCGGCCGCCGAATGGAACGGATATGGGACAGGCGCGCCTTCGTCGCTGTCTTTACCAGCGTCTAGCTCTGCCTCTGTCATGACGAACCCGCCACCGATGGAATAATAGGTCTCTTGCAGGATCACGTCGCCCTGGGCGTCTGTGGCGCTCAGGATCATTCCGTTGGCGTGGCCGGGCAGATTAGGCCCAAAGTTGAAAGTCAGATCGCTGTCCGGATCAAACCGTAATTCCGGCAGACCTGTGGGACGAACCGTTTTGGTCTCTTTGATCTGCGCCATCGCCGCATCCGCTTTGGTGGCGTCGTAGGTCTCTGGCAGAAACCCCGCAAGCCCGAGGATCGTCGCGCGGTCGGTCGCATGACCTACGCCGGTAAAGGCAAGCGATCCGTGCAGCGACGCCTTCACACCTGTCACATTGAACGGCGCTTTGCGCAACGTGTCGAGAAACCGCGCGGCAGCCACCATCGGGCCCATCGTGTGTGACGATGACGGGCCGATGCCGACCTTGAACATATCAAAGACAGAAAGAAACATGCCTAAATTGCGCTCCCTTCAGGCGGGTTTGGAGGGGCTGGTTTGGTGAACGGAGTTGGGCCCATGCCTTCTGCCATGATCAAGGCCGCAGTGCTGGGACGCGCCTCGACCATATGTGCGAGGCGTTCTAAAGCAGGCCAGTTTGACAACGCAAACCAGGAACGGTCTGATGCGGTGGGATAAATCGCAGGCCAGCGCAGCACCGCTGCCGTGTAGAAGTCACACAAGTTCGGTGTAGTGCTGCCAAAAACGCCACCGCTGTCGCATTCCGCATTCAACAAGGTGTAGTGCCGTAGCAGGTTCTTCTGGGTACGGAGTTGCAACGCCGCCTGCGCCTCTGCGTTTTCGCCAACGATTGTTGATGGGTAAAACAGTGTCCGTAGCTCCGCATGGACGGTGTTCGATAAAAAGAACAGCCAGCTCAGGAACCGCGCGCGGTCCGGAGCCTCAAGGTATGGTGACAAGTGCACAGTGTCTCGGTGTGTGTCGGCAAGCCAAAGCGCAATGGCAGCGGTTTCGAAAACGGGTCCATGCGGCGTTTCCAACGCGGGGATGCGTCCCACCGGGTTCAGAGCCATATACGCCGCACTGCGTTGTGCGCGCATGTTTCGGTCGACCAGTTTCGTCTGGTACGGCACGCCCAACTCCTCGAGCACGAGCCGGATGACGAGCGACGCATTGTCGGGCGCGTAATGAAGTACGTAATCTGCCATATCCCGCTATCTAGCGCGCGCCCGAGCGGATGTAACAAGCGAAAGCGGCGTCTGTGCCGAAAAAAGCGGTTTTCTTAACCTGACATTCACTGGCTTGGGCAAGTCTGGGTACAGTTCTGCTGCTTTGGGGTTACCATGACCGATTATCGCAACACACTGGCATGGATTGGCGTCGCTTTGGCGATCCTGCTTTGGGCTTTTGCACCGAAACTGGCATGGGCCAACACTGTCTACGTGCCGCTTCCGCCAAAGATTGAAACAACCATCCTGCCGCTTCCGTCACCGTCGTCCGACGGCGCAGATGCGGTTCAGGAGAGTTAGGATCGCCCGCGCTGTCTAATGGCTTAGCGCCACACGTCTTCGAAGTTGGGATGACAGTTCAAAATGCGCGCCGCGCCATGCGAATTCACACTCGCACCTTGGGTGTGCTGCCCGTATAAGGCGGTTACACCTGCCAGAGGAGCGCGCCATGAGCGGAGACCTATCGCCCATCGACAAAGCCAAATACGCCGCGGCTAAGCGCGCGGCGGACCTTGTGCAAGACGGTATGCGCGTAGGTTTAGGCACCGGGTCGACCGCAGCTTGGTTGGTGCGTCACCTCGGCGACAGGGTGCGCGAACAAGGCTTGCGCATTCAAGGTGTGCCTACGTCCTCGCGGACCGCGCAATTGGCGAAAGAGGTAGGTATTGAGGTGATCACCCTCGACGAGGCCAAAACGCTCAACATCACGATTGATGGCGCGGATGAATTTGACGGCAATCTGAACCTGATCAAAGGCGGTGGCGGCGCGCTTTTGCAGGAAAAAATCGTCGCGGCCGCAAGCGAAGAAGTCGTGATCATCGCGGATGCCGCCAAAGAGGTTGGCACCCTGGGCGCATTTCCCCTGCCCATCGAAGTGATCCCGTTTGGCTGGACGACAACGCAAATGCTGGTTGAGGAATTGCTTGTATCCTCCGACGTGATGGGCCGGAAAATCACGTTGCGCATGAACGCGGACCAACCGTTCAAGACGGATGAAGGCAATCATATCCTTGACCTGCATCTCAGCCGCATCGGCAACGCGCGGCAATTGTCGATGGCGCTCAATCAGATGCCGGGTGTTGTGGAAAACGGCCTGTTCATTGACCTGTGCGATAAGGTGATCATCGGCTACGGCGATGGCCGGGTAGAAACCCGCGACATCAACGAAGGCACGGTTAGCGAAGATCAGGTCAACCTGCTGGAAGGCGAAAACCTGTTTTCAGATATCTGACGCGCACCCTTTAAAGGCGCTTTTCAAAATACACGCGGTGAAACCCGTCTTCGTGCCGTCTTTCCGTCTTGCGGTAACCCATGCGCGGGTAGAGCGATAGGTTTTCGATCATTTTCTCATTTGTGTAGAGCACGATGGCAGAAAGGCGCGCTGCCACTGCCGCACGTTCGCAAAACCGGATCAACGCGCTGCCTACGCCACGACCAGTATGGTCAGGATGAACAGCGACATTCTCAAGAAACATTGCGTCATCCTGTTCAAAGAACACGATAAAACCGGCCAAACGCGCATCGATTTCCGCGACCCAAACCTTCTGGTCTGCGATATCCTGGTGGAAATCCGCCACCATGGGCGCTGGCTCCCGACCAATTGCTTGGACGTACTGAGCATATGCGGCCCGCGCGCACATACGAATGGCGTCCGCATCGCCGGCGCTTGCAGGTCTGATTTCGACAGGCAATCGCGATTGCTGCATTAGTGCTGCGTTAACCCGTGAAGCGCATGTGTGCCCTGCAAGGCGGGGCGGCGCAGGGCCAACAACCGCTTGGCTTCTGTATCCTGACCCAGCTTCAAAAGTGCACCCAAGAGAGAGAATTCCAGCAAGTCGCGCTGGGCGCGGCTGCCGCCAAGCCGGGCATGATCGCCCATCGCGCTGACTAAAAGCGATGCGCCTTCCGCCCAGTTTTGTACCGCCAACGCGCGATAGGCATCCGCGACCGGCACGACCAAATCCCCGGTCACAGGGTTTGGGACGTCGATAAATGCCATAAGCGCATCGCCATCCCCGGCCATAGCGTGGGCCAATGCCGCATGGATGTCGATGAAGCCAATCGACGGCTTCGGAAAAAACTGTTTGGCGTAAGCGCTGATCTGAAGCCACCGCTCCTTGGGC
>ERZ1740067.1866-NODE-1866-length-13659-cov-11.467804_pt1 | contig 13659 bp, 10 predicted proteins | sample MGYA00581736_ERZ1740067 | MGnify/ENA primary metagenome ERZ1740067 (study PRJEB43018, sample SAMN04849236) | marine metagenome | isolation source: floating plastic debris | place: Pacific Ocean | collected 2008-08-27 | study: EMG produced TPA metagenomics... | reverse complement strand
GATGTCGTTGCTGATGCCGGCTGGTCTGATCTGTCGCCCGCCGAACGTGCAGCGGCGCAACGTTTGATCTCTGAATCTCTGCGGTTTCTAGGGCGCGCCGATCACATCCTAAAACCGTTTCTCAAGCGGCCTCCACCACTGCGGGTGACAAACCTGTTACGCATGGCGACGGTCGAATTGATGGCAGGCGGCGCTGCACACGGGGTGGTGAACGACGCGGTCAAGATAGCGGGCCGCAGCAAAAAGACGGCCCCAATGAAAGGGCTGATCAATGCGGTTCTGCGCAAAGTCGCAGTCGCTGAACAAGCACAGTGGCACGCAGCACCCAACACGGTTTTGCCAAAATGGTTGCGGCCGCGACTGACCAAAGCCTGGGGCAAGTCGCAGGTTTTGGCGATCGAGTGCGCACATGCAGCACGGCCTCCGATTGACGTGTCTGTCAAATCAGATGTTTCGGGCTGGGCGAAAACACTGGACGGAACAGTGTTGCCAACCGGGTCAATCCGCCTTTCCACGCGCGGGCAGCTTTCAACGCTCCGGGGTTTTACGACAGGTGACTGGTGGGTGCAGGACGCTGCGGCGGCTATACCTGTGCAGCTTGCTGAGGATGTCGCTGGCAAGCGCGTTCTTGATATTTGCGCGGCACCGGGCGGCAAGACGATGCAGCTGGCTGCAAAGGGGGCAAATGTCACCGCGCTCGACATTTCCGAACAGCGCATGGTGCGCCTTAAGGAAAATCTGGACCGGACAAAACTGACGGCAAAAACTGTGGTGGCGGATGCGCTCGCCTATCAAGATGACCCGTTTGATGTTGTCTTCCTTGATGCGCCTTGCTCGGCCACGGGAACGATCCGCCGCCACCCGGATTTGCCTTATGTCAAAACCCAATCCAGCATCAAAGAATTGGTCGCGTTACAACGCAACCTTCTGAACCGCACGACCTCCTTACTGAAACCGGGCGGCACGCTGATCTATTGCACCTGTAGCCTTTTGCCCGAAGAGGGGGAGGGTCAGATCAAAAAGCTGTTGGCTGAAAACGACGCATTTGAAATCCATCGTGCTGATTTTCCGGGCATGGAACCGGCCTGGCGCAGCGCAGAGGGCGGGGTCCGCTTGCGCCCAGACTATTGGCCAGACAAGGGCGGAATGGATGGGTTTTACTGTGCCGCCTTGCAGTTCAAAGGCGGGTCGTCGCCCGTATAGAATTGCAACGTGACTCGTAAGTTTTGCATCGGTATGATCAAAGCATAAGAATGCTTGCACAAATGCAAGCCAGAGGCAGAGCTGATGTTCCGACTGGACGCCGCAAAACGGGCACAGACCCGGCTTTTGAACCGTGTTCATGCGCGGCTGTCGGCGCGGGCGAAACCTGCGGCTGCCTTTGTCGGTCAACCAGAACCACGCACTGTTGGATCCTATGCCAGAGGACGGCAATTGACCGCTGGAAACCTGCTTTTCGCTGGTCATCTGGTCGAAGCCCCTGGTGCAGTCCTCTGGGACATCACGCCACCAGATGACGCATTTCTCGAAGAAATACACGGCTTTCATTGGCTTGATGACATGGCGAGTGTTGCGGATGTAACGACCCGTCAAACGGCGCAATCGTGGCTGTTCGAATGGATCAACCGATACGGCAATGGCACGGGTCCGGGGTGGACACCTGAATTGGCAGGACGTCGTTTGATCCGTTGGCTGCATCACACCTTGTTTGTGCTCAGCGGGGCGACCCATGATCAATCAAAGGCGTTTTTTCGGTCAATTGCGCAACAGACGATCTTTCTGAACCGGCGCTGGCACAGCTCGACGCCAGGTCTGCCACGGTTTGAAGCGTTAACAGGGCTTATCTCTGCCGGTCTTTCCATGAAGGGTATGGAGGATCAGGCAGCACCCGCGATCAGGGCGCTTGGTGAAGAATGCCAACGCCAGATCAATGAGGCGGGCGGCATTCCCACGCGCAATCCCGAAGAACTGATGGAGGTATGCACCCTTCTGATCTGGGCCCGCGACGCCCTGTTTGAGGTAGGGCGTCAGCCCGATGCATTGCACATCGAAGCGATTGCCCGGTTGATTCCGACGCTGCGCGCATTGCGCCACGCCGATGGAAGCCTCGCCCGCTTTCATGGTGGGGGACGGGGAATCGAAGGTCGGCTCGATACCGCCTTGGCGTCCGCTGGCATCAAGGCACAAGCACCCAAGGAACTGACGATGGGGTACGCGCGCCTCTCGGGTGGGCGGACCACAATGATCATCGATGCCGCGCCGCCGCCGTCCGGACATGCCAGCTTTAATGCGCACGCGTCCACTCTGGCTTTCGAACTCACATCAGGTCGGCGTCCGCTGATCGTCAACTGTGGGTCGGGGTCGACCTTTGGTGAGGATTGGCGACGCGCCGGACGCGCGACACCCAGTCATTCGACGCTTTGCCTTGATGGGTTTTCCAGCGCCCGGCTGGGTCCGACCTTGCGGATGGGCCCGATCGAGCGCGAAAGGTTGGATGACGTCCCGCAAAGCGTTCCCATCGAATTGTCGCGGGCGTCTGATGGGTATCGATTTGAAGGTGGCCATGATGGATACAAAAGCACGCATGGCCTGACGCATGCCCGCATCCTGGAGCTTACCTATGACGGGCGCGGTATTGTGGGTGAGGACCTGCTTGTCGCCTTGGGTGACGCTGACAAAGCCCGCTTTGACGGCAAGCTGGAAGACACGCGGTTGTCAGGCATCCCGTTTGACATTCGGTTTCACCTCCACCCCGAGGTGGACGCGGCCATCGATATGAATGGGGCTGCGGTGTCGATGGCATTGCGCAGTGGGGAGATCTGGGTGTTCCGCTTTGATGCAGCCTGCGAATTAGCGCTCGAACCCTCCGTGTTTCTTGAAAAAGGCCGTCTGCGTCCCCGCGCGACGAAACAGATCGTTTTATCTGCCCGCGCGATGGAGTATGCGACGCGCGTTCGCTGGTCACTGGCGAAGGCCCAAGAGACTGCAATAGCGGTTCGAGACCTTGTTCAGGACGACGCGACGCTGCTGAACTGATCATCTGGGACCACGCTTTTCATGACCAATCTCGCCCCCCTTCGCCGTGCGCTTCTGTCTGTGTCGGACAAAACCGGACTTGTTGACCTGGCTCAAGCGCTCGAGGCCCGGGGTGTCGAGCTGCTGTCCACAGGCGGATCGGCGCAAACCCTGCGGGATGCGGGTGTTGCCGTCAAAGACGTGTCTGAAGTTACGGGTTTCCCCGAAATGATGGATGGCCGGGTCAAGACACTGCATCCGATGGTCCACGGTGGTCTGCTGGCCTTGCGAGACAATGATGCGCACGTCGCCGCAATGACCGAACATGGGATCGGCCCAATCGACCTGCTGGTCGTGAATCTATATCCGTTCGAAGAAACGGTCGCCAAAGGTGCAGATTACAACACCTGCATTGAAAACATCGATATCGGCGGGCCGGCCATGATCCGCGCTGCTGCAAAAAACCATGCATTTGTGAGCACAGTTGTCGATGTCGAGGATTATTCGGCACTGATCGAAGAGTTGGCGCAGAATGAGGGTCAGACGACCCTCGCTTTCCGCCAGCGCTTGGCGCAAATCGCTTATGCCCGCACCGGAGCCTATGATGCGGCGGTCAGCACTTGGATGGCATCTGCCATTGGTGAAGATACACCACGCCGTCGGGTGTTTGCTGGAAGCTTGGCTCAGACCCTACGCTATGGCGAAAACCCCCACCAAGGGGCGTCGTTCTACCATGACGGCTCGGCCCGCCCGGGTGTCGCTACAGCAACTCAATTGCAGGGCAAAGAGCTTAGCTACAACAACATCAACGACACGGATGCGGCATTTGAATTAGCGTCAGAATTCTTGCCGAGCGACGGATACGCCTGCGCCATTATCAAACATGCCAACCCCTGCGGCGTCGCCACGGGGGCCACTCTGAAAGAGGCGTATCAGAAAGCTTTCGACTGTGACCGCACCTCAGCTTTCGGCGGCATCGTTGCATTAAATGCGCCTTTGGATGGTGAAACGGCGGAAGCGATTTCGGAGATTTTCACCGAAGTTGTGATTGCTCCCGGCGTCCATCAACAAGCCAAGGATGTGTTCGCCAAGAAAAAGAACCTGCGGCTGCTACAAACACCGGGTCTTGCCAACACCGCAGAAGCCGGAACAGCCTGGAAGCAGGTGTCGGGTGGTATCCTTATCCAAAATCGCGACAACGGTCGGATCACTATGGAGGACCTCAAGGTCGTGACAAAAGTCGCGCCCACGGACGATCAGATGCGCGACTTGCTGTTGGCGTGGAAAATCGCGAAGCACGTGAAATCGAACGCCATCATTTACGTCAAAGATGGTGCGACAGTGGGGGTCGGTGCCGGTCAGATGAGCCGCGTCGACAGCGCTTTGATTGCCGCCAAGAAAGCTGAACGCATGGCCGAAACGCTTGGTTTGCCCGAGCCGTTAACCAAAGGCAGCGCCGTCGCTTCAGACGCGTTTTTCCCATTTGCCGACGGCTTGCTTGAAGCAGCTGCGGCAGGGGCCACATCTGTCATTCAGCCGGGCGGGTCTATGCGCGATGATGAGGTGATCAAGGCCGCAGATGAGGCTGGACTGGCGATGGTGCTGACGGGAATGCGGCACTTCCGGCACTGATTTTACCATCTGGTCAAAAAACTGGGCGGGCGAGGTAGGAAAAGCACATGCGCCTTGTGGCAATCATTGCAGTGGTGATCTTTATGATCGACCAACTTACCAAATGGTGGGTCGTGCATGTGATGGAGCTTGCCCGGGTGGGCGCAATTGACGTGTTTCCGCCGTACCTCAATTTTCGCATGGCATGGAACTCCGGCATCAACTTCGGACTGTTTTCCGGCAACGCGGACTGGACACGTTGGGTCTTGATCTCGGTCGCCCTTGGCATCGTTTTGTTTGTGCTCGTTTGGATGCGCCGGGAACCACCGGGCCGAACTGGGTTGATCTTTGCGGGTCTTTTGATCGGTGGCGCATTAGGCAATGTCGTGGATCGTTTGCTGTACGGGGCTGTGGCGGACTTTCTCAACATGTCCTGCTGTGGCATCAATAACCCCTACGCTTTTAATGTGGCCGACATATCGGTCTTTATCGGAGCGATTGGTTTGGCCATATTCTCGGGCGGAAAAAAGGCTGCGTGACGCGCGCCGCTGGATGGGGTAAAGCAGTGCTGAGGCGACTACGGAGACGGGCAGACACAATGCCGCGCGCAATCATTATTCTGGCACTTGTGGCTTTGACCGCATGTGGATCGCGTCAGGACGAGGGTCCACGCGACACGAACCTCAAGGTTTTGCGCAACCCTCAAGGCACACCCGAAGAGTTCGGGATTATTCCTGCCAAGCCGTTGCAGCAACCAGAGACCTTTGCAGAATTACCAACCCCAACACCCGGCGGCTCTAATCGGACGGATCAGACGCCATTGAAAGATGCTGTGGCCGTTCTTGGTGGTTCGCCGTCGCGGCTTGATCCGCAACCGGGTATTGGTGCAGGGGATCAGGCACTCGTATCTCGGGTTTCCCGCTTTGGCGTCACGCCTGGCATTCGCGAGGAACTTGCGGAAGAAGACCAAAGACTTCGCGAACGGCGGTCACTTTTCAATTGGCGGCTTGTGCCCGAAGACACGTACAATCGCATTTACCGCAACCAGACGCTCGATCCATACGCGTCACTTGAGGCCGCACGCCGTGGCGGTGCGCTTACACCGTCTGCACCACCCGAGTGACCTTTCGGAAATGCTCATGCGTGTTAACGGTTACCCACGGATAACCGTTAATTCCTTTTAATCAGTCTGTCGCTTCCCCCTCACGAAAGTGTTGGTTTGCTTGAAGTCGGTGACGTGCACCGTACTTTAGAGACGAAACCAAGGAGAATTTGCCGATGCGTCGACTGATGGCCCTAGCCGGGGCATGCCTTCTTGCAGCCGCTCCCCTGCGCGCGCAATCCATTGAGGATCAAGTCTCGACTTTCCAACTCGACAACGGAATGGATGTGGTCGTGATCGAAGACCGCCGCGCCCCTGCTGCGGTGCATATGCTCTGGTACCGGGCAGGGTCTGCCGATGAAAAACCGGGTGTGTCTGGTGTGGCCCATTTCCTCGAACACTTGTTGTTCAAAGGCACCGACAAACTTGAAGCGGGCGAATTCAGCGAAATCGTCAAGGCTAACGGCGGACGAGACAACGCATTTACCAGCTTTGATTACACCGCGTATTTCCAGCGTGTCGCGGCCGACCGGCTTGGCCTGATGATGGAGATGGAAGCAAACCGGATGAAAAACATCCGTTTGACGCCGGAAGACATCACGACAGAGCGTGGCGTGATCATCGAAGAGCGCAACCAACGGGTTGAAAACGATCCGGGTGCGTTGTTCCGCGAACAGCGCATGGCGGCGCAGTACCTGAACCATCGCTACGGTTCCCCGATCATCGGCTGGCAGCACGAGATGTCGGTTCTCGGCATGGACGATGTTCTCGCGTTCTACGATGAGTTTTACTCACCCAACAACGCGGTGCTTGTTGTGGCGGGCGACGTCGATCCGCAGGACGTGCTCGCGCTTGCGCAGGAACACTACGGCCCGATCCCGCGGAATGACGATCTGCAACCACGTGTTCGTCCAGCCGAACCCAAGCAGATGGCTGAACGGCGTACATCGTTCAGCGACCCGCGCGTCGCGCAGCCTTATGTGATGCGGTCTTACCTCGCGCCCGAACGTGACCCGGGCGATCAGCGCAAGGCGGCGGCTCTGACCATGTTGGCAGAGGTCCTAGGCGGCTCACAAACCTCGGTCATGCCACAGGCCTTGCAATTCGAAGAAGAACGGTCGGTCTATGCTGGCGCGTTCTACAGTGGGTTGTCTCTGGACGACACGACGTTTGGGATCGTTAACGTGCCTGCCGAAGGTGTGACGCTTGAGGAAGCTGAAGCAGACATGGATCGCATTATTGCGGAATTCATCGAAACTGGCGTGGATGAGGCGCAGCTTGAGCGGATCAAATTCCAGATGCGGGCATCACAGATTTACGCGCTGGACAGTTCGAATGCATTGGCACGCCGCTATGGTGCGGCTTTGACCTCGGGATTGACGGTTGACGACGTCCACGCGTGGCCCGAGATTCTGCAATCTGTCACGTCCGAAGAAATCATCGCCGCGGCGCAGGATGTGTTTAACCGTGACAACGCTGTGACCGGGTTCCTGCGCGGGTCCGAGGAGGTGACGCAATGACCATGATGACAAAACTCTTTGCACCATTGGCCGCTGCTGTCGTGTTGGCATCCCCCTTGCGTGCGGAAATCAACATCATTGATGTAGAAAGCCCCGGCGGTATTAATGCGTGGTTGGTCGAAGAACAATCCATTCCCTTTGTTGCGCTTGAACTCCGGTTCAAAGGCGGCGCGTCGCTTGATCTACCCGGTAAGCGGGGTGCCACCAATCTGATGGTTGGCCTTCTAGAAGAAGGCGCCGCAGATTTGGATTCGCGTGCTTTCGCCGAACGCGCGGAAGAGCTTGCGGTGAGCTTTGATTTTGATGTCGGGGACGACGCGGTTTCGGTGTCAGCCCAATTCCTTACGGAAAATCAGGATGAGGCTCTGGCCCTTTTGCGCGATGCGCTGACACAACCGCGGTTTGACCAGTCTGCGATTGATCGGGTGCGCGCGCAGGTGGTGTCCGGCATCCGGTCGGATCAGCAAGATCCCGACCATCTGGTGGGTCAGGCCTTTGATGACATGATCTTTGGCGATCATCCATATGGGTCGTCCATTGAAGGCACAGAAGATAGCGTGACGGCGTTGACCCGTGACGATCTTGTTGCGGCGTATCAGGGCGCTTTGGCGCGCGACCGTGTCTATGTCGGGGCAGCGGGTGCCATTAACGCCGATCAATTGGCGGCGGTACTCGACAAGTTGCTGGCGGATTTGCCTGAAACTGGCCTGCCGCAAGCGCCTTCTGTTGAGGTCAGCACAGAGGCGGGCGTGTCGGTCGTGCCCTTTGACATCCCGCAATCCGTTGCGATCTTCGGCCACGAAGGCCTAGCACGCGGCGACCCTGATTTCTTCGCAGCTTTTGTGCTGAACGAGATCCTCGGCGGTGGCGGATTTGAGGCGCGCCTGATGGAAGAAGTGCGCGAAAAGCGTGGTCTGACCTACGGCGTCTACAGCTATCTCGTCCCCAAAGACAGGGCAGCGTTGTATCTTGGACGTGTGTCCAGTGCGAATGATCGCATTGCGGATGCGATTGACGTGATCCGTGACGAATGGACCAAAATGGCAGAGCAGGGTGTGACCGAGGAAGAGCTGGCAAGTGCCAAAACCTACCTCACCGGAGCCTATCCGCTGCGGTTTGATGGCAATGGCAACATCGCCAATATTCTTGTCGGGATGCAGATGGACGATCTGGGGATCGACTACGTCGTCACCCGAAATGACAAGGTTGAGGCCATCACATTGGAAGACATTCAACGTGTCGCAGCCCGAGTGCTGCAACCAGATGCGCTGCGCTTTGTTGTTGTGGGCCAGCCCGAAGGTTTGGATGTACCCGGCTGACGCTTGATCAAACAGAATACAAAAAGGGCCGCGACAGAGATGCGCGGCTTTTTTCGTTTCACGTAACGGCTAGTTCAGCAGTCCTGCGTGACGCAGTCCGTCGTCAATCATGTCACGGGTGGGCTGTGACACGGGAAAGAGCGGCGACCGCATTTCTTCTTCACACAGACCCAAACGGTGCATCGCATATTTTGCCCCGCACAGACCGGGTTCAGTAAAGATACCGTGGTGCAGTGGCATGAGGCGGTCTTGCAGGTCTAACGCCTTGCCGAAATCACCGGCGAGGGTGGCCTCTTGCATGTCAGAGCACAGTTTTGGCGCAACATTGGCAGTCACAGAAATCATGCCGACCCCGCCTTGGGCGTTAAACCCATGCGCGGTGGCGTCTTCGCCTGACAGTTGGACAAAGTCCTTGCCGCACGTGATGCGCTGCGCACAGACCCGCGCAAGATCACCGGTCGCGTCTTTGACACCGACGATTCGGGGCAGCTTGGCCAATTCGCCCATCGTGGAGGGTGACATGTCGACAACGGATCGGCCGGGGATGTTGTAGATCACAATCGGCAGCGTGCAGGCGTCGTGCAGCATGGTGAAATGCTGGATAAGACCCGCTTGCGTTGGCTTGTTGTAATAGGGCGTGACCACAAGCCCGGCTTGCGCGCCCGCCTTTTCGGCATGCTGCAGAAACCGGATCGCCTCCGCCGTGTTGTTTGACCCTGCACCTGCAATAACCGGAATACGGCCTGCCGCCGCTTCAACCACGCAAGACACAACCTGTTCGTGCTCTTCATGGCTGAGCGTCGGGCTTTCGCCGGTGGTGCCAACCGGTACCAGCCCGTGGCTGCCCTGATCGACATGCCAGTCCACCAACCGTTTGAGCGCGTCAAAATCCACTGAACCGTTTTTGAACGGTGTGATCAGTGCAGGCATTGACCCTTTGAACATTGTCGCGCTCCTTTTTTGACGTTGTGGCAGTATCGCCTGTGTTCTGTCCCGCGAATGTGAGTTGAAGGCCACGGGCAGAGGGTTATCGTTAGCGTGCCGTCTATCCTGTTTCAGTGGAGAAAATGCAAGCGATGTTTCGGTTCCGCACGATCCTGTCGGCCCTTCTTGTTTGCCTTCCAATCTTGGCGTTCGCTCAGAGTGATGAACGCCCGCTTGAACGTGCGATGGAACTTATGCGCGAGGGCAATTGGGCGGCTGCGCAAATCGAAGCGCGGGGGGACGGGCAGGCGGCTTTGGACGTTGTGCTGTGGCACTACCTGCGTGCAGGGCAGGGATCGCCGCGCCAGATACAGGGCTTTCTGGCGCGCAACCCGGATTGGCCCGGATTGCCGTTCCTGCAGGAGAAAAGCGAAGCCGCGATGACCTCGGCCTCGGCGGAAGACATTCGCGCGTTTTACGCAGATCATGTGCCCGAAACCGGCGCTGGCGCGTTGTCGCTGGCGCGTGCGCATCTGGTGGCTGATGATCGCGAGGCGTCAAACGCGGTGGTCACTGAAGCGTGGTTGACGCTGAGCCTAACGTCAGAAGAGCAGGCTGCTTTTGTTGCGGCGTACTCTGACGTGCTGGCCCCACTTCACACCCAGCGTTTGGACATGGCGCTCTGGCGCGGCTGGTCGAGCAATGCGCGCGCGATGTTTCCGCTGGTTGATGAGGGCTGGCGCAGGCTCGCCAATGCGCGTCTGGGTTTACGGGCCGATGCCGGGGGTGTGGACACCTTGATCGACGCTGTGCCGCCTACCTTGAGCGCGGACGCTGGCTTGGCCTATGAGCGGTTCGCTTGGCGCGTGCGTAAAGGCCGAACCGAAGACGCCGTCGCGTTGTTGCAAGCCAGATCCACCAGTGCTGGAACACTTGGCAAACCAGAGTTCTGGTCGGGCCAACGCCGCAACCTCGTCCGACAGCTGATGCGTGCCGGTGCGCACCAGACTGCGTATGAATTGGCGTCCAACAACCATCTGACCGAAGGATCGCATTTTGCGGATCTGGAGTGGCTGTCAGGCTACCTGTCTTTGCGATTTCTAGATGCACCGGACCGCGCTGTTTCCCATTTCGATGCGTTTCGCGGGGCTGTGGCCACGCCCATTTCTTTGGGCCGCGCGGGGTATTGGTCGGGCCGCGCGCATGAGGCCCTGGGCAATGACGCTGCCGCCGCACGAGCCTATGCCTTTGGAGGTCAGTATCAGACCTCGTTTTACGGGCTATTGGCGGCAGAGCGTGGCGGCATTGCACCGGATACGCGACTGGCTGGAGATGAAAGCTTTCCGAATTGGCGTACAGCCGAATTTACGCAATCTTCTGTGTATAAAGCGGCCATCCTTCTTCTTGATGCTGAAGAAGATGTCTTGGCAGAGCGGTTCCTGACCCACCTGGCTGAAAGCCTCGACCGCACTCAAATCGGCCAAATGGGGCAGATGCTGGAAGAGCTTGGGCAACCGCATATTCAGGTCATGCTGGGTAAGCGCGCGGCGCAATATGGGCATGAGGTGCACGGGCCGTATTATGCGCTGCATCCTGTGGCGGAGCTTGCGCACGGCGTGCCAACGGAGATGGTGTTGGCTATCGCGCGGCGCGAGTCCGAGTTTGACCCTGGCGTTGTGTCGCCGGTGGGCGCCCGCGGCCTGATGCAGGTGATGCCTGCAACGGCGAGGGAAGTCGCGGGATGGCTGGATGTTGAGTATTCGGAAACAAAGCTTTTGACCGACCCAACTTATAATGCGGTATTGGGAAGTACCTATCTTGAGCGGCTTGCCGAGCAGTTTAACGGTAACCCTGTCATGATGTCAGCGGCTTACAATGCCGGGCCAAGCCGACCGCTGCGTTGGATGAACGAACGTGGCGATCCGCGTCGGGGACAGATGGATGTGATTGACTGGATCGAGCACATCCCTTTCACCGAAACCCGGAATTACGTCATGCGGGTGACTGAAAGCCTGCCGATCTATCGCGCTCGGCTTGGGCGTAATCCCCATCCTGTCCCGTTTTCGCAAGAGCTTATCGGCTCAACCCTTTTGCCGCTGGCGCCATAGGGTGAACAGACCCGCGCCGACGATCAGGCTTGCGCCTATGACCACATTGGTTCGGACGGTCTCTCCGAACGCGAGGATGCCAAGGCTCGCCGCGAAGGGCAGTTGCAGATAGGCAAACGGTTGGACGGCGCTGGCTTCTGCAACGTCGTAGCATTTGATCAGCAGGTAATGGCCGGTCGCACCGGTGACGCAGAGCAGTGCCATCAATGCCCAATCGGGGCCAGACATCGGCTCCCAAAACCAGATGCCGGTGACTGTCATGAACACAGCGCCCACCGTTCCTGCCCAAAAAAAACTGGTCGCGGCGCTGTCCTGTCGCGCGGCATAGCGGGTGAGCAAACCATAGAGCGCAAACATAAGCGCAGAGACCGTAGGGATGATCGCCAAAGGTGAAAAGACGCCAGCCCCCGGCTGGAGAATGATCAAAATGCCGACAAAGCCGACCCCGATAGCCAGCCACCTGCGCCAGCCCACTTTTTCGCCAAGCACAGGCCCGGACAAGGCAGCGATGAGCAACGGATAACACGCAAAGATGGCGTGGCTTTCGACCAAGCCGAGATAGGTGAACGCAAGGACCATCACGCAAATTTCGGCCGCGAGCAGAAGACCGCGAAACCCCTGTAGCAAGGGTTGTTGCGTTGCGGCAGCGGCGCGCAGACCTCCCGCGCGTCGGCTCGCCACCACCATGACAAACGCGGCGAAGAACCAGTAGCGCACCATGACCACCATCATCACATTGTAGGTGCCAGCCAGGTGCTGAGAGAGACCATCTTGCATGGCAAAGACAAAAGTCGTCGCGACCATCAGCCAGATGCCAAGCCTGTTGTTGGTCTCACTCATCAGATGGTTTCCGCGCGACGGTCATGTGGCGTTTGCGGCCAAAACCCTGAATACGTTGTGTGGTGAGACCACCGGCATCCAGCGCACGCCGCACGTGACCTGCCGCCGTGTAGGTTGCTGCTGTGCCGCCATTTGCCGTGATCGCGCCGACCTGGGCCAGCAGCGCTGGGTCCCAAAGCTCGGGGTTTTTGGCGGGTGAAAATCCGTCAAGAAACCAGGCGTCGACCGGTTTGTCCAAGTGCTGCAACGTCTCGCGCGCATCCCCTTCGATGAGTGTGAATTGCAGATCCTCCAAAGCGAATTCTTTTTGGCCCGCGGACCAAAACGGGGCGAGCTTTTCGGCAATCTCTGCGACCTCGGGGAACGCCGCTTGCGCGCGGATCATGTCACTTGCTGGGATCGGGAACGCTTCGAAACTGGTGAAGTGAAGAACACCCGTTTGTTTGGTGTGGCGCCACAGGTGCAGCGCCGCAAGCAGGTTTAGGCCGGTACCAAAACCCAGTTCTGCAATGTGGAAGCCGTTGCGAAACCGCTCCGGCAAGCCATTGCCTTTCAGAAACACATAACGCGTTTCGGCCAAACCATTGTCGAGCGAATAGTACGGGTCATCAAACCGGCGCGAGACAGGCACATCGCGGTCGCGCCACTCAAGTGGTTCTGTCTGGTGGTTCATGCTGAGATACCTTAACGACAGCGCGACATTGGCGAGGGGTGTGCGGATTGGCAATGGTCGAAATCACTGTACGGGGTGCCGGGATATTCGGTCTTAGCATTGCCTGGGTGCTCACGCAGCGAGGCGCACGAGTTCAGGTCGTTGATCCTTATGGTGCAGGGTCAGGGTCGAGCGGTGGTTTGGTCGGTGCCCTTGCGCCGCATGTGCCGGAAAACTGGAACGAAAAGAAAGCGTTTCAACTCGATAGCCTTTTGATGGCAGATCAGTTCTGGGCTGAGGTGTACCAGGCTGGTGGGATCGATCCCGGATACGCGAGGCTTGGGCGGCTACAGCCCATCGCTGACGATCAAACGTTGGAATTGGCGCTTTCGCGCACGCGAGGTGCGGAAGAGCTTTGGCAAGGGCGCGCCATTTGGGAGGTGATCCCGGTCGAGGATGCGGGCGGTTTTGCACCACATTCGCCAAGTGGTTTTCTGATCCGGGACACGCTGACCGGGCGAATGCATCCGCGCGAGGCATGTGCTGCGCTGGTGGCGGCCTTGCAGGA